>JAEEGF010421883.1_pt1 | contig 11992 bp, 1 predicted proteins | sample 9134171 | NCBI WGS metagenome assembly JAEEGF01 (sample SAMN16246542, study PRJNA631951) | gut metagenome | biome: gut microbiome; feature: rumen; material: AP-attached | host: Bos | place: Iran: Karaj | collected 2018-10 | reverse complement strand
ATCCACATAGTCATAGGTAGCAGTGTTGTTGTCGGCATAGTACCAAGTACCGTGCCACTGAGTGCTGTCGCAAGCCACGATATCGTCGGTGTGACCGCTGTTCTGGTTGACGGTCAAGTTGAGGGTGTTGGTGCTCGGGCAGCCATTAGCGGCAGTGTAGTCGAAGGTATAGACACCGCTGGTGGTGTAGGTCTGGCCGTCGCCATTCTCTTCAGCTGTCCAAGTGTAAGTGTCGCAAACAGTCTTGGTAACAGTCTGGTTGCTGTTGTTACGGATGGTCAGGTTGAGGGTGTTGGTGCTAGCGCAGCCTTCAGTGGTGTTGTAGTCGTAGGTATAGGTGCCTGTAGCAGTCAACACGCGGTTGTCGCCACCCTCAGCAACAGTCCAAGTGTAGGTGTCGCACTCGTCGACAGTGTACTCAGTGCTGGTCGGGAGGTTGATGGTCAAGTGCAGTGTGTTGGTGCTAGCGCAGCCCTTGTTGGTAAAGTAATCGTAGGTGTAGTCACCGCTCTCGGTGTAGGTCTCGCCATTACCACCGTTAGCAGCAGTCCAAGTATAGGTGTTGCACTCGGCAACGGTGTACTCAGTGCTGGTGTTGTGGTTGATGGTGAGCATCAGGGTTACGGTGCTGTCGCAAATCAGCGGTTGGCCGTTGATAACGGTACCTGCCGGGAAGTAAGCGGTAGCATTGGAAGTGCTCTCCGTGTAGACGGTGCCGTTCCATTCGTAGCTGTCGCAAGCTGTACGGCGTTCGGTAGCGTAAGCCAGCGGGTGCTGGTTGACAACGATGTACTCGATGGTACCGGTAGCGAGTGTATCGTATACATAATATGTATGAGCGTGGTCGTAGTCGGTGGTGGCGGTGCTGATAATGTGGTTACGCCAGCTATAGCTGTCGGTGGTAACGCAGATGTCAGCAGCGTCGGCGACGACTTCCTGATAGTTGTTGACGAGGTGGACAGTCAGCACGATGACACTGTCGCAGTGCTGGACAGCCGGGAAGTGGACGTCAAACTCTTTGTCAGTGTTGACGAAATCCTGCTGCAGGACAGCCAGAGTGTCGAAATTGAACGTGCTGTTGCCGTAGGTAACCTCACGGTCGCTGATGTTCAAGGTAACCTCATCGTAACCGGTATAGCTCTGGGTCAGCGTCAGGGCCAGCATATAGATGCTGTCGAAGGCGTTGTCGCGAGGCACGGTGTAGGTCGGGTTGTAGTAGATATAAGTACCTGTGCTGGTCTTGTAGAGCGGTGCGTCGTTGTCGCTGTTCAGGTTAGCGGCACGCTCAGCATCGCTGATCCAGACATAGGTCTCACCATTACGCCAGGTGTACTCGTTGCAGTTCACCACATTGTCGATACCGAGGAGAGCGGTACCCACGTTGAAGGTAATGTTGAGAGCGCTGTCGCAACCGGCGACATTGGTGTAATGCTCGGTGCGGTTGTAGACACCCTCGCCGAAGAGCTCGGTAGCGTTCTGGCCATAGTAACGGTATGAACCGTCGCTGATGTAGAGAACGCTGTCATAGTGGTTCGAGCTGTTAACAACCAGGTTCAGCGTGTTGGTGGTAGCGCAGCCGTTGACATCAGAGGTACTAGCAGTGTAAGTACCTGAGGTGTTGTAGTAACGGTTGTTGATATTCCAAGTGAACTCGTCGCAAACAGTGGTATCAACGGTGACACCGGTGTTGTTGACGTTGATGGTCAGGTTGAGAGTCATCAAGCTGTCGCAACCTGCGACGTTGGTGCCGGTGTAGGTGTAAACACCCGACTCGGTGTGAGCGAGACCGTCAGTCCAGGTGTAGCTGTCGCACTGTGCCAAAGTCTCGACCGAGCTGGTGCTGGTTCTGATGGTCAGGTTCAGCGTGTTGGTGCTCGGGCAACCCTGCGCGGTGTTGTAGTCGTAGGTGTAGGTTCCACTGACAGTGTAAGCCTGACCGTTACCACCATCCTCAGCCGTCCAAGTGTAAGTGTCGCACTCGTCCTTGGTGATGGTTTCGTTGGTGTTGGTGTTGATGGTCAGGTTCAAGGTATTGATGCTCGGACATCCGTTAGCAGCGGTATAGTTGTAAGTCTCAGTACCGCTAGCGGTCAACACGCGGCCGTCGCCACCGTTTTCAGCGCTCCAAGTGAAGGTCTCACAAGCAGCGGTGTCGATGGTCTGGTTGGTGTTGTTACGGATAGTCAGGTGCAGCGTGTTGGTGCTCGGGCAGCCGTTGGCAGCGGTGTAGTTGTAGGTGTAGTCACCGCTGACAGTGTAAGCATTGCCGTTGCCACCGTCGGCAACAATCCAAGTGTAAGTGTCGCACTCGTCCTTGGTAACCTCGGTGTTGGTGTTGTTCTTAACGGTGAGGTTCAAGGTCTTGGTAGCAGCACAACCGTTGGCGTCGGTATAGTTGTAAACAACACCCGAAGCACTGTTGGTATAAGTGAGGCCGTCACCCGAAGTCCAGGTGAAGCTGTCGCAAGCCTCAACAGTGGTGTCGATAGCGTTAACAGCACGCTGGTTGATCTTGATGACGTGTACCAGTTCGGTCAGGGTACCCTCATTCTCCTTTTGAGCGAAGTAGTAGGTGTGACCCGGCTCGCCAATGGTATAGCTCACGTTGTTCCACTCATAGGAAGCGGCGTCGGCGCAAGCATAGACCACGGTGGTATCGTAGTTGTCGATATAATTAATAGTATAGGTACGATAATCATCGCAGTAGGCAACCGAACCAACAGCAAGCAAGGTATCGAAGGTGGTACCACGGTCAGCGTAGGTGAAGTTGAAAGTCTCAACCGGAACATTCTCGACTGCACCGGCAACACCGTTGATGGTGTAGGTGCCTAAGCTTACAGGTATGTTGAGAGTCTCGGTGCTGGTGGTAGACTCAAGCAGGTTGAGGTGCAGCACATCGACGTGGGTCATCACACCGTTGACGAAGGTCGTATCGGTCGGGTAGGTGTAGACATACTTGTTGAAGGTAGCATCTTTGTACAGTGCCATACCGTGGCTCTGGCGTTCGCTCATCGGAATCCAGATGTAGGTGTGTTCAACGCCGGAGATTGTCCAGGTATAGCTGCCGCAAGCCTCGACTTCAACCTCTGTAATCTCGTTGTCGTCGACAACCGGGATAATCAGGTGCAGATTGTCGGTACTGTCGCAACCATTGATGCTCTGGAAGGTATAAGTGATCGTGCTGTCGAACGGAGCAGTGTACATCACACCAAGATAGGTGTAAGAACCAGCTTCGTTGACAACAAGTTCACTATTGGTCACATAAGAAGGATTGATGGTCAGGTGCAGGACACTGTCGCCCACGCAGCCGTTGGCATCGGTGAACGAGAACGAGTAGTCGCCGCTTACAGTGTAGGTCTGGCCGTCGCCATCAGTCCAAGTGTAACTATCGCAACCGTTGTTCACTGTAGTCTCAACACCATTATTCTTGTTGATGGTGAGGTTGAGCGTGATGACGCTGTCGCAACCAGCAACATTGGTGATAGTGTTGACGTGTGTACCGCTAACCGTGAAGACAGAATCGTTACCACCGTCAGCAACAGCCCAAGTGTAGCTGTCGCAAACAGTGACGTTCATTGTAGCAGCCGTAGCGTTGCGGATAGTGAGGTTGAGGTTCAGGACGCTGTCACAACCTTCTACGCTGGTGTAGTTCACAGTGTAGTTGCCACTCTCGGTGTAGGTGGTGCCTTCCCAAGTGTAGCTGTCGCAGACATCCTTAGTCTCGGTGGTATTGTAGGTCGGGTTGACCGTGTAGTAGAGAATCGTATCGTTGCCATTCGGGTTGTTGTTACGCCACATATTGGCAGAGTAGACAGTCTTGATCATGAACGAGTAGAACAGCGTACTGTTGTTTTCGTTGAGCGACTCCCAGTTGGTGCCGTTGGTCGAGACCCAAGCACCGTTCTGGTCGTTCTCATCGTAGTACTGAACAACAGAGATGGGATAGCCAAGGTTATGTCCCTCGAAGGTCACCCACAGGTTAGCGCTGTTGTCAACATTGACAGGAGCGTCAAGCTCGAAGTACTTCCAACCAGTCTCTTCATTCGCGTCGAAGGAGATGGTCTTGGTACCAAGCAGCGTGCTAGGAGCGTTGTCGCCACCAGCATAGATATTCAGCGTGTAGGTGCCCGGATATCCGTTCACGTAGTATAGGTTAGCGCCAAAGACATTGTACCAGTCAGCGGTACGGTTGGCGTTGAACTTGGCACCCCAATACAGGTCGGTAGGACCACCCACAGTGCCTGCATAAGGATTGTTCAGGCAGAACGAAGCGGTGTCGACAACTCTGTTGCCGTCCTCAAGGACGATGCCGTTGATACCGGTGTTGTACGGGAAGGCATTGTCGCAGAAGACAATCGGGTCAACGATATTCAGGTGCAGCGAGTAGACATTGCCGCAGTCGCCCTCACCAGGTGCATCGAAGTAGACGTTCTCAACACTATGGTCGAAGGTCTGGCCATTCTGCCAAGTGTAAGGACGGTTCGAGAGCACATACTGATGGATGAGCTCGGTCTGCTGGATGTGGAAAGTAATATAGGTAACGCTGTCGCAGCCGTTAGCAACCGGTTTGTCGCCATCATACCTCTCAACGAAGGTCTTGTCGGTATGATAGGTCACGCCATTGTACTCAAAGCTGGTGCAGACGTTGCGGGTCTCATAGCCACGAACGGTGTCTTTGAGCGTGAGGTGGAGCGTAGTGATGAGGTTGCATCCTTCATTGTTCGTCGAGGTGTACTCGTGATCCTGGGTGGCACCATCTTCGAAGCGGTAGGACTCACCACTGAGATTCCAAGTGTACTCGTAACAAGCCTCAGCAAAGACCTCTTCGTAGGTAGTCGGATTGACAGTGTAGTTGATAGTAACTATACTGTCGCAACCAAGAGCAGTGGTCCAGTTGGCAACCACAGTGTTGTTGTAAGCCATCTCGTTGAGAGCTCCGGGGATAGTAAGTTCAATCGACTCAGCATCGTTGTTGGCGTTAACCACAGTGAGTGCGTTGTTAGTGAACTCGCTCTCGCAGAAGGTAAGATCGGCGGTGGTGTTATAGACCGGGTTGACAGTCAAGTCAACTTTTCTGGTCAGCTTACATCCGTCAGCATTGAGCGTACTGTTGTCCCAAGTATAGATACCGGTGGCATAGTCAGCACCATTGAATACGATACTGTTCTCAGCAACCCAGTTACCATTGCCACAGATGGTGACGACGGTGTCGACAACCTCGGTGGGATACTTCGGAGTGAGTCGCAGCACCTCGATGCTGGAGCAAGTAGAAGTGGTGAAACCAGCCTCAGCCAGGTCAACGCTCATGTTGAACGGATTGGCACCATTCACCATCTCAGCGGTGATAGTGGCAACCTCAAACGGGTTGTTGTTATCGTCGAGGATAGTCCAGGTGTAAGGCAGACACTCGGTAGCTATAGTAGTATGGTAGGTAGACGGAGTGATGGTCAGGTGGATGCGGGCAACCTGATCGTGACCGTCAGTAGCACGGACACGGACAATATAGTCACCGCTCTCACGCAGATAGAGAGGCTCGATATGGCCGTTGCAGTCATCAGCATCAGTGAAGACAACAGCGTTGGCAATCTCATATTCGTCGCAAGCCTCGACATTAGTCCAGTTCAGGGAGTCGATGGCAGGATTCATAATGAGGTGGAGCTGAGCAATCTCATTACATCCAACAGCGTTGGTGCCGGTGACGAACTCGATGCCGTCGGTGACCTCAACATTCAGATCGTAAGTATTGCCGTTGATCCAAGTGTAGTCGTAAGCATCACGCACGCAGTGGAAGTCCTCGTGGTAGCTGCGGTAGTTGACAGTCAGGTCGAGAGTGACGACACTGTCGCAACCCCACTGGTTCTGCAGTGTGAAGGTAGGTTCATTGGTCGAAGCGGTATAGTTGACACCGTTCAGATCCCAGACATAGTTGTCGCAAGCCGTAACGGTCTCGACACCGGTGTTCTGGTAGTTTACGGTGAGGTTCAACGTAACGACGCTATCGCAGTTCTTGGTGGTAGCCAAGGTGTAAGGATAATCGCCACTGACGGTGTAGGTCTCACCGCTGACAGGCCAAGTGTAAGTGTCGCAAGCAACCTGAGGAACAGTGGTGGCCTTAACGGGGTTGACCTTAACAGCAAGGTTGTAACGTTTCGGGCACTCAAGTATATCACCATTGATATCAGCATCGCCAACACCGAGTGTATAGGTAAGGGCGGTATCGACGGAGGCAATACGGGTGATGTTCTCGAAGGTATAGGTAGTACCGTAGCAACGCTCGATGTTGCTGTTCTCAACACCCATCTGCTCGAAGTTGAAGGCGAGGTGGATCAGAGAGTCGCAACCGTTAGCGGCGGTGAACATCTGGTCGTAGTTACCGTTGGCGGTAATCTGCTGTGCACCCCAAGTGTAAGGATTGTTGAGGTAGCAGACGTTCAGTGAGTCGCTCAGTTCGTACGAAGGATTGACGGTTACTGTAGCGGTGGTGAAGTTGTTGACACAACCGTTCTGGTCGGTGACTGTGACTGTGTATGCACCAGTAGCGGTGGCTACGGTGGTGGCAACAGCGGTGGCAGCACCGGTATTCCAGCTGTAGCTGTAGCCGTCAACAGCGGTAGCGGTCAGCGTGATGATACTGTCGGAGCAGATAGTGTTGACCGAAGCGGTAGCAGTCACAACAGGCAGCGGATTGACAACAACGGTGAATTCTGCCGTTGCCTGGCAAGCGCTGGTGTTGCTGGTGGTAGCTGTGACGGTATAGGTGGTTGTGGTAGTCGGGTTGACGGTGATGCTGGTAGTGGTAGCACCGTTGCTCTAACGATAGGTAGCAGGTACATTGTTGGCATCAGCCAAAGTCAGAGTAGCACTCTGGCCGTAGCAGATCTCAACATCGCCACTGATAGTGAGGGCGGGAACCGGGGTGGTGGTCACAGTAATGCTGGCGGGCAAGCTGGTACAGCCTGTCGTCGGGTTAGTGGCAACCACTGTGTAGGTGTTGCTCTCGTGCGGATTGACCACGCGGGTTGCAGCAGTGCTGTTGTCCTCCCAAGCAAAGGTAGCGCTGTTGTCGTTACTACGAGCAAGCAGGGTCAGGTCGGCATTGTCGCAATGACCGGTAATCTCGGTCACGGCGCTACCGCCATTGTAGATAGCAGCGGTAGGAGCGGGGTTGACCTGGAGGTTCAGGATACCGATAGAGTCGGCACCGAATTCAGACTGCATAGCCACGGTATAGGTACTGGTAGTAGTATAAGTATTGCCGTAGAATGTATATTCATCACGCTGGCAAATGGTAGCATCGTATGTCAGGTTGTAGGACGGGTGCAGGGTCAGTTCCATATTGTAGGTGACACTGTCGACACCAGCCACATTGACGTAAGTATAGGTAGCCGTGAAGTTACGGTCCATATCGGGAGTAGGCTGGGCGCTGGCATCGTAGGTCAGACCAGTACGGACGATAGCGTTCGAGTAGGTCTCGCCATTACGCCAAGCGAAGGAACCGTTCTCAACAATAACTTCAGTCGAATCGGGAGCAGCTTCGGGATCTTCGCACTGGATGAGCAGTTTGAAGCCCATCTGCGGGAAGGCGTTGTCAGCATCGGTGGTGAGGACGAGGGTTACATAACCGCTGTCAGCCCACAGGTTGCTGGTGGTCTTATAGTCAATAGTACCGGTGCCGGTGTAGCGGCCAATAAGGTTGTTGGCGTTGACAGCACCACGGTATACGTTGAGGTAGTCATAACCATATTCGAGGTCATAGTCACCAGTGATATGGGCAACCTTACCAGCCTGGCCGGGACGGAGCACATAGGTGGCGTTGGTCAGATTGTTGGGATAGCTGCCACCAGTGGTGTCGGGCATAACATACTCGTTGCAGGCAACCAAGGTGGAACCGGCATCCATTGAATTGACTTACTCACGCAGTTTGACAGTGAGGTCATCAACATAGGCGACATTGTAGCCAGTAGACGGCTTGGGAGCACGGAGGGCAATGTAGCGACCCGTACCAGTAAAGCCTTCAAAGTTCACCTCGAAATATTCGTAACTGGTGGTGGTGGGAAGAACCGTCTCGACAGGAACGAAAGTGTTAGCGTCGTCCGGGTCACTCATAACACCAACCTCGATAGTTCCGACGTAGGTAGCGGTGGTTGAACTTTCACGGGCGTAGAAACCTACGACAACGGTATCAAGGTCGAAGCCAAACTGAGGCAGGATGGCATACTGGTCGCCATAGGCCGCCGTAGTGTAGGTATAGAAGCGCATGTGGTTGTTGCCACTGTGACTATAGCTTGCACTATTATAAGCAATAGGATAGCCAGGATAGCCAGATGTGGAGGTACCACTGGTAGTCGTGGAGGTGTTGATGTAATCCCAGCAGTTGGGCAGCACATGGTTGTTGATGGTGCTGCTGGTAGTGCCGGTGACTCCGTCGAAATTCTCAACAAGAGGCATGTCGGCATACTGCCAAACACCGCACTGAGTGAAAGCAGAAGCGACAGGGCTCCAGTCACTATGGTCGGTGGCGCTGCAGACAGCGCGCACGTAGAACTCATAGCGGGTAGAGTGATTCAGACCGGTGACCACGAACTCAGTATTGTTGGTAGTCTCGATAGGAGTAGCACGGTCGGGGTTGAAGCCTGGCAGACCGTAGACAACCTCCCAACGGGTAGCAGGAGTCGGAGTGTTCTCCGCCCAGCTCAATGTAGCGCTATTGCTGGTGGTACCCATCACGGTCAGAGCCGAGGGAGCCCAGCAAGTAGGATAGGTATGGAAGGTAGACTTGGTCCATTTGCTATAGTCGTCATTGTCGGCATCGCAGACGGTGCGAACATAGACATCATAGTCAACATCCGACTCAAGAGTTTCAGTAATATTATAATTGAATACATTATTTAAATTAGAGACAAGCGTACCAGAACCCTGGATGTCGGGATTGAAACCGGCGAAGCCATACTTCATCTCGAAGTTGTTGACAATAGGACGCAGGTCGGTGCGAGCCGTCCAAGTCACTGTAACAACATTGGCAGGAGTAATACTAGTGCTTACGCTTGCAGGAGCAAAGCAGGTCACGCTTGTGTTACAAGCAGCCATCAGCTTCATCACGTTACGGTAGCTATAGGTGGTCTTTGAACCACTGTAAGCACTCAGTGTGGTGGATGATGTAGGATCGGGGTTGTAACTGTCACTATAATAAGCCAGAGTCATCGGCGAATCAGTGGACATCGTGTTGAACTTGTGACTGCTAGTGTTATAGCCAGTGACATGGTCAACGAATGCAACCACGATGTTGCTTGAACCATCATATTCAAACGGAGTGTCGAAGATGAAATTGTTCCAACCCTGCTCAACATTGAAGGTGCTATGCCATACAGCAGTGAGAGTGGCAGGATCAACGAAATCAGTATTCGAAGCAAACGAATTCTTATCGGTAGTACCGATATAGATGGTAACATCGTATTTGGTCGGGTCGAGAGCGGCAGAATAGTCGTACTTCAGAGACAAACCCTGGATAGTAGTGGCCCCGGGAATCTCATCGGCAGTGATAATCTGCTGTGTGTAGCTGTAGTTATAATAAGTATTGACCGGGATGGTGTACTGCGTACTGGCGGTGTTACCGGAAATTTCAACGTCACCACCATCAGGGCAGGATGTCATAAAGGTGACACCTACACTCCAACCACTCTCGTCGGTGGCGGTGCAGTTGGCCTTCACATAAACATCATAGGTGGTGTAGGCATCCAAACCAGTAATCTCTTTGGTTGCAGCGGTACAAGCAACTTCGGTTCCCTCCATGTCGGGATCAAAGCCGTGTACACCATATTTCAGCGTCCAAACGGTGGCATTGCCAACCTCGGTCCAGCTGATCTGAGCGGTGCTGTTGGTCACATCGCTAGCCAAAACATTCATCGGCTCGACGCATGTCGGAGTGGTGAAAGTATAGGCAGGAGCGGCATTGCTTGTCATGCTCCAAGGGCTCTCGTCAAGCTGCGGTGCTGTAGCACATGTGGCCTTTACATATACATAATAAGTAGTACCAGCCACAAGGCCTGTCAACTGTGCAGACGGAGTAGTGCTACCCTGAACAGTGAGTTCAGTGTAATCGCTAGCTGCCGCAGTAGCAGGATTGAAGTCGGCAGTAGCATAACGCACAGTCCAATTCTGCGGCACATCACCAGGCTGACGCCAAGTGAGGGTGGCAGTGTTGTAAGTGATATTGCTTGCGCCGTAACCTGCTTCAGTAAGAATAGGAGTCTTACAGTTCGGAATAAACGGAGTAACAAAGTTGTATTTCACCATACGACCATTGGTGCCAGAGCAGATAGCATATACATAAACGTCATAACTGGTCTGAGCAGCAAGGTTGGAGAGGGTGTAGGTAGTGGTCGAGATGGGGCTGACGGTGGTACCGGCAGATGTGGGATCGAAACCCTGGGGACCCCAGATGATGCCATAGGTAGGATTAGTCTCACCATTGACATCGGCGAAGGTCAACGTGGCAGCGTATTCGGTCTCTGCTAGGGTTATAGTCACAGTCGGAGCGTTGCACGAACCCGTGTCGCAAGGACGGATTAACTTGATGCTAGCACGGTAGCCGCTACGGCTGCTGGCAGTAAGACCATCAACTTCGCTTTCGGTGAAGGCCTGGCTGTCGCGGTATTTCCACATAGACACATTAGTTTTGCCACTGTTTGTGCTATAGGAGTTGAAACCTGAACTCGACTGGCTGCCGCCATGCTGATTGATAAAGGTAGAAATAACTATATTGCTAGTACCATCCCAAGTAAAGGGAGTCGTGAACATGTATTCTTGTTCGCCAGAGGTACCGCTAGTAGGACGCAATGTAGGACCATAGACAAGTGTTTGGCTTGCAATGGGCACCCATGATGTAGTAGTGGCAAAGTCTTCCTGATTGGTATTGCCCATATAGATGGAGAAATCTTTCTGGTATGAACCGTTGCCGTTCCAGGTGAAAGTCATGCCTGCGATATCGCCAGCCTGCAAACCAGCAGCGGCAAGTTCATCAGCAGTGAAAATCTGCTGACAGTAAGTATTACCCCATGATGAGTTGACAATAACACCGGAGGTGGCTGTGGTACCTGTGCCCATGATGGCGTTACCGCCATTGGGGCAGAATGTTCTGAATGAGCAGACAGTGCTCCATTCAGTGGGACCTTCAGGATCACAGATGGCACGAACATAGGCGTCATAGTCTGTAACCATGTAGAGGTAGTCAAGTGACAAGGTCGGAGTGTTGTTTACCGTATAGGAAGTACCAGCCTCATTGGGATCAAAACCAGTGGGACCAACTTTTACTTCCCATTGGGTCGAAAGACCGGCCTCAACCCAGGTAAGGGTTGCAGCAGTAGCTGTCACGCCACTGACGGCAAGACTGTTGGGTTTAAAGCAACTGGGGGCTGAAGTCACGCGAACAGTATAGTCGCGCAAACAACCGTAAGAACTGGTATAACACGGGGTGGGACCATCATCATTATCGGTACCACCTATACGCATCACATAGTCACCCACTGCAGTATTTGCAGGAATAGTGAACGTGGCCACCAAAGTGGTAGGACGACTGTTGGTAGAAAGACCGTGGTAAACCTTCTCTTCATCGCTGAAAACAAAGTCATTGTTGAAGTCAATCCAAATATTGGTACCGTATGTGTAACCAGCATCATAGGTAATTGAGATTTCAGACTCGGCACCAACAAAAAGGTCACCAATCATATCAGTGTGATTCTGATAACGAGTGGTAGAAGTAGTGGTATTGTTATCGTTAACCACCATTGAATTGCCGAAGGTTACACCAACAATACCATTGTTGTCACAACTTGTAGGAGCGGGGATACAGTAACCAAAGGTCTGAGTCACCGAACCTACCCAGTCACTCTGGTCGTTGGCAGCACAATTGCTACGAACGAAGAAATGCCACTCGCCAAGACCAAGGTTGGTAACAGTGAAGGGATTGGTAGTTGCGTCTATGATAGTGTAATCA
>JAEEGF012153658.1_pt1 | contig 11993 bp, 8 predicted proteins | sample 9134171 | NCBI WGS metagenome assembly JAEEGF01 (sample SAMN16246542, study PRJNA631951) | gut metagenome | biome: gut microbiome; feature: rumen; material: AP-attached | host: Bos | place: Iran: Karaj | collected 2018-10 | reverse complement strand
CAGCGATTATTGCCCAGTATCAGGTCTGTGCAAGATCTGCTACTTTGGTGGATCTGTTCGGCCTGACCAATCAGCAGTACTCCTCTGTTTACAATGCACCCTCGTGGGTAGCTGTATTCGGAGGTCTGCTGGGCGGTGTTATCGCAGACAAGGTTGGCGCAAGAAGAATCGTAAATTATGCATCCATAATTGCTTTTATAGGCTGCATCATCAGAATGTTCGCAGGCGGATACCAGATGCTGTTCTGGGGCAACCTGCTGATCGGCGTCATCGCTCTGTTTACCACAGTTAACAGGTCCAAGCTTTTCAGAGTATGGTTCAAGCCTGATGAGGTCCCCATGCTTATGGGCTTCTGCCTTACGGTAACTCCCGTCTTCTCCACTATAACTCTTATGCTGTCAAGCAAGTTCAGCAGCATCACAGCTCTGTTTGCGGTTCCTGCTGTAATGATCGCTGTTTTCATCGTTCTGTGGCTGCTCTGTGTAAAGGATGCCCCTGATGGCGTTACGCTGCCTCCGGCTCCTCCCATCCTTGAGCCCCTTAAGGTGGCAGTAAAGAATCCGTATATCTGGATCGGCGGCTTTGCAGGTTTCTGCACCATGATCGCTCAGGTCTGCATGGTGGGTTTCCTTGTAAGAGGTCTTACTGCCAGAGGCATTCCCGAATCCACATCTGCAGGCATCACCACTGCCATGACCATCGGCATGGGTGTGGGCGCAGTCATTACTCCTATAATAGCAAGAAAAGTTGGCTACTATCGTCCTGTTATCGCCGTTTATGGCATCCTTGGAACCATCGCCATCTTTATGAGCTACAGAATGGATTCAAGAGCTGTGATCTATATTCTCCTTCTCATAGCAGGTACCGCTGTAGGATCATATCTGACCTTTGTTCAGACCTTCCCCAGCTTCTATGTTGAGCCCCAGAATATAGCTTCCGGTGTAGGTCTTTCAGTGACATGTCAGCTGCTCGGCGCTGCATATGGCGTGACCTATGTTATCATCCCCATCTCCGGCGGAGACTTCACCAAGATCTTCACCCTTGGCGCTGTGGCGTTTGCGATAGCCTCAGTGTTCTGGTTCATCTGCCCTGATGTGGGTCCGAAAGGCAAGCTGGCTCAGAGCAAGGCTAAATAAAAATCAATAATCCTTCAGGACAGGGCATGCATACTGTATGCCCTTTAGTCCTTGTTTCAGCAAAGGAGTGATCCCATGAAAAGTAAAAAAGACTGGATCAATCTGTTGATCTATATCGTGCTGATGGTCGTCATCAGTCTGATCCCGCCATCAGGTCCTATAACGGCTCTGGGCATGAAGGTGATAGCTATAATGGTTGCTACTATTTACGCCTGGTGCTCCATGGATATTATCTGGCCTTCATTTGTTGCCCTGGTGCTTGTGGGTCTGTCCGGCTTCAGCAGTGTCAACGCATTATACGCCTCAGCTATGAGCAACAATACTCTGATGCAGATGTTTTTCCTGCTGCTTTTTGGCGGCGTTATCGCATCTTCTGGAATGGGGGATGCGCTGGCGCTCAGAATAATCAATCTCAAGATGGCTAAGGGAAAGCCCTGGCTGCTTACGATCCTTATAATTCTGGCGGCCTTTATCCCCGGACTTATCATTGGCGGAATTCCTGCAACGCTGATCGTATGGAGCATCATCTACAGCATCTGCGAAGAGGTAGGTCTTGAAAAAAAGAGCCCCTGGGTGGTCCTGGTCATCTTTATGACCGCCTTTATGGGGAACAATGCCATGAATGTGTTCCCATTCCAGATTTCGGTGGTTGCAGTCACCGGCTTTGCAAGAGCTGTCGATCCCACTGTAAGCGTTCCCTATGGTCCTTGGATGATTTTTGTTCTGATATTTACTCTTGCTACGATGGCTGTATGCCTTCTGGTTTATAAGCTCATATTCAAGCCGGATCTCAGCAAGCTTAAGAATTATGAGTCAAAGGAAAATATTCCGCCATTTACTTTTGAGCAGAAGAGTGCGCTCTGGCTTATGCTGGCGCTTGTTATCCTGCTGCTCATTCCCAATATGCTTCCTAAGGGGAATTTTGTTGTAGATAATATGAACCGCATAGGAGCGGTAGGAATAATTGCCCTTGTGGTTGCTGCGTCTCAGTTTATAGTTAAGGACGGAAAACAGTGCTTCCCCTTCAAGAAGGTTGCCGATAACGGAATAATGTGGCCCATGATGATCATGAGTACCACTGCGCTCACCATCTCCAGCGCCATGACCTCAGCGGAGTCCGGTGTTTCCGCAGCGCTGACTCAGTTTGTAAGTGCTGCCACAGGTGGTAGCGGCGGAGTGATCTTCGGCTTCATGATCCTTGCCATCGCTCTTCTTGCAACAAATATTCTGGCCAATAATGTTGTGGGCCTGATCACTATAACGATACTGTTTACTCTGGCTCCTTCAGTTGGAATAAACCCGATGATATACTTTGCCTTGCTGCTATTTGCCGGCAACTGCGGCTACCTGTTCCCCTCAAGCTCAACTCCTGCAGCCATGCTTTACGGAAATCTTGAATGGATAGGGAAGGGCGATATCATCAAATATTCTGCAGTTCTGATCGTAATAGTTCTGGTGATGTTTGCTGTGCTCGGCATTCCTCTGGCCAGTGTAATGTTTGCTTAGGGTCGCAGGATAAAGGATAAAATCAGATAAAAAGCAATCAGGGAAGATGCAGTGTGAGCTGCATCTTTCTCTGTTTTGCTGCTGACGCTTTTAATAAGCTCTCTGGGGCCTCTGAGAGCCCCGCTGATGCGTTTTTGAGGGGTCTGTGGGAAATATAGCGACTTATATGAAAATGTGCTATAATCGGGCAATGAAGGGAGCTGAGAGTATGGTAAGAGAGATCATGAAGGATCCGCTGTTTCTTTCAGTAAAGAGCGCGGATGCCACAAGGGCTGATATCCCGGCAGCCATGGACCTGCTGGAGACGCTGAATGCCCACAGGCATGAATGCCTAGGCATGGCGGCGAATATGATAGGCGTAAGCAAGCGGATCATAGTTTATGTGGACCAGATAAGCGGGCAGCCGCAGCTGATGCTAAATCCGGTGATTACAGCAAAATCCAAGCCCTACGACACGGAGGAGGGCTGCCTGTCCCTGCCCGGAGTAAGGCCAACGGTGCGCTATGAAAAGATCACTGTGGAGTACTTCGACCTGGCCTTCAAGAAGCACAAGGGGACTTTCACCGGTCTTACAGCCCAGATAATCCAGCACGAGATAGACATGACCAATGGCATTCTGATCTGAGCGAAGCCGGACTTTAACTGAAATACAGAAAACTCTGCTGTCTTCTCAGGATAGCAGAGTTTTTTATATCAAAACTATGACTTTGCCCTATACTTCAGGGCTTATTTATTTTCTGTGAGCTGGTGCCAGACTTCCCTGTAATAGGCTTCTCCGCTGTCTTCCAGCAGCTCCCTGAGCTTTTTCTGCAGTCCTTTGTCAGACAGGTAGGCGGCGACCATGGGAGAGAACTGCCTTGGAGCCAGCGACTGCATCCTGTCGAAGATCCCTTCAGGCTCCGCTGCGTAATTATCCGCAAGATATACCGCTGCTGCGGTGACGTCTGTCATCTGGCGGTAAGGGGAATCGTTGCGCACATAGGAATCCGGATAGCCGTCGCTGCCATTGTACCAGCTGTGATGACCTAAAGCTGCGTCAGCAAAGGCTTCAGTTGAGCTCCTTTCGGCAAGATCGTCATGGCCGGCTATCGCATGGAGGGTGAAGATCTGGAATTCGTCATCGAAAAGCTCCCTCGTCTGCATGGTGCGGTCCATATTCATTTTGATGCGGCCGAAATCGTGATAAAGCCCGCAGCCTTCAGCGTGATCGATTATCAGAGACAGCTTTTTATCGGGATCTGTGCAGCTGCCGATAAAGGGGATGTCATCAAAGAAATCGGGCTTCTGAGAGAAAATATAGCTGCATATAGCGGCGATCATATCTCCTATGCGCCTTGAACGTATGTAAAGCTGACCAGAAAAACGCTGCATCAGCTTTTCGCTTATCTCCCTGTAGCTTGGCAGCCCGGGGATCTCCAGATATTCGGAGAGTACCAGCCGGACATCATAGAAGAGGTGATTGGAGAAGGCCTCCACCGGCACAGACATCAGGGTCTGCATCATGCCTTCGTACGCTTCCGCAAGAAAACGGACGTGCTTTGGATCGCTCTGAAGCGCAGCTTTCTGCGCCATGAGCTTTCCGTAATAGATCGGCAGCTGAACGGTCTGGTAAAGCCCGGATTCATCGTATCTGTCTGCCACGGGGCGGGTGATGAGGGACTGGAGACGCTGGAGCGTGGTATTCAGATCCACAAAGCCGCAGCTGTACTCCATCTCGTAGTAAGGCCAGAGCCAGCGTATGTTCGGGTCGCTGTTGTTGACCTCAGGCGTGAAGACCTCGTAGCAGGATTCCATGACTGAAGCCAGCTCCTCCGTGCTGAGATTGCCTCTGCTGAGGATGGTTCTGTTTGAACTCATCTGCTGGTTGGTGCGCCTGAGAAAGGTCTCCCAGGGCAATCCGGGAGCCAGCTGGCGGTAATAGTCGTCCTTTATGATGCGCAGTATGCGGGCGGTTACGGCAATGCTCCGCCTGCGGTCTGCGGTGCAGATGGCCACGTTGGCAAGAGCCCGGATTATATACCCCTTTGTCTCTTCATCCGGGATGTCAGAAAAATACTTGAGATATGAGCCGGCCTCGGTAAAGACCATTTCGTTCTGGTTCAGATAGGTGAGAACGCGGTCCCGGTCGATGCCGTCGAGGACTCTGTTCCGATAATAGAGACCCATACCCAGCTTGTAGAGCTCCTTTATGATGGCGCCGCGGTCCTTGCGGACACGGTAAAGACGCAGCAGAGCTCCGTGGATGACCACGTAGATGCCGGCATCCAGGTTATTGACCCAGTCCATCAGTTTGTCGCTGAATTCCTCCAGCTCCGCGATGTCCTCGGGCTTTGCACTGTGGAGCTCGTCCAGAAGGGGGAAGAGATTGGCCTCAAGCAGGTCCATGTTCTCCTGCCTGAGGGCATGGATGCGCTCCTCAACCTCCATTTGGGCCTTGTACCAGTTCCCGAAGCCCTCGGCCTTGATGTGGCTGATGTCGCAAAGAACGGAGATCTCGCGGGCGTTTTTAATGTATTGTTCCTGATATGGCTTCAACCCGCTTCCTCCTTTCCTTTAAGCTTGCGGGACGTCTTCCGGCCGGTCTATCTTATCTGATTCAGTATCTGCATGAACAGATTCAGATCTATGGGTTTTGCTATATGTCCATTCATGCCTGCGCTTTTGGCTTTTGCAATGTCTTCTGCGAAGGTATTGGCGGTCATGGCAAATATAGGCACGCGCTCCGCATCCGGATGGCCGCTGCCGCGGATGCGCCTGGCCGCCTCGTAGCCGTCCATGACAGGCATCTGTATATCCATCAGTATCAGATGGTAGTAGCCCTCGGGGGAGGCGCAGAATTTTTCGACTGCGATGGAACCGTCCTCTGCTGTATCCACGGCTGCCTTGGTGCTGCCGAGCAGCTCGCAGGCGATCTCCCGGTTGATGAAATTATCCTCCACAAGAAGTATGTGCTTTCCTTCGAGCTCAGGGGCTGAGCCCATGCTGTCGTGTCCGCCTGAGGTCTGCAGTGTATCTATCAGGCCGTTCAGAAGGGAGCTGCGGAAGAAGGGCACGGGTATGAAGGCGGAGATGCCGCTGCGCTCAGCTGTATACTCTATCTCCTCCCAGTTGTGTTCGCTTGCCAGAAGCAGGGCGAGGCCGGGGTTTGAATCATGGAGATAGGACGCCAGATCCAGCACGCTTCCCACATGGCCGACGCTTTTTCCTATGATGGCGGCATCCCAGTGCTCGCCCTTGAATTCAGCATCGGTGAGAGCTGAAATGGCCTCTGTGGATGAGCTGACTATTTCGAAGAAGAGGGGCGTATCAGCAAGATAGCTGCGGTAGCGTTCCACAAGATCTTCATTGCTTTCTATGATAAGTATACGCTTGTCCTGCAGGGCTTCAGCGTCGATTTTTTCCTCGGAGCAGCGTAAGGGGATGCGCACAGTTACAAGAGTTCCCTTGCCGGGCTCGCTTTCTATGGATATCTCTCCTCCCATGGCTTCCACCAGCCTCTTTACAATGCTCATGCCAAGGCCGGTGCCTTCGATCCTGGAGATGGTGGAGGAGCTGACCCGTTCAAAGGGTTCGAAAATGCGTTTGAGGAACTCCGGGCTCATGCCTATGCCGTTGTCCCTGCAGCGGAACACAAGGATGCAGCCGGAGCTGTGCTTCTCCTGGCTGACGGAAAACTGTATAAGCCCTCCGGGTTCAGTGTATTTTACGGCGTTATTGAGTATGTTGACCAGTATCTGGCGAATACGCAGAGGATCTCCATACAGGGTCTCCTCGAAGATCTCCCCTGTACTGAAGCGGAACTCGTGGTTCTTCTGTTCCGCCTGCGGCTTTATGATTATAAGGGTATCGTGAAGCAGCTCGCCGAGGGAGAAGCAGTCATCGGCTATGCTCAGACGCCCCGAATTGATCCTGGACATGTCCAGCACATCATTTATGAGGCTCAGCAGATGGCCGCTGGCCACTTCTATTTTCGAAAGGGCATCGAATACCCGGGCCTTTTCGTCTATGTGCTTTTTGGCCAGGGCAGTCATGCCTATGATGGCGTTCATTGGCGTGCGGATGTCGTGTGACATGTTGCTCAGGAATGCCTCCTTGGCACTGTTTTCCTCCTGCGCTTCCTTTAGCTGCCTGCGCAGAGTTTCAAGCTCGGCTTTCCGGACATCCGTTCCCGAGATGAGCAGCTCCGTTCCGTCTGAAAGCGGCACCCGCTCCGTTACCGCAGTAGGATCGAAGCCTGAGGTCTGATACAGGGGTTCCGCCTCCGGAATTCCGCTGCGTATTAACGCATATTCTCTGGACATTTTAATACCTCCCGGTCTGCTGCGATGCCTTCAGTGCCAGCTTGATCTCAAAGGGTATCCGGTCTACGATATCCTTTTTTATGTCTACTCCTGGGTAAACCTCCACCAGAGTGAGTCCTTCGGGCCTGAGCTCCAGCACTCCGCGCTCTGTTATATAGAGCACCCGCTGGCCGTTCTCAACGGCTCTGGGGCCGGAGAAGCTGATGCTTCGCACCTTGTCCACTATCTTGGAGATGCTTCCCTCGCTGTTGATATGGATGCTGCCGTCTTCTTCCGTGACATTCAGACCCTTGGTGCTGGTGGTGAGGCAGAAGATGACGTTTCTGGTGGCAGAGGTGATATTTCCGAAGCCTCCGATGCCTGCCACCTGATCCACGCCTCTGTGGGCGTTCACATTGCCGAAACGGTCCATTTCAAGGGCTCCCATAAAGCATATGTCCAGGCCTCCGCCGTCGTAGAAATCGAACTGGCTGCCCATGTCGCAGATGCTTCCTGCGCCAATCATGGCGCCGAAGGCTGAACCCCCAGCAGGCAGGCCTCCAATGCCTCCGGATTCCACCGTAAGGGTAAGATCCTGCAGGATGCCGCCCGCTGCGGCGTACTTGCTTACCTTTTCAGGGATGCCAAAGCCTATGTTTACGATGTCGCCTTTCTTAAGCTCCTTCGCTGCTCTTCTTCCTATGATGTCCGCGGAATCGTCGCCCCGCTGCTTGCTGCTGCCTGCGTTTTCCCTGTCGAGACGGCGGTACCAGTAGTCCATGTGAGAGGAGGGGACGTGCAGGTCCCCGGACATGGTGCCGCTGGACTGATTGGAGCCCTTAGGCTCTGCTACCACCACAGCGTCCACGAAGGCTGCGGGTATTATAACGTCCCTGGGCCTTGAAAAGTCGTGGCGGACCCTGTCCACCTGGACCAGGACCTTGCCCTTATTGCGTTTTGTGAACTGGGCTATGGAAAGGGCGTCGATGGTGCAGTATTCGTCCTCGAAGGAGATGTTGCCGTAGGCGTCCACGCTGCTGCCCTTTATGATGGCGATGTTGAAATCCGGGAGCACATACTTCAGGTATTCCTCCCCGTCGAACTCCGTAAGCTGCACCAGCTCTGTGTCCTTGGAGAGATTATTCAGGCCCGGCCCCTCGATCCTCGGGTCCACGAAGAGTCCAAGGCCTATGCGGCTCAGGTAGCCCTTATGGCCTCCGGCCTGGGCCCTCATGGCATGGGACATGGGTCCCAGAGGAAGATTATATGCCTCGAAGCGGTCCTCCAGCACCAGCTTCTTGGTGCTTGGCATGGCGCCGAAATGGCCGCAGATGATCTTCTTTACGGCACCCTCCCTGATGTATGGCTCTGCAGCCCGGTCAGGGTCGAAGAGTCCGAAGCCTGCGGATGAGATAAGGGTCAGATCCCTTGGGTGTCCGGTGCTTCTGAAGCTTTCAGTTATGGCGGTGTGGATAGCCTCTGGATTGGCAAGTCCCACGAATGAATTGAGTCCTATGACGGCTCCGTCCGGAATTAGCTTTACGGCTTCCGATGCTTCTATTATCCTGAACATTTCAACCTCCGGTCTGCAGCTAAAGCGGGTCTTTGGGCGTCGGCCTTTGTATTGAGGCCGCAGCTGTGTTATTATATTCAGGACTATTATATCAATTTTGCGGGGCTGTGCATACAGCGGAGTAAACTATTATGAACAAAGGAATCAAAATCGTTACCATAGGAGGCGGAAGCACCTACAATCCGGAGCTTATGGAGGGTTTCATAAAGCGCTATGATGAGCTTCCCGTGCGGGAGATATGGCTGGTTGACGTGGAGCAGGGCAGGGAGAAGCTTAAGGTCGTGGGAGATCTTGCCCAGAGGCAGTGGGACGCCACGCCCTACGGCGTAAAGGTCCATACGACTCTTGACAGAAGGGAAGCCCTTCCGGGAGCGGATTTCGTCACCACCCAGTTCCGCGTGGGCTGCCTTGAGGCCCGCATCAAGGACGAAAGGATACCGTCTCTTCACGGCATGCTGGGCCAGGAGACCAACGGCGCCGGTGGCATTTTCAAGGCCTTCAGGACCATCCCGGTGATAGGTCAGATAATCGACGACATGAGGGAGCTCTGTCCGGAGGCATGGCTCATCAATTTCACCAACCCCAGCGGCATGGTGACGGAGGCTGCCATAAGGCATTTCGGCTGGAAGAGGACCATAGGCCTCTGCAATGTGCCCACCATAGCGGAGATGACGGAGCATAAGCTCCTGGGCTGCGAAAGGGAGGACCTGAGCTACAGGTTCATAGGTCTGAACCACTTCCACTGGCACAAGGTCTACGACAAGCAGGGCCGAGACAAGACCATGGAGCTGCTGGAGCACATAAACGAAAAGAACGGCGGCACCCCTGTAAATATCTACATGGCTCCCATGGATATGGATCTGCTCCGCTCCATGGGCATGCTTCCCTGCGGGTATCACCGCTATTATTTCAACGAAAAAGCCATGCTGGATCACAGCATGGAGGAGTTCAGAAAGGGAGGCACCAGAGCCGAGCAGATGCACAGGGTGGAGGCTGAGCTTCTGGATATATACAGGCAGCCGGAGCTTCACGAAAAGCCTGCCCAGCTGGCATTAAGGGGCGGGGCCTACTACAGCGACGCCGCCTGTGAATGCATCAGCGCCATTTATAACGACAAGCACCAGAGGATGACCGTAAGCACGAGAAACGGCAGCGCAGTAAAGTGCCTGCCAGAGGACTGCGTGGTGGAGGTGAGCGCTCTAATCTCCGCAGCCGGCGCTGAGCCTCTTGCATGGGAGGATCTGAGGCCCTCCATGAGGGGCTGGCTTCAGATGATGAAGGCTATGGAGGAATGCGTCATAGAGGCTGCCATCACAGGGGACTACGGCCTTGCACTGGAAGCCTTCGCGCTCAATCCCATGATAGAAAACGGGGAGGAAAGCAAGAGGGTCCTGGACGAGCTTTTAGTAGCCCACGAAAAATATCTGCCTCAGTTCGCGGATAAGATCGCAGAGCTGAAGGCCCAGGGCGTCGAGACCGATGACGAGGTGGTCAGAGACCTGATGAGAAGGGGTCTTTAAGGGTTTGTAATACTGGGTTCTAAGGTATCAGATCATCAGTTGTAATGCAAAAAAACTGCAGCGGGTGACGTCAGGGAAGGCATCCGTCGCTGCGCGAAAGCGAAGCGCACGGAATGGTGCCCTGACGGCAGGACCCGCTGCAGTTTGCTTTATATTCAGTTTAGATCATTTCGATCAGCTGCTTTAATGTATCCTTTGCGTCTCCGAGCATCAGCGTGACGCCGCTTTCTTTCTTGTACAGCGGGTTGTCCACCCCTGCATAGCCGGGTTTAAGATCGTAGTTGCAGAAGACTATGTGCTTTGCCTTGTCGATCTCAAGGACTGGCATGCCGTAGATTGGAGTTCCCTCGGCGGTGTTTGCCGCCGGGTTTACAACGTCGTTCGCACCGATGACGACCACCAGATCGCAGCCGTCGAACTCGGGATTGATGCGCTCCATCTCGTAGAGCTGCTCGTAATCCACATCGGCTTCCGCAAGGAGCACGTTCATGTGGCCGGGCATTCTTCCAGCCACGGGATGGATGCCGTATTTGACCTCGCAGCCGTTAGCCTCAAACTTGTCAGCCAGCTGCTTGACCAGGTTCTGAGCCTGAGCCAGGGCCATACCGTAGCCGGGCACGATGATAAGCTTCTTCGCCTCCTTCATTATGGAGGCCAGATCGGTCGTTGGCTTTGCTTCTTCGGCTGGCGTTTCTTCAGCAGTGACTTCTTTTGCAGCATCCTCCGGTACGGGCTCTGCTGCAGCTTCTTCCCTGACCGGCTCTGCTGCCTCTTCCTTGACGGGCTCTGCTGCAGGTGCAGTAGCAGCAGCCTTTGACGGCTTTGCTGCCTTACCGAAGAGTATGTCTGCCAGCTTTCTGTTCATTGCGCGGCACATTATCTGGGTAAGGATAAGGCCGGAGGCACCTACGATGCCGCCGATGGCAACCAGCAGGGGGTCGGAAATGGCCATGCCCGCAATGGCTCCCGCAACTCCCGAAAGGGAATTCAGAAGCGATATGGTGATGGGCATGTCAGCGCCGCCCACTCTGATGGCAAAGGCTATGCCAAACATGGCGGAAGCGAGGAAGCCAAACGCCACTATAAGGGCGGGGGAGATCAGGCCAAAGCCGCCCAGCGCAACTATCAGCAGAGATGCTATAAGGCTGAGAGCCGTGATAGCCGAGTGAGCAGGCCATACCACAGGTCTCTGGTTTATGAGCCTGTGGAGCTTTCCTGCTGCTATGAGGCTGCCAAGGAGCGTAATCACGCCGATCACCAGCGCCAGTCCTGCAGTAAGCAGGGCAAAGGTGCCGTCTATCTGCTTTTCCAGCAGGGAGACCATGGCAACCAGGGCGGATGCGGCTCCTCCGAAGCCATTTAGAAGGGCTACGGCCTGTGGCATCTCTATCATCTTGACCTTTGCCGCAGCAATAAGTCCGATTACAAGTCCCACCGCCATGGCTGCCCAGAGCCCTATGTCTGAGAGCAGAGCATTTTTGTACAGTGTTACGATTATTGCGATAGCAGTGCAGACTGCGCTGAGCCTGTTTCCTCTGGCTGCTGTAGCCACGCGGCTCATCATGGATATGCCGGCCAGCACGCCGCCTGCAAGAAGGATGCAGATCACATAGTATACGGTATTACTCATGGCTTTCATCCTTCTTTCTGAACATCCTCAGCATCCTGTCGGTCACGCCGAAACCGCCTGCCACATTCAGCATGGCAAGCACTATGGCAAGATAGCCCAGAAGTCTGCTGCCCATGGCAACAGCGGCGCCAGCGGCACTCAGCGCTCCTAGTATTGTGATGCCGGAAAGCGCATTCATGCCGGACATCAGGGGCGTATGGAGGAGGCTGGGGACGTTATTAATCAACTTGTAGCCCAAAATCGTGGACGATAGAAAAATCAATATAAGTATTCCAGGGTGCATTCAGTACCTCCTGATCGGAACAGGATGCAAAAGCATCCATAATCATAAATAAGGGGCTCACTCGG
>JAEEGF010167138.1_pt1 | contig 11994 bp, 9 predicted proteins | sample 9134171 | NCBI WGS metagenome assembly JAEEGF01 (sample SAMN16246542, study PRJNA631951) | gut metagenome | biome: gut microbiome; feature: rumen; material: AP-attached | host: Bos | place: Iran: Karaj | collected 2018-10 | reverse complement strand
CGGGGAGGGCCCCGGCGAGGAGATCGGCAAGGGCCGTGGTGGTCTCGATGGGCTGCGCCGCCCGCCTATCGCAGATGCGCCGGGCGATCAGGGGCGAGAAGCGCTCCTCGCCGTAGTCCCGGAAGATGCGCGTGAGTTCCTTCTCCGAATAGCCGTTCACCACGTCGAAGGCGGTGAGGGCGGCACTTTGGTCCATCCGCATATCGAGAGATGCCTCCGCCTTGTAGGAGAAGCCGCGGCTGGGCTCGTCCAGCTGGTAGGAGGACACGCCCAGATCCAGCAGGATGCCGTCCGCCTTTCCGATGCCCCGCTGCAGCAGTAGGGATTTCATGTGGAAGAAGTTGCCGTGGATGGCGGTGAATCGATCGCCGAGGGGGGCCAGCCGCTGGGAGGCCGCCTTCAGGGCCGTTTCGTCCCGGTCGATGCCTATGAGGCGACCGGTCGCCGGCAGAAGGGACAGTATGGCTTCGCTGTGGCCGCCGCCGCCCAGGGTGCCGTCCACGAACAGGCCGCCCCGACCGGGCAAAAGCAGGTCCGTCACTTCCCGGACCATGATGGGCACATGGTGGAAAGGCTGTGTGTTTGCAGCAGTCTCCATGCTGGACCTCCTTTCTCGCCGCCGTCGCGGGCGCGTCTGGGCGTATGGACATACGTCCACATATATATACAGAGTGTATTATATCGCAAGTCCACCTGTTTGTCAGTAAGAAAATGTGTTATTAACGTGAGTTATTTTTTAATTTCGGGTTTGTTCCTTTTTCTTTTCAGGAGAAAAGAAAAAGGGAACCGAAAAATAAAAACCTAGAAAATAAGCATATAAACAAAGAAGGGCTTGCCGCGACAGCATGATCCCTTCTGAAAGTTCTTTGGTTGTACCTTTTTTACAAAAAAGGTGCGTGCTTTGTTCTCTTCCTCTATCTCTTCACTTTATCGGAATACCCGAACAGCAGCCCGTCGGGCAGGGTCCTGAGCTGGCTCCAGTCCTTCTTGTTGCCGCCCTTGTTCAGCCGCTCACCCATGAACACGATGCAGGCGGACACGCCGCCGTCCATGTTGTAGGCTTCCGTGCAGCCGTAGGACGCCATGAGCTCCGTGAACTCCACCAGATTCCAGCCTAAATTGGCCTTGGGATAGTCACTGCGGTAGCCGCCCACGATCACGATGAAGTGGCCGGGCTCCACCATGCCCACGCCCACCCGGGGGTTGGTCTTGTAGAGCCAGTTGTTTTCCAGGGTCTTAGTGCCCGTCTTGGCGCCGTCGTGGATGAGGATGGGTCCGAAGGAGATGCAGTTCTCCACGCCGCCCTCCTGCAAAAGCTGGGCGGAGATGATTTTCTCCTTGGGGACTAGCTCTATGGACAATGTCTCGGGGTGCCAGATCATCAGATCCCCCTTATTGCTGTCCTGATAGACCCAGCCGTCCCGAATGAGGATGCCCTTCTTGTCCTTATCCATGTGGATCAGGTTGTCGCCGGTGATCATCAGCACCGAGCGATAGCGCTTGGCGATGCTCATGGCGTCGTCCTTGCCGGTGCCCGAACGCTGCTCGTGACCGAACCCCGCCCTGAACTCGTTCGCCCGCATATGGATGTCCGCCACATAGTATGGAAACTCCATCTTCGCGGCCGTGCCGGTGTACCGGGTGACCTCCATGGACAGGGTCTTGTTCTTATAGATCCACCGGCCTTGGTCCGCGTCCATCACCAAATACTCCTCCCCATTGGTATACAGTCCCTCGTCGGGATCGGGGGTGGCCGTGGGGGCAGGGGTGGGTTTTGCCGTAGGTTCCGGCGTGGGCTCTGCCGTGGGCGCGGCAGTGGGCGCCGGGGTCGGCTCCGCCGTGGGCGCCTCCGTGGACGTGGGCGCCGGGGTAGAGGTGGGCACCACCGTGCGATGAGCCGCAGCTTCCTCTGCGATCATGCCGTCGAAATGCTCCGCAGCAGCAGCCTGGCGCTCATTGATGGATGCCGCCACATATAGACCAACACAGAGGACAGCTCCCGCCAGAATGGGCACCAGGATACCCACGATCACGGGGAGCTTGGTACGGACGGCCTTCTTTAAAACGATCATGGCAACGAACAGGACTGCCGCCAAAGCTAATGCCATCAGGATGGGCCGCAGCACGACCCGCGTCTCCGCCGTCCTGGGCATGGGCGTGGGCACGGGCGTGGACGGTACGACGGCTGCCACAGCCGCAGGCGCTTCCGTGACCACGGGCGCCTCCGTGGCGATCTTTACTTCGGTAACCGGCGCCGCTTCAGGCGTAGCCACGGGCACCGGTTCCTCCGTAGGCGCCGAAGTGGGTTCCGCCGTGGGCTCGACCGTGGGTTCCGGGGTCGGCGTGGTCTCAGGTGCCGGGGTGTCGAGAGCTGTATAGCTGATGTTCGCCAGCATATCCCCGTCCTTGAACTTGTTCCCGTTGGCGTAGTGCAGGGTATAGGTATCGTCCCCATAAGGGGTGTAGTGGAAGGTGCGCAGGGAGGCGTAGCCCTCCTCGAACAGGGCGACCGCCCGATCGTAACCGCCAGAAAAATCCTGGACCTCGCCGTTGCTGGCGCCCTTGTCCACCACGTAGTATATCTTCTTCAGGGAGGACATATGCTTGAGTCGGTCCTGAAGGCCGCTCACCACCGCGTTGGTCATCTCCGATTCGGACATCAGCGGAAAATGCCTCGTCTTGCCGTGAGTCACGATCACGGACGGAGCGCAGTTCTCGATGACGGCCAGAAGCTTCTTGGAAACCTCCCCGTTTTTCTCCATGGTGCTCTTCAGCACCGTGCTGTCCAGGGACCGGATGCCGGCCGTATCGAGAAAAATAGGCTCGTTCCGCATGCCCATTCGCCACAGGGTCCGAAGACACTCCTCCTGCCGTTCCCGATTATAGGGGTTTAGATACACCACCTGCACGGGTACGCCCTGACTGACCAGGGAGGGGAGCAGGCCGCCGAAGCAGGCGAGCTCGTCCCCTGGATAACCGGTGATGAGCATCACGGCGGGCTTTTTGAGGTGCGCTTCGAATTGGGGCATCTCCTTAGGCAACTGGCCTTGGGTGTAGGCGGTGAGCTCGCTGAGAGCACAGGCCTGGGAAAAGGTCAGCTGAAAGCCGCATACGCCCGCCTGGGGCACGGGGACGCATTCGTCCAGCCGGGCCGGCACATGATCCGCGGCAGAAACTATATTTTTATTTCCGTCCAGCCAGGCGACGCTGACCTTAGCGGGCAGCTTTTGCCAGGCAAAATAGGCATAGCCGATCTCGCTGCTGCCATAGACGGACACGGTGTCGCCGGAAGTATAGGAGACGCGAGTGTTGTATGCCTTGTCCCGCAGCCGGTTCACATAGGCATCGTGCTTTTCGTCCTGAATGGTCAGCAGCTCGCCCATGTCCACCGCCTCCGCCTGACCTTCGGCCACAGAAAAGGCGGTATTGGCCGTGAGGATCAATACCGCAAGGATCAGTATGCAGCTGATGCGCAGAGCTTTTTTCATCGTTTAGAAGATTCGCATGGGAACGACCAGATAGAAATATTCCTCGCTGTTCACAGGCCGGATCACGCAGGGATTGATGGGGCTGTTGCACTCCAAGTATACCTTGTCTTCCTCCACGTTCTTCAGCACGTTCAGCAGGAACTTAGGGTTGAAGGCGATGCTGAGCCCGTCGCCCATGACCTGAGCCGTGAGCTCGTCCTCCACCTTGCCCACCACGCTCTCTGCCTTGACGGTCATGTTCTCCTCGCCGATCCTAAAGAGGACGCTGTTGTTCCCGTCCCGGGAGACCAGCTGGGCCCGATCCACGCTCTCCATGAGGGCGTCCCGATCCACCAGGACCCGGGTCTTGCAGGCCTTGGGCAGGATGCGCTTGTAGTCGATATAGTTGCCGTCGATAAGGCGAGAGATGAGGACGGTTTCGCCCATATCCGCCTTCATATGGGTGCGGGAGAAGGTCAAGGACGCGTCGCCCTCCCCTTCCTCCAGCATGCGTCCGATCTCAGAGATGGTCTTACCGGGGACCACTACCCTCTTTTCAGGCATCTCCTCCGCCACGGTCATGGTGTTCTTGGCGAACTGGAAGGAATCGGTGGCCACCAGGGACAAGGTCTTGCCCTCGCTCTCCAGCAGCACGCCGGACAGAGCCGGATGGGTATCGTCCAGGGCAACGGCGAAGGCCGTGTGCTCGATGATCCGCTTGCCCTTCTCCCGATCGAAGGTGATGGTGAAGATATCGTCCCCGTCGAAGGTCATCAGCGGGAACTCGTCGTACTCCATGCACTGGAGCTGATTCACGTTCCGGCCGCAGCGGATGGTCAAGGTCTGGCCGTCCACAGAGAAGAAAGCGTTGCCGTCGGGGAGCTTGCGCACGATGTCGGAGAAGATGCGGCCCCGGACGACGCACTCGCCCGCCTCCTCCACGATGGCGGACAGCCGGCACTCCTTTTGGAGTGTCAGATCGGAGCAGCGTAACATCACGCCCTCGTCGCCGGCTACGATCTGGACACCCTCCAGCACGGGCATGGAGGAGCGAACGGGCAGCGCCTTGGCGACGGAGAGCACGGCTTCCTTTAAAATTTCGGAATGTACGGAAAATCTCATATATTTGACCTCACTTTTATGTCAGAATACCATGGTTCAAAATTTTTTCAATCCTTTACGGCCCGATTTTACAGGATGTTGAAAATTGCAAAGGGAGAGTTTATTTTGATCTTTTTATAGCAGTAGTTTTAGTAGGCCCTGTGTCCTGCGGGGAAAAGGGGCAAAAAGCCTGTCGCTGTCGAAAAAATAATGTGGAAGAGTGTGTGGGTGTTCGGTGGACAAGAAGATGGGTTGCTCTTCTTGTCCCCGCCTTCCGTTTTATCCACTGATTTCGTCCACGGTCTATCCACAGTTGTGGATGAAAAATTGCCTTAGGTCATCCCTCCGTGATCTTCTTGCGGATGTCCTCCAGGCTCCGCTTGAAATCCGCGTCCTCCCGCATCATGGTTTCGATCCGGCCGCAGGCGGAGATGGCGGTGGTATGGTCCGAACGGTCGAAGAGGATGGAGATCCGCTTATAGGGAAGGGAGAGCATGTCGTGACAGAGGTACATGGCGATCTGTCGGGGCACTACCACTTCCTTGTCCCGTCGCTGGGACATGAGGCTTTGCAGGGAGATGTGATAGTAGTCCGCCACGATCTCCTTGATCCGGGTGGGGGTCACGTCCACCTTCTTGTCCTCGGGCAGCAGGTCCTTGAGGGCCTCCCGGGCCAGGGCCATGGTTACGGGTTCTTCCTTTAGATTGGAATAGAAGAAAACTTTGGTGAGGCTGCCTTCCAACTGGCGGATATTGTTGGGCACGTGCTCAGCGATAAACTGGATGATAGCGTCGTCCACCATCTTTCCCTCCTGCTGGGCCTTGTTCCGCAGGATGGCTATACGGGTCTCCACATCCGGCTCCTGGATGTCGATGCTGAGACCGCCCACCAGCCGGGAGCGGATGCGCTCCTCCAGGTTGGCAATCTCTTCCGGAGGCCGATCGGAGCTGATGACGATGCCCTTGCCCGCGTTATGCAGAGTGTTGAAGGTGTTGAAGAACTCCTCCTGGACAGACTGCCGGTTGGCGATGAACTGGATGTCGTCGATCATGAGCAGGTCCACGTTGCGGAACCGATGCCGAAATTCCGCGTTTTTACCCATGCGGATAGCTTCGATGAGCTCGTTGGTGAAGATCTCGCTGGTCACGTACAGGACCCGGGCCGTGGGAAAGTTCTGCTTCACGGCGTGGCCGATAGCGTGCATGAGGTGCGTCTTGCCCAAGCCCACTCCGCCATAGAGGGAGAGGGGATTATAGACACGGCCGGGGGCCTTGGCCACGGCCTGGGCCGCAGCGTGGGCGGAGCGGTTGGAGTTGCCCACCACGAAGGTCTCAAAGGTATAGCGGGGATTCAGGGCATAGATGCTGGGGGTGGTGGTGTCCTCGCTTCCGTCGAAATCCCGGCGCTGGTCGGGGAGAATCAGCATCACGTCTATGATCTGGGTGTTGGCCTGCTTTGCACCCATGCGCAGGGTGTCCTTGTAGTATTCGTTGATGGTGGATTTTGTGGCGGCATCGGGGCACTGGATCACCAGAATGCCGTTTTGGATGGTGACGGGCTCCAAAACCTCGATCCACCGGTTGAAGCTGAGGGCGGACATCTCCCGCCGAATATTTTCACGGGCCAGGGCCCATATACCTTTGATCTGTTCCATTCGATATTCTCCCTAAGTATACTTAAAAGCCTAACTATAATAGCAGAGAAAAGCCCAAAAAGTAAAGATTTTTTTAAGTAAAAGGTGGAGAAAAAATATCGTAAACAATATATAGCAGAGAAAAAATGAAAGAGCACAATATATAGATATTCGTAAAAAAACAGCCCGAAAACGGCGATGAAATCCTTTTACAATTTCCTCCCTTGCGACAAAGGAGGGTTTGCGGTATAGTACAATAAAGGAGAATGTGTAGATATGGCATACTGGTATCGGCCCATCGTCAATTCAGATTTAATCGGGGAAAAGCTCACCATCCAGCTGCCCGGCTTTCCGGGCGGTAAGCAGGAGAAGTGCCCCATCCATTATATCACCCTGGGAGAAGGAGAGCCCCTGTTGCTGGTCCACTCCCTTGGGCAGAGCCTCTACACCTGGCGGGATTTGATCCCGTTGCTGGCGGAGAAGTACAACGTGATCGCCCTCGATCTCGTGGGCTTCGGGTTTTCGGGCCGGCCCGTGTCCATGAACTACTCCATGGACGAGATGGCAGACACACTGGTGGAGTTCGTCAAGGTGCTGAAGCTGGACCACGTCCACGCGGTGGGCGCGTCCCTGGGCGGCATGTACCTGCTGCGGGCCATGACCCGGTTCCCGGAGATGTTCGACAAGGTGACGGTCCTGTGCCCCGGCGGGATCACGAAGCAGATGCCCCGGCGCATCCGGCGGATGGCGGCGCCGTTCATCGGCCCCTTCGCACGGGAGGCGTACACCAAGAAGGATGTGAAAAAGGCCCTGCAGCTGTGCTATTACGACAGCACCGTCCTCACCAAGGACGTGCTGGACGAGTATTTCGAGACGTTGGACAGCTACTCCTCCCGGCAATCGCTGATGTACTGCTTGCGGAACTTCGACGAGGAGCTGGTGTGGGACGGGCTCAAGACCTCCAGCCACCCGGTCTTCGTCCTCTGGGGCGAGGAGGATCGGGTGCAGCCCTTCGAGAACCTGGGAAAGGTGCAGGAGCATCTGAAGCACGGGGAGTTCTTTTCCGTGCGGAATGCGGGCCACTTTTTCCAGGAGGAGAAGGCGGAGGTGCTCTCAGACATGATCGACAAGTACATCCTGTACGGGGAGGATGGGGTATGATCGACGCCTTCTCCCTGGGGGACAGGGTGATTCTGAAAAAGCCCCACGCTTGCGGGGAAAACCTGTGGGAGATCGTGCGGGTGGGGGCGGACGTCAAACTCAAGTGTATCGCCTGCGGCCGGGTAGTCATGCTGGATCGGCTGGAGTTTTTGCGGCGGGCCAAGAAGCTGGTGCCGTCCGGGAAGGACGAGGAATGCTGACGAAAAAAGAAAAAAGAGAGATGATCAGGCTGGTGTCCCATCGGAACGAGCACCTTAAGGGCGGCAAATTCTGGGACGTTTTGGAATACATCATCACACTGCTGCTGATGATGGTGCTGGCTTTTTCCATCCGTTCCGTGCTCATGGAGCCCATGCGGGTGCGGGGCTCGTCCATGGAGAACACCCTGCTGCCCGGGGACTACATGGCGGTGGAGAAGGTTTCCTATATTTTGAAGCCCATGCAGCGGGGGGACGTGGTCATCTGCTACTACCCCAAGAACGACGAATACACCTGCGTCAAGCGGATCATCGGCCTCGCGGGGGACACCATCACCATCGAGGAAGGGGTCGTCAGCGTCAACGGCGTCCGGCTTCAGGAGGATTACGTGACCACGGGCATGACCTCCAAGCACGACGGGACTTACGTGGTGGAGGACGGCTGCGTCTTCGTCATGGGCGACAACCGCCTTGTATCCCGGGACAGCACGGACGGCATGGTGGGGAGCATCCCGGTGGAGCGGATCATCGGCCGGGTGAGCCGGGTGCTGCTGCCCTTCTCCCGGGCGCAGAAGATGCCCAAGGTCCAATACGACGTATGAGGAACGAAGGCACGCACCTGCGGCGGGACACCTTCAGATGGCTTCATCGGCGGCACAATCTGTGGCGGTGGATGTTCAGCACCATTTTGGCGGCCCTGTTCATGTGCTTCGTATGCTTCGTGTGGTTCGGCTGGGTGAAGATGGGCAACGATTCCATGGCGCCCACCCTGCGGCAGGGAAATTTGGTGCTGGTGGACCGGATCTATAAGTACTGTCGCGAGATCGAGCGCACGGATATGGTGGCCTTCTATCGGCCCGGTACGGAGGAATTGCTCATCAAGCGGGTGGTGGCCACAGGCGGCGAGACCGTCAGCGGGAAGAACGGCGCCGTGTGGATCGACGAAAAGTACCGGTTGACCGAGGAATACGGCGCGTATCATACGGACGACTTCGACACCGTGCGGGTGCCGGAGGGCCATGTGTTCGTCCTGTCCGACGATCGGCAGTATCTGGAGGACAGCCGGGAGGTGGGTATCGGCTGCATCTCCCTGGACGACATCGTGGGGGTCCTGTATATTCGGTTGTTGCCGTCCCTGAGGATCTATCAGTAAAAGAGGCCGGAAGGTCCTTTTTTTCCATACAGCGCAACCTGAGGAACCTTTTCCCGGTGTTGTTGGCAAAGAAGGAAGGTGAATCACAATGAAGAAACATATCAGTTGGCTGTTGATCGTCCTGCTGTTGACGGGATGCACGAAGGGCGCCATACTCCAGGAGAAGAAAGAGGATGCTATAGACGTGAACACGCAGACACAGGAGGGATCGTCGTCCATGAAGCCGCCCATCGATCTGCCTATCGTATCCACCGACGACCCGGCGGTGAAGCTGCCCGTCATCGATGGGTATACCAGCTTTTTGAACAAGTTGTCCGCCGCCCTGATCGACGGGAAGGGCAACAAGAACCTGTCCCCCATCAGCGTGTACCTGGCTGTCGCCATGGCCGCAGAGGGCGCTCAGGGGGAGACCCAGGCGGAGATGCTGAAGCTTCTGGGGGAGCAATCCATCGAGGATCTGCGCACTAAGGCCAGCGCTATGCTCCGGGAGCTGTCCGCGAAGGGGGAGACCGGCGAGCTCATTTTAGCCAACGCCATCTTTCTCGGCATCCAGGACGGGGACGTCACGTTCCATGAGGCGTATTTGAAGACCCTGGCGGACAGCTACGATGCCAGCGCCGAGTCCGTCCGCTTCGGGGAGGCGGAGGCGGGACGGAGGATCGCCGCCTGGATCAGGGAGAAGACCCGGGAGAAGATCGAGGTCTCGGAGGACGCCATGAAGTTCGACGCAGACACCCTGGCCGTGCTCCTCAACACCATCTATCTCAAGGACGGATGGCGGGTGCCCTTCGACCAGGATCGGACGGAGCCGGGGACCTTTTACGGCCGGGACGGCCAGGAGTTGAACGTGAACTACATGCGCCGGACGGACAGCGGCGCGACCATCGTCCGGGGCGACGGGTATCTCAGGTATGCCATAGCCCTCAGGGACGTGGGCCGGATGGTATTCGTGCTGCCCGACGAGGGCGTGGCCCTGGATAGTCTGCTGGGCGGCCCGGAAAAGCTTCAGGAACTGCTCACGGGCGGCACCGAGAGACAGAATGTGGAAGTGAGCCTGATGGTGCCCCGGTTCACCTTCCAGGATCGGACGGACCTGGAGGAGGCGCTGATGGGCTTGGGTGTCAAAACCTGCTTTACGGGCGATGCGGACTTTTCCACCATGACGGACACACCGGCGTACATCAGCCGGGTCCTGCAGGAGAGCCACATCGGCGTGGACGAGAACGGGGTGGTGGCCGCCGCCTATACCATGATCGAAATGGCCAAGAACGCCGGGTTCACCATGAATCAGGAGAAGGTGGACTTCCACCTGACCCGGCCCTTCCTCTACGCCATCGAGAGCCGGGAGGGCACGGTCCTCTTCATCGGTACCGTGGTGGCGCCGGAGGAGTAAGGATTCTATTGAAAGCAATTGTGCCTTTTCTTTGTAAAGAAAAGGCACCCAAAAGAAACACTAATGGGAAGTATGGCTTACACTGTACTTCCCATTATTCTTCTTAAGTTTCTCTTTTTCCGCCGCTTTTTCTCTTTTTCGAAAGAGAAAAAGCGGCAAAAGAAATCTTTTTACTTATCCGTGTGCAGATCCACCTGCTGATGAGCGAGCGGCAAGGCGTTCTCGGTGAGGGTCTTCTGGACGGCTTCGTTGAGGCCGAAGTAGACGGTCCAGTAGTCGCCGGACTTAAACCAGGTCCTGAGCTTGAAGGTGGGCAGGCCCCCCTCCGTGACGGTGACCAGGGCCTCGGGGGCCGGGTCTTTGAGGACCAGCTCGTTCTTCTTGGCGCAGTCCAGCAGCAGCTCACAGACCTTCTCCTTGTCGGCAGCGGGGCTCAGTGTCACGTCGATGTCCAGACGCCGGATGTCGTTGGCGTTCAGGTTCTTGATGGCGGCGTTGGCCAGGGCGCCGTTGGGCAGGGTGATCTGCAGGTTGTCGGCGGTGGCGATGACGGTGTAGAACAGGGTGATCTTCTTCACCGTGCCGTCATGGGCGCCGTCGCTGATGAAATCGCCCACCTTGAAGGGCCGGAAGATCATGAGCATGATGCCGCCCGCCAGGTTGGCCAAGGACCCCTGGAGCGCCAGGCCGATGGCCAGGCCGCAGGAGCCCAGCACGGCCAGGATGGAGGCGGTGGGCACGCCCACGGTGGTGATGGCCATCACGATGACCAGCGCATAGCCCAGCACCTTCACGGCGCTGGCGGTGAAGGTCTGCACCTCGGGGGCCAGCTTCTGGATGGGCTTGGCCTTCTTGACCAGCTTCACGATCTGCTTCACCAGCCACAGGCCGACGACCAGAATCAACAGGGCGCTTACGATATTGATGGCCAGCTCGGCGAGGCCGCCGCCCACCAAAGAACCCAGATCCACTTTTCCTTGCAGCATTGTTGTTACCTCCTGTATTTTATATGAGCACATCAGCCAACCACGATGTTGACGATGTTCTTCACCACGATCACCTTCCGCACGGTCTTCCCGGCCAGGAAGGGTTGCACGGCCTCGGCCGCCAGGGCCGCCTGCTCCACGGCCGCCTTGTCCATGTCGGCGGGGAGGGCCAGCCGGGCCCGGACCTTACCGTTGACCTGGATGCCGTACTCCACGGAATCCGCCACCAGGGCGCTCTCCTCATAGGTGGGCCAGGGGGTCCGATAGAGGGGCGTTTCATAGCCCAGCGCTTCGTTCATCTCCTCGGCGATATGGGGCGCGAAGGGGTCCAGGAGCACCAGCAGCGTATGAAGCTCGTCTTTGGTGATGGCGCCCTTGGCGTAAAAGTCGTTGACCAGGCTCATCATGGCGGCGATGGCCGTATTGAACTTCATGTGCTCGATGTCGTCCGTGACCTTCTTGACGCAGCCGTGGACCTTGGCGCGCATGTCCTTGCTTTCGCCTTCGCCCGCCACCATGTCCTGAAGCCGCCAGACCCGGTCCAAAAACCGCTTGCAGCCGTTGGCGCTCTGCTCGCTCCAGGGGGTGGCCGCCATATAGTCGCCCATGAACATGACGTAGGTGCGGAGGGTGTCCGCGCCGTACCGGTCAATGACGTCGATGGGGTCCACCACGTTGCCCTTGGACTTGCTCATCTTGTCCCCGTCGGGGCCCAGGATGAGGCCCTGATAGGTGCGCTTGGCGTAGGGCTCGGGGGTGTTGACCTCCTGAATGTCGTAGAGGAACTGGTGCCAGAACCGGGAGTAGAGTAGATGCCGCGTCACGTGCTCCATGCCGCCGTTGTACCAGTCCACAGGCATCCAGTACTGCATCTTCTCCTTGTCGCAGAACGCCTTGTCGTTG
>JAEEGF010530583.1_pt1 | contig 11995 bp, 5 predicted proteins | sample 9134171 | NCBI WGS metagenome assembly JAEEGF01 (sample SAMN16246542, study PRJNA631951) | gut metagenome | biome: gut microbiome; feature: rumen; material: AP-attached | host: Bos | place: Iran: Karaj | collected 2018-10 | reverse complement strand
TCATATGTGAATTGTCAAGGTGCTCCAGTCTCTTATGAGGCTGGGGTATATTTTATGGGCAAAAACCCTTGTACCTGTTAACATGCCTTGCGGGATAGCGCAACCCACCGGATTATTTCGCGCTTACCTCACATCACCATTTTACAAGTAATCTCTCGATTTCTGCAATTACTTTCTTGCTTTTCCTTTAATTAATTAGCTGCATAAACTTCCACAAACAAAAAGGGGGCTGTCGCTCATATTAGTGCGACAGCCCCTTTTTTATCTTTAAATTCAAAAAATCAAATAGAAAAGCCAAAAAGTGCCAGCTTTGATACCACAATTTCCCGTATAAGCATCCCCTCTTTTTCTTTTTCCTCAGCTGAAATCCCGGCAAGCTTCTCTACAGTATAAAGAACCTCCTTAAATCCTTTTTCCTTTTTTGAACTGTCCTTATACTGTGACACCCTGATTCTGGTTCTCAGCTGTTTATAAATCCTGTAATCAAAATTGTCCCTCGTCATGTAGTAAAAGTGGCTCTCAAGAGTTGTATCCTGCTCCACTTCATCCTTTAGATACTTTGTGATTATAGTCTTGAATTTAAAGGGAACCATATCGTTTGAAACAAGTTCATTATAGCTGTATCTGGCACCGAAATAATATCTTTCAATGTCCTGCATGTAGTATTTAAAATCATCTTCATTAACTATACTGTTCATCATATAAAAAAATCATTATCCTTCGCTGATACTTATTTCTTTTCACCGCTGTCCAGATCCTCAATATTGTCAGCACTGAATTTAATGGCGCTTCTGATCTTATCCTCATCCCAACCGGTCTCTTCCATCAGCTCCTGAACCGTAACTTTTCTCCTAAGATCCTGTGCCAGTTCACTGGCCTTATCGGCAACCTCCTGCACCAGCTTTAAAATCTTCTGCCCGCTGGCATCCTCAGCAAGACTCTCTTCAATAATTGCCTCCATGGCATCCATCATAAGCTTATACAAAAAGCCTTCAACCTCTGAGGGCTCGCCCACAGCATCCAGCATGGTAACTCCCTTGGTAAGAGCAACATTTCCTTCTCCAATAAGATCTTCGAGGTACACTCCCTGTTCGGAATACATTTTTGCCACATCTACAACAAGAGGAAGATAACATTCTATCAGTCTGGACTGGGCATCCTTGTCTCCCGAAATGGCAGCCATGGAAAGAGCCTCCTTTTCACCGTCGGAATACTTTTTAAGAGCCTCCAGACTTTCAAGATAGTCATTCAGGTAGTTGTTCTCCTCATCGGTAAGATTATCAAAGTCCACAGCTTCTTCATCAATGCCGATCTTATGGTTCCTTAGATATTCAAAAACCATCTCAAACTGTTTTTCATCAAGTTCAAGCTCTGAAAAAGCTTCAATCACCTGCTCTTTTGATATATGGTTTTTGTTTTCCCTGGCTGTTCTTGTGACAAGCTTTAATATTTCCGCAAATTCTTTTTCTTTATTATCAATGTTCCCCATAATTTCTCCTGTTATTTAACATGCTGATGTGTAAAAAGATGTTCCTGGCAATATTCATAATTGCCGTTACATTTTGAGCAGAATCTGAACTCAAGATTTGGATCAGTCTGTTCCGTTCTGCCGCACACAGCACATTTATGCCTTGTAACTCCTTTGGGCGTAATTTTAGTCCCGCGCTTAAAATCATTTCTTCTCTTAACTTCACCGGGTTTTAAATGTGACAGTTTACCGGTCTGTATCCAGAAAAGAAGGAGATTTAAAAGCTGCGTTCCAACCGCAAAAAATGTAAAGTAGTTATGGCCGATAAAGCCGCTGATGTAGTCATAAACAAGAATGGCGCCGTACAAAAAGCCCAGATATTTAACCTTTACAGGAATAATAAACATCAAAAGAACCTGCATTTCCGGATAAATAATGGCAAAAGCAAGGAACACAGTCTGCTGAAGGTAGTATGTACTAAAGGCAGACGAATAAGCATACATGATAATATCAACCTGTTCGGGGAAAATAGCCTTATAAATGAAATATGTAATAAAAGCGCCTATTATCATCAGAATAAGTCCGTTAAAGATAAAAAGATTATATCTGAAGGTTCCGATGGTGCGCTCCATGGTGCTTCCCACAAAATAATAGAACATCAGGGTTATAAATATCAGAATACTAAGGCCCGACGGCGGTATGAGTACCCAGGATATAAGCCTCCAGACCTGGCCTTTAAGAATAAGGGCAGGATTCAAAGTAAGATATTGTGTAAGGTTTACACTTGAAGGAGCCAGCTGAAGTACATATCCGATCACATAAAGGCCGATAATATACCAGGTGAGATTAGGAATTGCATATCTTCCGATTTTTCTTTCAAGCTTATTTATCAATTCATTCATATAATATTCCGCCTTTTTATTTTATTATGGAGCCTACAGTATCAATAATCTGAGTAATATCTACCGGCCTGTATAGAATCCTGTTAATTCCTGCTTCGTCAGCTCTACGCTCCATATCAGTCTGCTCTTTGCCAAATATGGCTATAATCGGTACCTGTGCCTTTTGGGTATCAAGAAGTCCTCGAATACTCTTTATTGCCTCTAATCCGGCATTTTCAAAGGGTAGCTCATCAAGTATGATAACATCAAAATATCCCGACGGTGCCGCTTTCATTTTCTCAAAAGCTTCACTACTGTTTGTGGCAATCTGAATCTCAAATCCGGCTTTTTTAAGGAGTTTACCCGCTATCATCTGTCCCGGGGGAACATCCTCCACAAGAAGAATTCTTTTTCCTATAAAATTATAGGAATCAAGATTATGTTCCCTGTCCACATCGCTGTCAGGGCTGCCGTCATTTACAATCTTCATGGGAAGTCTTATGACGCATTCCGTGCCCTGTCCCACTTCGCTGTAAATAAATATCTCTCCCTTCATCATGTCAACAATCTTTTTTGTAATTGCCAGTCCAAGTCCCTGTATCTTACTGCCATTTTCAAGAGAGTCTTTTTCAAGTCTGTAAGGATCAAACAGTGATGCCTGAACCTCAGGACTCATACCAATACCGTTGTCCTTTATCCTGAATTCATATCCGGCTTCATTTGCCGAATTTCCTGCTATTTCTTCCACGCTTATATCAATAAGCCCTTGCGGCGGGGTAAAAGAAACCGCATTATTCAGAACATTTAATATAGCCTGACTAAGTCTAATCTTATCCGTATAAACATTTGGATGTCGGATATTTTTATAATTTACGGTCACTATATGCTGTTTTTCGGCAACACTTCCCGAAAGAACTGCACGGACTTCATTAACCACAACCTGAATATTGGTCTTTTGCTCTTCAAGAACAGCTTTCCCGCTTTCAAGACTGCTGAAATCAAGGACATCATTCACAAGTCCCAGCAGCTGATTATTGTATCTGGAAACATATTCCAGATACTCTTTCTTCATATTTTCATCGTCCGTGTGCTGTATAAGATCCACAAGGCCGTTTATGGCATTAAGCGGTATACGCATATCATGAGAAAGATTCTTAATATAAACAGATTTGTCATGATTTATTTTCTCAAGAACAAATCTTGCCTGTTCCTTTTCATTTAACCGCTTATGATATTGACGTCTGTCCTGAATGTAAAGATAAATGATCACAAATACAACGACAGTGACCACCAACATAAGAATCAGGAAATTTCTCTTTATAAAATCCTTAAATGTAAAGGTATATAATTCGTCGGAATAACTGGACGCAAGATTGATCACATATTCCTGCCCCATTACATTAATACCGCGATTCAGGAGTTTCAAAAGTCCTTCATTGCCTATCTTTATTCCGAAGCATCTGTCATCATTATATTGAAGCTGTCTAAAGGATAAACCATCATACTTAATATTTCTTAAAATATCATTGGTTCTGAGTCCGTTTAATGTTGTACACTTAACCTCACCGTTCATAACCGCTTCAAGGCATTCTTCTATCGAAGAATACATTTTGATGGAATAGCTGGGATAATGTGCCTTCACATAATAATACTGCATCCTGTTATTTTCATTGACTGCAAAATCATACTTGCTTACACCGCCGTATTCAGATTTATATATCAGATTTGTAATAGCGGAAACAACAGGATTGGACTGATAAATACCATCCTCCTCGGTAAAGAAAAGACCGCCTCCCACAGGGAAAGCCACATCAATATCATGTGAAACCACAGCTTTGGTCAGATCACTATAATTGTCATAAGCCACATATCTAAGTTCAATATCGTTTATTCCAAGATCTTTAAAAATGGCAGGAAAAATATCCTTAACAATTCCGTTGGGATTTCCTTTATCATCTGAGTCGGAATACGGCAGATAATCATTAAGATATCCCACAGTCAAAGTATTATGTCTGTTAAGCCAGTTCTTTTCCTGAACACAAAAGGCTCTGCTGGAAAGAGAAACCGGATAATATTTTGCTCTGAGAGTGCTGATGTAATCAGGTTCTTCGGAAATGAGCTGACTTTGCGCCTCATTCAGTTTTGCAAGAAGTTCAGGTTTGTTGCGGTTAACAGCAAGGTAATAATCAGTTTCTCCGAAAGAAAACAGTATTTCAGCATGATTTCTGTCATAGGTTCCGTCATACTCTGCGGCAAGAATATCAACTTCCTTGCGGTCAAACGCCCCAAGAAGATTATCATAATTTTTGTAGGGAACAACTTTAGCAACGACATGATTCTCATCAAGATAGTCCTTAAGAACATCTACAATCGCACTCTCAAGAACTCCTATAGTCCTCCCTGCAAGGGCTTTGGGCCCGTAAATAACAGAATTGTCATCCGTATGCTTAACAAGGCCATAGCACTCGGCGCCCATGGGCAGATCCGGATATAAAATAAGCTCCTCCCTTTCCTGGGTATAGGCAAGACCGGCTACAAGATCCACCTCTCCGTCAAGGAGCATCTGGTATATATCTGAAAAATCCCCATAAACATACTCGTAAGTCCATCCGGTGTATTCAGACAGCTTACGATAATATTCATAAGCGTATCCTTTTTTGATAGCACCTTCTAAGGCCCCTTCTTCAAAGACCTCATTTTCATAATATCCCACACGGATCACATTGTTTTGATCCTCAGCAGCTTTTACCGTAAAAGGATTACATAATGCAGTTAACAAGGAAAAAACCAATATTATAAAAAGATACATAGAAACATCCCCATATTTTTTTACATACAAAGTTATAATACCACATAAATCGTCAGTTTAGTGCAGTAATATTTTGTGCAATTCGTTTTGTTGATTTTTGTTTATCTCTGCTTTATAATCATAAGGATTGTCAAAAATTGCATTATATAGTTATTTTATGAGGTATTGTAATGATTTCAAAGGATTACACATTAGGAATTGATATTGGTTCAACTACCGTAAAGGTTGCCCTTTTGGACAAGGATAAAAATATTATCTTTTCTGATTATAAAAGGCACTTTGCCAATATCCAGGAGACTCTTGCCGAATTATTAAAAGAAGCAAGGGATGCCGGGGGTAATGTCATTCTTCACCCTGTTATTACAGGTTCCGGTGGCCTTACACTTGCAAAGCATCTTGAAGTTCCTTTTGTACAGGAAGTTATAGCTGTATCCACTTCCCTCAAAAAGCTTGCTCCAAAAACCGATGTCGCCATTGAGCTTGGCGGCGAGGATGCCAAGATTATCTACTTTGAAGGTGGAAATGTAGAACAGCGTATGAATGGTATCTGTGCCGGCGGTACAGGTTCTTTTATTGACCAGATGGCAGCTCTCTTACAGACTGACGCTTCAGGTCTTAATGAATATGCCAGAAATTACAATTCTCTTTATACCATAGCTGCCCGTTGCGGCGTATTTGCCAAATCTGACATCCAGCCTCTTATCAATGAAGGAGCTACCAAGGAAGATCTTGCAGCATCCATTTTCCAGGCTGTGGTAAATCAGACAATTTCAGGCCTTGCCTGCGGTAAGCCCATCAGAGGCCATGTGGCATTTTTGGGCGGTCCTCTTCACTTCCTTGATCAGCTCAAGGCATCTTTTATCAGAACACTTAAGCTCGATGATGAACACACAATAGATACCGATAATTCTCATCTTTTTGCCGCTATCGGCTCAGCCCTTAATGCCAAAGAAGAAGTAAGCTATTCCATGGACGAGATGGTACAAAAGCTCTCCAGAAAAATAGTCATGGATGCGGAAGTATCAAGACTTGATCCCTTGTTTAAAAATGAGGACGAATATAAAGCCTTCAGAAATCGTCAGGATAAATATAAGGTAAAAACAAGAAAGCTGGATGACTATAAAGGAAAAGCCTTCCTGGGAATCGATGCGGGCTCTACCACAACAAAGTGTGCTCTTATCAGTGAAGACGGCGATCTTCTCTACTCATTTTATTCAAGCAACAACGGTAGTCCTTTAAAGACCGCCATTTCCTCTATCCAGGAAATCTATAAACTTATGCCTGAAGGAGTTTCCATCGCCAGATCCTGCTCAACCGGTTACGGAGAAGCTCTTCTTAAGTCAGCTCTTTTACTTGATGATGGCGAAGTAGAAACTATTGCTCACTACAACGCTGCAGCTTTCTTTGATCCCGAAGTAGACTGCATTTTGGATATCGGCGGACAGGATATGAAATGTATCCACATAAAGAATGGTTCCGTAGATTCAGTACAGCTTAACGAAGCTTGTTCATCCGGCTGCGGTTCTTTCATAGAAACCTTTGCCAAATCGCTGGATTACAGCGTTCAGGACTTTGCCAAGGTGGCTCTCTACGCAAAGTCACCGGTAGATCTGGGAACAAGATGTACCGTATTCATGAATTCGCGAGTAAAGCAGGCTCAGAAGGAAGGCGCAGATGTAGCTGATATTTCCTCCGGTCTTGCTTATTCTGTTATTAAGAATGCACTTTTCAAGGTTATTAAGGTTTCCGATGCCAAGGATCTTGGACATAACATAGTTGTTCAGGGCGGAACCTTCTATAATGATGCGGTTTTAAGAGCTTTTGAAAAGATTTCCGGAGGCGAAGCAATAAGACCCGATATTGCAGGAATCATGGGTGCCTTCGGTGCTGCTCTTATTGCAAGAGACCGCTACAAAGAGACTGAGGATTACAAGACCACCATGCTTTCCATAAGCCAGATAAACAGTCTTGAATACTCAACCAGCATGACCACATGTCAGGGCTGCACCAACCACTGCCGTCTGACTGTGAATAAATTTACAGGCGGCCGTTCACACATTTCCGGAAACAGATGTGAAAGAGGTATAGGAAAGGTAAAAAATGCCGACAATATTCCTAATCTCTATGACTATAAATATAAGAGAATTTTTGGCTATGAGCCGCTTTCAGCAGATAAAGCCAAAAGAGGCACTGTGGGTATACCAAGAGTTTTGAACTATTATGAGAACTATCCTTTCTGGTTTACATTCTTCACAAAGCTTGGATACAGAGTAATTCTCTCTCCCCGCTCAACTCATCAGATTTACGAGCTGGGTATAGAATCAATTCCCAGCGAATCGGAATGTTATCCGGCAAAGCTTTCCCACGGGCATATCGAGTGGCTTATTAAGCAGAATGTGGATTTCATCTTCTATCCCGGTATTTTCTATGAGCGTGAAGAAGTTGAAGGTGCCACAAACCATTATAACTGCCCTATTGTTACTTCATATTCCGAGAACATCAAGAACAATGTGGAATCAATTACAGACGGAAAGACAAGACTCCGCAATCCATTCATGGCATTTACCAGTCTTGAGACAGCTACTTCCGCTCTTGTAAAAGAGTTTTCCGAGCTTCCCACAGATGAAATTGTGGATGCAGCAAAAGCCGGCTGGGATGAAATGGCAAAGGCAAGAAAAGATGTTCAGGAAAAGGGAGAAGAAACCCTCAAGTGGATGGAAGAAAACGGCAAGCACGGTATTGTTCTTGCAGGTCGTCCTTACCATATCGATCCCGAGATAAACCACGGAATCCCTGAAATGATCTGCTCCTACGGAGTTGCCGTTCTTACCGAAGACAGTATCTCCCATCTGGGAACACCTGAGAGACCGCTTATTGTTTCTGACCAGTGGATGTACCACTCAAGATTATATGCAGCAGCCAGCTATGTACGCACCAGAGACGACCTGGACCTTATTCAGCTCAACTCCTTCGGATGCGGACTGGATGCGGTTACCACCGATCAGGTAAATGATATTCTCGCAGGCTCGGACAAGATTTATACATGCCTCAAGATTGATGAAGTTAATAACCTGGGAAGCGCAAGAATCAGAGTTCGTTCTCTTCTTGCCGCAATAAGAGTCCGTAAACAGAAAAACAAGCAGCGCACCATAAGAGAATGTGCAAATCACAGAGTACTGTTCACAGAGGACATGAGAAAGAACTACACTATTTTGTGCCCTCAGATGTCACCTATTCACTTTGACATATTAGAACCTGCGTTTGCTGCCTGCGGTTATAATTTTGTTGTAATGCAGAATGATAACAGACACGCTATAGATATGGGTCTTAAGTATGTTAACAATGATGCCTGCTATCCTTCATTGTGGGTTGTTGGTCAGATAATGGACGAGCTTCACTCAGGCAAATATGATCTTAACAGAACAGCTGTCATCATGTCCCAGACCGGTGGCGGATGTCGTGCTACCAACTACGTAGGTTTCATCAGAAGAGCTCTGAAAAAAGCAGGAATGGAACAGATACCTGTTGTTTCCTTAAATCTTTCAAAGCTTGAAGCTAATCCAGGTTTTCACATTAATGCCGAAATGCTTCTTAGAGCAGCCTACGCAACAGTATTCGGAGATGTATTTATGCGCTGTGTTTATCGCATGCGCCCCTATGAAAAGGTAAAAGGCTCAGTTAACGCCTGTCATGAAAAATGGCTTCCTATTGTAACAGAATTTGTCACAGGAAAGCATATGGGCTTCTTCAAATTCCAGAAGCTCTGCCGTGAGATTATTGAAGACTTCGATCGCATCGAAATTACGGATGAGGTTAAACCAAGAGTAGGTGTTGTAGGTGAAATCCTTGTAAAGTTTGCCCCTGCTGCAAACAACCACCTGGTTGAACTCCTTGAGTCCGAAGGTGCTGAAGCTGTTGTTCCAGATCTTATTGATTTCATGAACTACTGCTTCTACAACCAGATTTATAAAGCAGAGGAACTGGGAACCTCTAAAAAGACTGCTGCTGCAATGAGAGCGTCCATCTGGGCAATAGAAAAACTTAGAAGTGGCGCTACCAGAGCCTTTGAAAAGAGTGTTCACTTTGAACCACCCACAAGCATCTACAAGCTTGTGGAATATGCAAAGCCCATTGTTTCCATCGGTAACCAGACCGGTGAAGGATGGTTTTTAACAGGTGAGATGGTTGAGCTTATTAAGGAAGGTGCTACCAATATTGTATGTACACAGCCCTTTGGATGTCTTCCCAACCACGTTGTGGGTAAAGGTGTTATCAAGCATCTTCGCCACCTCTACCCCGGCTGCAACATCGTAGCCATAGACTACGATCCCGGTGCTTCAGAAGTTAACCAGCTCAATCGAATCAAGCTAATGCTTTCCACAGCCCAGAAAAAGGTTGACGAGAGCCAGAAAAGCGCCAGCTGATAAAATATTTGCATAAAAAACCCGGTGGCAAGTAATTAAACTGCCACCGGGAATTTTTTATGTCTTTCTTTACAGCTCCTTTGAAGTAATCTTGAATTTCACAGTCTTACTTCCTCCAAAGGATCCGGTTCCTTTGATAACAACCGTAGCTGTACCTATTCCACTGTTGTTGGTGATGGACTCAATAGTAAAGTTACTGTAATCCATGGCAACTACTTTTCCGCCAGATTTAAACTCAAAATCGGATTTTGTGAGAACAACAGGCTCACCCTTCTTAAATACAAGCTTATCCTTGCTTGTACTCTTGATTGATATCGAATATTTGGAAATATCTTTATTCTTGTCAATTACACGGTAAGAACCGGTAAACTCGAAAGTTCCTTCGGTATATGGGCTCTTTTCCCCGCACTTGGCGGTAACAGTTACGTCAATGACAGTACCGGCTGATATCTTATCCTTAGCGCCTATTGTCTCTCCTGTCAAATGATTCGTGTAAGTCTTACTGATTATCTCAAGGTCTTTATTCTTGCCTACAGAAAGGGCTTTGCCATCTTCATAGAACTTGGGAGCAGCACACACATTCTTGGAACCAGCAGTAACATCAGTGCATACCAGATTAATAAGCCCTGTACCTGCTTTAGTAATGGTAAAAGATTGAGCCTTACTTGTTCCGGTATAGTTCCCTAAACCTTTAATTGCAACTGTGGGAGCTCCCTTTGCATTTGCTGAAAGAATTTTTGTATTATTCTTGTAAATAAGCTGATAGTCGATACCTTCCTTAAGTTCTTTTCCTTTATAGCTTACAGTTACAGAAGGTCTGGAACCGGTTTTAACAAAAGGTAAACTGTTTTCGTTAAGTGTTACATTTACACCGGATGAAACATTTTTAGCCTTAACTGTAACAGTCTTTTTAACTGTTCCGGTATTTCCGTTTATACCTGTGAATATGAGATCAAATTTACCCACCACTCCGGTGTTGGACTTGGTCAACTTATAATCCACATCTTCCGTCAAAGGCGTTTTGGTTGCCGTGTTATATAAAGTCACCTTGCCATAACCCTGACCTGTCTTGGCGTTATACAGATCATCAATAGTTATTTTTTCACCGGTATACTCAACAGTGGTCAGAAGTCCGTAGATCTTCGCCTTGTTTATGGCAAAGCCTGTAATGTTGTAAGTAAAGATCTTGCTTCCCAGATACCGGACAGCTGCATCATCACCCTTATCAACACCGATAATAGTAAAGGAGTGTTTACCAGCTGACTTTTGATCGTCATTTTCAGTATCAGTAGGAAGCACAGTATAATCCTCTTCGTATCTAAGTTCTGTTTTTCCAGCTTTTACTACCCATTCGCCGTTATTGAATTTTTCTTTTACGTCAACAGCATAACCTGTATACTGCTCGGTGACAGCCTTGCCATTTCGAAGGGTTACCTTTAACTTGCTGACCTGTACTATATTTGATGCAGGAGCGACAGTTTTAACTGTAATGTTTTCCTTTAACTTATCAGCAAAATTACCGTTTGCCTTGGCAGCAATTTCCAAAACATATACCTTTGAAGGATCATTAAGAACAACATCTTTTGTATTTACAATCTCTCCGGAAGCAGAATCTCTGTGGGCTATAATCTCATAATCTTTGTTCAGGGAAAGCTTTTTACCGTTAAACTCAACGTTAGGCTTAACCGCTGAAAGCTTGGTCTTTCCGGAAACATAAGAAATATTGCTTTCAGAGGTCAAATAAGCGCCCATTTGTTCATCATCAAGGCTTCTCTGATTGATGTTAAAATGGAACTGTATCTGCTTATTAAAGGCTCCCTTACCCTTAATAGTAACGGTAGGCTTCTTGGCAGATCCTGCAATATATGCATTAACATTATTAGCATAGGAAACTGTATAATCTCTGTTTTCTATAAGTCTTGTGTCATTGTAAAAGACGTAGACTTCTTCATTAAAGGTTATCTTTTCCCCGGTATAATCCTTAGAAATATTAATAGTATCTGTGGCTAAATATGCGCCATAGCCATCTTCTTCATTTCCAAAGGCAAACCACACTTCGCTTGGAAGATTGTAGGACTTATCTCCCTTCCACGCCTTGACCATTGAGAAGAATTTTGGACTTATCTTGTCCACATCGCCCCAATCGTCATCGGAAACTGAATAAACAAATGTTACTACAGGGCTCTTCTTATATCCTTCAAGATAGGTAAGAGCATTAATTGTAACCGGACCAGTGATAGTAAACTCTTCGCTGTAAACAGAAGTTGTCCCCTGAGGCTTTCCATCAATTCCCACAGAAGGCTGCGAACCGTCAATTGTGTAATATATAAGTGCACCTAAAGTCTGTGTATAAAGACCTACAATCGTTCCGCTATTAACTGTCCCAGGCGCCACTGTGACTTCTGGATCCTCA
>JAEEGF012076757.1_pt1 | contig 11996 bp, 10 predicted proteins | sample 9134171 | NCBI WGS metagenome assembly JAEEGF01 (sample SAMN16246542, study PRJNA631951) | gut metagenome | biome: gut microbiome; feature: rumen; material: AP-attached | host: Bos | place: Iran: Karaj | collected 2018-10 | reverse complement strand
TCGATCTGCTTCAGCACGTCGAAAGCGAGCGGCGGCGGAACGAGCTTGCCCGTCTTGGGATCGCGGGTGCACTGCTCGGGTTTGAACTTGTAGGCGCCGTGGGAGGTACCGATGGAGATGGCGAGGGAGTCGCAGCCGGTCTTGGTCACGAAGTCGATGACCTCTTCCGGTTTGGTGTAGTGCGATTCTTCGGCGGAGACTTCGTCTTCCACGCCGGCGAGGACGCCGAGTTCGGCTTCGACGGTCACGTCGTAGCGGTGGGCGTAGCGGACGACTTTCTTGGTGAGGGCGACGTTCTCGTCATAGGGCAGGGAGCTGCCGTCGATCATCACCGAAGAGAAGCCCATCTGGATGCAGCTCTTGCAGAGTTCGTAGCTGTCGCCGTGGTCGAGGTGCAGGACGATCTGGGGACGACGCCAGCCCAGTTCCTTGGCATATTGTACGGCGCCTTCCGCCATATAGCGGAGGAGCGTCTGGTTGGCATAGTTGCGGGCGCCCTTCGAGATCTGGAGGATCACGGGGGACTTGGTCTCGGCCGCGGCCTGGACGATGGCCTGCAGCTGTTCCATATTGTTGAAGTTGAAAGCCGGGATGGCATAGCCGCCCTTCACGGCCTTGGCGAACATCGCGCGGGTGTTGACAAGGCCCAATTCTTTGTAAGAAACCATAGTAGTATTGATGTTAGAATAATTCAACGTCGTTGAATGCCGGAACATTCGGACGCAAATATAGTGGAAATTCGGCAAGATTTGTTAAATTTGTATTCTTCAAATACAAAAAATACGATGGGAAAAGTTGTCATCATATCGGCCCCGTCCGGCTCCGGCAAGACGACGGTGGTCAACCACCTGCTTGAATCGTTCGACTGCTTCGCATTCTCAGTCTCGGCGACCACCCGCGCTCCGCGCGGCACCGAGAAAGATGGCGAAGCCTATTATTTCATCTCGGAAGAGGAATTCCGCCGCCGCATCGCGGCCGACGCCTTCATCGAGCACGAGGAAGTGTACAACGGCGTGTTCTACGGCACGCTCAAATCGGAGGTCGACCGCCTCTGGGCGCAGGATAAGGTGATCCTCTTCGACGTCGATGTGAAAGGCGGCGTGAATCTCAAGAAATACTTTGGCGACAGCGCCCTTTCGATTTTCGTCAAGGCACCCTCCATCAAGGAGATCCGCCGTCGCCTCGAGAAGCGCGGCACCGACTCGCCCGCATTCATCGACGAGCGCGTGAAGAAAGCCCGCATCGAGATGATGTACCAGCCCAAGTTCGATTATATCCTGCTCAACGATGACCTGGCCACCTGCCTGGCCGAGGCCGACAAGGTGGTGGGCGGTTTCATCGCTAAATAACCGGATCGTCTTATGTGTTTCTTCCGCCGGCGGAAAAAGCCCCAGGTTGCGCTCCTGTTCGGGTCGTTCAACCCGATCCACGAGGGCCATCTGGCCATCCTTCGCTATCTGATCGATCACACGAAGGCCGCCGAAGTCCGGCTGGTCGTCTCGCCCCAGAGCCCGTTCAAGGCGGGGCAGGGGCTGGTGGACAATGCGGAGAAGCGCCTGGAAGATGCGCGGGAAGCCGTGTCTGACGCCGGCCTGGCCGTGAAGGTCTCCGACGTGGAATTCCATCTGCCGGAACCCTGGTACACCATCGATACGCTGCATTTCCTGCAGCAGCAGGAGCCCGACAAGGAGTTCGTGCTGGTGATGGGCGGCGACAACATCGTGTCGGTGGACCACTGGCACAATGGCATCGAACTTCTCCGCGAGTTCCAGATCTGGGTTTATCCCCGGCCCGGCACCGACGCCACCCAGTTCATCACCCGCCTGACCGCCAACTATCCCACCAAAGGCATCGTCTACTTCGCCGACGCCCCCCAGAACCCGATTTCTTCGACGGAAATCCGCAGCCGGATGGCATAATTCGTGGCCGTTATGAGAAGAATGGGCTTGCTGGCTTGTGCCATTCTGCTGCTGATGAGTAGTTGCAACGAACCCGGAGAGCCGGTTCGTACTTCCAAGCTGCTCGATGGCTTCAGCCGGACCATTCCGCTCAATTCCCTACTGCCGGAACTGGACGAAATGGAAGTGGATGGCAATGTCTATTGCCGTTATTCCGACGTCCAGGTTTTTGACACCACGTTGACCACGGGGCGGGTCTGGCTGCCGGCGCATACCCAGTCCAACACGCTGACGCTGGCGTCTTTCACCATTCCGGATGCCTTTGAAGAGCGGATCGAAACGGAGGCGCAGGGCACGTTCCCCGTCACCATCCCTGATTTCCAGTGGGGTGACGGCGTCATCGACGTGGAGGGCGGCAGTGCCTCGGGGACCATTACCCTGCATTTTTCCTATCCCGACGATTTCCCTTTTGAACGGATTTACCTGCATTATGTGGATATCCTCCTGCCTCGTTTCGTAGGCGTGAGCGCTATCGAAGGCGGACAGGCCAGTGTGAACCACGACTCTTTCGGGAGCCATATCTATGCCCGGAGCCCCTGGGAGATTTCCCGGACTGGCCTGGATATTACCCTGGCCGTGTCGGGCTTTGATACCGGTTCCCGGGAACTTCAGGGAAACGGCCTGATCAGTCTCATCGGGCAACTCCAATGCAATCTGGGGATTTCCCTCAAGCCCGAAGATGCCCGGGGCGATGTGAGCGGGACCTGGGACCGGGTGCCGTTGGAGATGGGTTTCACAGCCAGCGATATCGATGTGGTCAGTGCGTTCGCCACGCTGGAACAGCCCGATCCGGACGAAAAGCCCATCTGCATCAGCAGCCCGTTTCCCGCCCTGCAAGAGGAAAAACTGAACCATTTCCGCCTGGCCCAGGCGATGGTGCATTTCGAATCCAATGAAAGTGTCAGCGCGGGCTGGGCGTTCGGCCTCTTCTCCCGGCGAGACGGCGTGGAACGGCATACCAAAACCTTCGGTCTTACACCGGGCAGTTTCTTCCTGATGGAAGAGAGCGACGCCTCGTACCGGGAAGGATATACCTTCCGGGCTGTCGCACAGATGAACAGTTTGATTGCAGACCCGACGCCGGACAGCGTCGGATTCCTCGTGCAGCATTTGTCGCAGGACGATTTCATCACGCCCCAGACCTCCTGCCGGCACAAATACACCGTCCAATGGCGTTTTCCGCTCTATCTCGCTGGCGCCGACTGGCAGAAAGATGTGGAAACGGAACGTTTCGTCCTTTCCGCCAAGGAACTGGAGACCAACCCGGGCAGCGTGATCCATATCGGTTTCTTCCTGGAGAATCTCCAGCCTTTTTCCCTCACCGGCTACCCGGTCGTCATCGATGCAAATGGGAAACACCATCCTATCCAGGAAAAGGCCTTCAACCTGCCCGGTGGAACCACCTTCCTGAGCCACACGGCGTATCATTCCGAATTCGACTGGCCCGCCGAATCCCGGGCCGGCCGCCTCGAAGTCTATTTCAAGCTCAAGCTCGGGGAATGCTCCGATTATTATCTCATTCCCGGCCAGTTGATCAACTATGGCCTGACATACATAAATAAGGAGGAAACTCAGTGAGCTTCCTCCTTATTGTGTAGCGCTACCGGGATTCGAACCCGGATTTCAGCCTTGAGAGGGCCGCGAACTAAACCCTTATTCGATAGCGCCGTTCCGATTAGGCTGCAAATGTAGGCCAATCCCGGGAATATTCCAAATTTTTTGATAAAAAATGGAGGCTCTGCCAATTTGTCTGCCATTTCTCGTTGGCAGACATTTTGATTATCTTTGTGACCGGAAAATAAAGCATTAGCATCGACTATGGAAAACGATATTGAAAAAGAAAACCAGGAAGAGAAAGTTGAGATGACGGAGGAAACTCCCGAAACGCCCCATAAGGAAGAACGAGAAAAAGACCGCAAGAAACGCAAGATCGCCGAACAGGCCGAAGAGATCAAGAAACTGCAGAAGGAGCTTGAGGAGGAACGTGCGGCTGGCGGGAAAGCGATTGAGGCGGCTGCTGCGGCGAAAGACCAGTATCTGCGCCTGCAGGCTGAGTGGGACAACTATCGCCGGCGTACGGCGAAGGAGCGGCTGGAACTGGTGGACAGCGCCGCCAAGAAGGTCCTGACCGGCTTCCTGCCCATTCTCGACGACTGCCAGCGCGCGATGAACGTGCTCCGTGAATCGGACGATTCGCAGGCGGCGGTCGAGGGGACGGAACTGATCTATAACAAGCTGACGGGTTATCTGAACCAGTGCGGCGTGGAGCGCATCGAAGCGCTCGGCGCTGCTTTCGACACCGACTTCCACGAAGCCGTGGCCCAGTTCCCGGTCGAAGATCCCGCGAAGAAAAACACGGTGATTGACGTGACGCAGGAAGGCTACACACTCAACGGCGTCGTAATCCGCTACGCCAAGGTGGTGGTCGGCATCTAAGGAGATACGAACGATGGCAGAAAAAAGAGATTACTACGAAGTCCTCGGCATCGACCGCAACGCGACGGCCGAGGAGATCAAGAAGGCCTATCGCAAGAAGGCCATCGAATACCACCCCGACAAGAATCCGGGCGACAAGGAAGCTGAGGAGAAGTTCAAGGAGGCCGCCGAGGCCTACGACGTGCTGAGCGATCCCCAGAAGAAGGCGCGCTACGACCAGTTCGGCCACGCCGGCATGAGCGGGCAGGGCGGCTTCAGCAGCGGCGGCTTCTCGATGGAGGACATCTTCTCGCAGTTCGGCGACATCTTCGGCGGCGCGTTCGGCGGAGCTTTCGGCAGCGGTTTCGGCGGCTTCGGCGGAAGCAGCCGCGGCGGCGCCCGCCGCGTGGTCCGCGGTAGCGACATCCGCATCAAGGTGAAGCTGAGCATGGCCGAAGCCTTCAAGGGCGTGGAGAAGAAAGTCAAACTGAACAAGATGGTGGTCTGCCCTGACTGCCAGGGCCGCGGCGCGGTGAACGAAGCCGACATCAAGACCTGCGAGCACTGCCACGGTACCGGTATGGTGACCAAGATCGCCAATACGATCCTCGGCCAGATGCAGACCTCTTCGCCGTGCCCGTATTGCGGCGGCGAAGGCAAGAAGATCACCAATCCCTGCCGCAAATGCTCCGGCACGGGCCTGGTCCGCACGGCGGAAGAAATCTCGTTCAAGATTCCGGCCGGCGTGCAGGAAGGCATGCAGCTTACCATCCAGGGCAAGGGCAACGCGGCCCGCGGCGGCGGCGTTCCCGGCAACCTGCTGGTGGTGATCGAAGAAGAAGCGCCCAAGGAGGGCGGCCTGCAGCGCAACGGCGATGACCTGGAGTACACGCTGAACCTGTCGGTTCCCGACGCCGTCCTCGGCTGTTCGGTGGAGATCCCGTATATCGACAGCAAACTCAAGATCAAGATCGATCCCGGCACGCAGCCGGGCAAGATCCTCAAACTGCGCGGCAAGGGCTTCCCTTCGGTCAACGGCTACGGCGCGGGCGACTACCTCATCTATGTGCAGGTGTACATCCCCAAGCGCCTCGACCGCAAGGAGAAAGAGGTGATGGAAAGCTGGCGGAACTCATCGTCATTCACCCCGAAGTCATGAAGAGGCTGGCGGGAATTCTGGTCGCACTTTTGGTAAGTGCAGGGGCATTGGCACAGGAGAAGGCGATCCCGCCGCTCGATGTGCCGATGTCGTTTTCGGGTACCTACGGCGAACTGCGCCACGACCACTTCCACAGCGGCCTCGACTGGCGCGTCGGCGGCCGGATCGGCGATCCGGTCCACGCCATCAAGAGCGGCTACGTCGCCCGCGTGACGGTGGGCCCTTGGGGCTATGGCAACGGCCTTTACATCGTCCATCCCGACGGGACGACCTCGGTCTACGGCCACCTGAACTGCTTCCGCGATGACATCGCGAAGCGGGTGGAGGAGGCCCAGTTTGAAGAAGAAAGCTTCAGCGTGGACCTGCGCTTCGCGCCCGATGAATTCCCGGTCGAGCGGGGCGACATCGTGGCCCAAGTGGGCAACACGGGCTCGTCTGCTGGCCCGCATCTCCATATGGAAATCCGCGATACGGAAGAAGACGTGAGCCTGAACTATCTGTCGCGGGGCGTCTATAAGCCCGTGGACAAGAGTGCGCCGCAGTTCCACCGCGTGTGCTTCTACGGGCTCGACTCGCTGCCCGTGCCCGATACCTGGCGCGTGCATAACCTCACGCGTCCGACCGAGGTGCGCGATACGCTCAAGCTGCCTGCACGCAGCTATGTGGCGTTCGATGTCACCGACCGGCAGGAGGGGACGAACGCCAAGCTGGCCGTGGAAGAGTATCGCGTGAGCCTCGACGACTCGCTGCTCTTCGCCTTCAAGGTGGGCGACATGCCCGCCGCGAAAGGCCGCTATATCAAGTCGCTGATCGAGTATCGCGAGAGCCGCCGCGGCGGCCGCGACCTCGTGAAGTCGCGCGTCGATCCGAACAACCTGTTGGCCGACCGCATCACCGCCCGCGACGACGGGTTGATTATCCTCGGCGACGACGCCGTGCACCAGGTGCGCCTCGAGGCGATCGACGTGTACGGCAACCGCGCCACGGTGCGTTACCGCGTGCGCCGCGACGAAAGCCTTGTCGCGCCGCCGCGCGACACGACGCTGAACTGGACGTCGTGGCTCTGGTATATGCAGAATATGGTCGCCGACAGCACGATGAGCTATTTCCTGCCGGCCGGCGCCCTCTACAACCATATCAATTTCTCGTGGAAGAAGATCGCCGACCCCGATCCCGCGCGGGGCATCCTCTCCGAAGTGTGGCAGATCGGCGACCCCGATATTCCGCTGCAGCTGCCCGGTGAGCTGGAGATTGCGGCCGACGTGCCCGAAGGGCTGGAAGACAAGGCTTATATGGCCAGCTACGGCAAGACCCTCGACTATGCCGGGGTCCGCGTGCGGTTCGGTACCTATTGCGTGGCGCTCGACACCATCGCGCCGACCATTCGTTTCCAGGATAGCAAGGCCGGTATCGTCAACGGCAGCACCATCCGTATCCGTGTGGCCGACGACGCCTCGGGCCTCGAATCGGCCCGGGTGGAGATCGACGGGAAGTTTTATCCCGCGATGCTCCGCGGCAGCGTCGTGTCGCTCGAACTGAAGGAAAACCGTGTGAAGCGCGGATCGCATATGCTTACCCTGACCGTGACCGACCTTTGTGGAAACGTCGCCCGAGAGTCCCGGACCTTTTCGTATTAACGCGCCGCTTTAAATGAAATACTAAAACATACTGATATGAAAAAGATTATCCTGCTCGCCAGTCTTGTGCTGGCCCTTTCGTCCTGTGGGTCGAAAAACGCCGATCCGCTGGCTTCTGCCATTGCCGACGCGCTGACCCGCGACATCGACCAGCCTTGCAAGATCCACGTCCGCGACATCCAGAAACTCGATTCCACGAACTTCATCACCGAGTTCAAGCGCCGCATCAACATCTATGAAATCCGCCTCGACCAGAACACGGGCCGCCTGGAGAAATACATCAAGGAAGGCAAGACCAACAACGCGACCAAGGTGTTCGGCGAACTGCAGCGCGACACCAAGATCTACAACGAACTGCTCGGCCTCAAGGAGATGATGGCCGACGACACGCTGAAGACCGCCTACTACGACTATACCTTTGTGTATCAGGGCAAGGTAGGGGACCAGCGCATCTCCGCCACGCGGGCCTACTGCACCGTCACGCCCGACGGCCGCGTGCTGACCTACGGTCCGGAGCAGAAAGTGATCCACAAGGGGACCGGCATCGTGATCCCCGGTTATCAGGAGTTGCTCGACAGCTTCAAGGAAAAAGCGGAAGAATAGGGCCTTTTTTCCTTGAATTTATCAGATTTTTAGTGTAAATTCGCATAATTTATACTAAAAAAACCTGATAATGAAAAAACTTTTGACTTGCGCCCTGCTCATAGCCTTTGCTTTCTCGCTCAACGCACAGGAGAAGGAAATCAAGAAAGGCTGGAGCTTCGGGCTTCTTCCTACGGCGACTTTCTCGGTGGACAACGGCTTCCAGGCAGGTGCTTTCGGTGATGTGTATAACTATGGTGACGGCTCGACCTATCCCGATCCGCTCCACAAGATCAGCTGGGAAGCATCCTACTTCACGAAGAGCCACCGGATGCGCCTGTATCTGGCCTACGACTCCAAGTATCTGATCCCGGGTATGCGTATCAACGCGTCGGTCACCTACGTGAACGACCCGCTGTATAGCTTCTGGGGCTTCAACGGCCCGGCCTCCGTCCAGGATTACAATATCTGGTACAATCGCGAGACCACGCCCAATATGAACTACTACGGCATGAGCCGCAAGATGCTCCGCGGCCTGGCCAACGTCCAGGGCCGGATCACCGACAACCTGAACTGGGCCGCCGGTATCAACTTCTGGAAATGGACCTTGGGCGACATGGGCGGCGCCAACACGCCCTACGACAAGGATCTGACCCTCTACAAGCGCTACCAGCAGCTGGGCGTCATCTACGAATCCGAGGCGAAAGGCGGTACCGCGCTGGAGCTGAACGCCGGTTTCGTGTTCGATACGCGCGACATGGAAGCTGCGCCGAACCGCGGCATCTGGGCTGAGGCCTACCTGAACGGCAATGTGCTCAGCTCGCCGTACCTCAAGGCCTGCGTGTATTTCCGCCACTATATCGACATTCCGATCCATATTCCTGCAGGCGACCCGGTGTTCGCCTATCGTCTGGCCTGGCAGCAGACCATCGCCGGTGAGACCCCGTTCTATATGATCCAGAACGTGCCGCTGCTCGTCCAGCGCAACATGATCTCCGAAGGTTTCGGTTCGTCCAACACCATCCGCGGCCTGCGCGAAAACCGCGTGCTCTCGGAAGGCCTGGCCTGGACCAATATGGAACTCCGCGTCAAGCTCGTCAAGTTCAAACTCTTCAACCAGTATTTCTATCTGGCCACCAACCCGTTCTTCGACGCCGGCATCATCACCAAGCCCTACCGGGCCAATGCGCTGGGCAAGGTTGCCCACGACCCGCTCCTGTTCGGCTTCCAGGTGCTCAACAACCTGCCCGACCAGAAAGGCCTGATCTACGATGCGGACAACATGGGCCGGGTGATCTACAGCGCCGGTATCGGCCTGAAGATCGCCATGAACCAGAACTTCATCGTGTCGGCCGAATACGCCCGCTGCTTCACGAAAGGCCTCGACGCGAATCCCTGGATCGGCATCGGTATCAACTATCAGTTCTAGCCGCTTATGAAAAGAACGATTCTGGCGATCCTGGCCCTCGTGGCCATGACGCTCTGCCTGAACGGCTGCCTTGCCGGCAAATATATGTCGAATTACGCCCTGAAACCCACGCCCCACGGCGTGGATGACATCGAGCGTACCCGCCACAAGGCGGACTCCCTGATGCCCGGCAGCACCGCCTGGTACGACGGCCTCAAGGCACAGGGCATCCTGAAAGATACGACCATCCTCGGCTACAACAACAACAAGGTGCACGCTTGCTACGTGCCCGCCCAGGATCCCGCCAACGCCCAGGGTACCGCCATCGTGGTGCACGGCTATACCGACAACCACTTCGTGTTCCTCTACCTGGTCCGGATGTATCGCGACGACTTCAACTACAACGTCCTCTTCCCGGACCTGCAGTACCACGGCTACTCGGAAGGAAACGCCGCCCAGATGGGCTGGTTCGACCGCTTCGATGTGACCACGTGGGCCAAGGTGGCGCACGATATCTTCCAGGATGACTTTATGGTGATCCACGGCGTGTCGATGGGTGCCGCCACGGTGATGATGATGAGCGGCGATCCGCAGCCCGAGTACGTCCGGGCTTATGTGGAAGACTGCGGCTATTCGTCCGCCTGGGACCAGTTCGCCTACAACCTGAAAGACAGTTTCCATCTGCCGCCGTTCCCGATCCTGAACAGCGCCAGCATCGTGAGCAAAAACCGCTACGGCTGGTCGTTCAAGGAGGCTTCGTCGGTGAAGCAGCTGGCCAACTGCGACCGCCCGATGTTCTTCATCCACGGCGATGCCGACGACTTCGTGCCGTTCGACCACCTGTGGAAGAACTACGAAGCGAAGGTCCAGGGCTACAAGGATTACTACGTCTGCCCGGGTGCCGTCCACGCCAACTCCTACGCCAAGGATCCGGCCACGTATAAGGCCAAGGTGGCGGAATTCCTCGCCAACGTGAAACGCTTCATCGCCAACGGGACCTATCCCAACGGCGACCTTCCGATCAAACCTTCCGCACGATAATCATTATGGACAAGTACATTCTGGCCCTCGACCAGGGAACCAGCTCTTCCCGGGCCATCGTCTTCGACCACGAAGGCAAAATCTGCTCGACCGCGCAGCAGGAATTTACGCAGCACTTTCCCCAGCCCGGCTGGGTGGAGCACGACCCGATGGAAATCTGGTCGTCCGAAGCGGCCGTGATCGCCGAAGCCATCACCAAGATCGGCATCAACGGCAAGGACATCGCCGCCATCGGCATCACCAATCAGCGTGAGACCACCATCGTATGGGATGCCGAAACGGGCCAGCCCGTGTACAACGCCATCGTGTGGCAGGACCGCCGCACCTCCGCCTTCTGCGACGAGCTGAAGGCGCGCGGCCTGGTCGACCGCATCCGCGAGAAGACCGGCCTGATCATCGACGCCTATTTCTCGGGCACGAAGATCAAGTGGATCCTCGACAACGTGCCGGGCGCCCGCGAGAAAGCCGAAGCCGGCAAGCTCCGCTTCGGCACCGTGGACTGCTGGCTCGTGTGGCAGCTCACCCGCGGCACCGTCCACGTGACCGACGTGTCGAACGCCTCGCGTACGATGCTGTTCAACATCAACACCCTGGAATGGGATGCCGAACTGCTCGACCTGCTCGGGATTCCGGTTTCGATGATGCCGTCGGTGCGTTCCTCGTCGGAAGTCTACGGCTACACGAAGACCACGATCTTCGCCCACGAAGTGCCCATCTCCGGCATCGCGGGCGACCAGCAGGCCGCCCTCTTCGGCCAGATGTGCACCGTTCCCGGCTCCGTGAAGAACACCTACGGCACCGGCTGCTTCCTGCTGATGAACACGGGCGAGAAGCCCATCCTCTCGCGCAACAACCTGCTGACCACCGTGGCCTGGAAGATCGGCGACACGGTGAACTACGCCCTTGAAGGCTCGATCTTCGTGGGCGGCAGCGTGGTGCAGTGGCTGCGAGACGGCCTGGGCATCATCCGCTCCTCGTCGGAGATCGAAGCGCTGGCCGCCAGCGTGCCCGACAGCGACGGCGTGTACTTCGTACCCGCCCTCACGGGCATGGGCGCGCCTTATTGGGACCAGTATGCGCACGGCCTGATCTGCGGCATCACCCGCGGCACCACGGCCGCCCACATCGCCCGGGCCGCGCTGGACGGCATCACCTTCCAGACGATGGACATCGTCGCGGCCATGGAGCGCGACGCCGGCGTGAAGCTGGCCGAGCTCAAGGTCGACGGCGGCGCCTCGCGCAATAACCTGATGATGCAGTTCCAGGCCGACATCCTCGGCACCTCCGTCATCCGTCCCGAGGTGACCGAAACCACCGCGATGGGCGCCTGCTACCTCGCCGGCCTCGCCGTCGGCTACTGGGGCTCGCTCGACGAGATCCGGAAGCAGTGGAAAGCCGAACGCACCTTCACGCCCTCCGGCGCCGATGTCACGGCTGCCAAAGAAGGCTGGAAGGACGCCATTTCCCGAACGATTAACCATTGATCTTATGAATCCGTATATTGCTGAATTCATCGGCACGCTGGTACTCGTGCTGTTGGGCGACGGAGTGTGCGCCGCCTGTTCTCTGAATCATTCCAAAGCGAAAGGCGCCGGCTGGGTCGTCATCGCGCTGGGGTGGGGTCTGGCCGTGATGATGGGTGTGCTGATCGCAGGCCCGTCGTCGGGCGCGCATCTCAACCCGGCTGTGACGCTGGGCCTTGCCGTCGCCGGCAAGTTTGCCTGGAAGATGGTACTCGGCTACATCGTGGCCCAGATGCTCGGCGGCTTCTTCGGCGCCGCGCTGGTCTGGATTTT
>JAEEGF012464898.1_pt1 | contig 11997 bp, 10 predicted proteins | sample 9134171 | NCBI WGS metagenome assembly JAEEGF01 (sample SAMN16246542, study PRJNA631951) | gut metagenome | biome: gut microbiome; feature: rumen; material: AP-attached | host: Bos | place: Iran: Karaj | collected 2018-10 | reverse complement strand
AAGGAACTGGTACTCGTAGCCGGTACTCTGCTTGGGCACTCGCATTTCCTCGATGAAACGGCGGTCGGGACCATAGATGCGCAGCGTCTGCGGATTGTTGATGTTGTCGACCACCAGCGAGCCTTCAGTGCCGGCAATGATGCCCTCGTTGTGGCCTACGCAGCATGCCGACGAATGGATGTTGGCCAGCATGCCGTCGTCGAAGACAAACGAGATGGCGTTGGTGAGGTCCATGCCGGTGTCGGACTTCACGCACTGCGACTCCATGCCGACGATGTTGCCTGGCCAGAACATACGCACGAAGTTGATGCCGTAGACGCCGAGGTCGAGCAAGGCGCCGCCGCAAAGGTCGGGCCGCATGATGCGCGGCTTGTTGCCCATGCTGTAGCCAAGGGTGGCGGTGATGAGGCGGGGCGTGCCGATCCTTCCCTCTGCCATCAATGAGCGGATGAGTGGCACGATGGGCTGGTAGCGCGTCCAGATGGCCTCGGCCAGAAACACGTTCTTTTTGCGTGCCAGGTCGACAACGGCCTTGCTCTGCCGGTAGTTGGCCATGAATGCCTTTTCAACCAGACAGGGCTTTCCATGTTGCAACGCCTCCATGGTCACGTCGAAATGATGAGAGTGTGGGGTGCCCACATAGACCAGGTCAACCTCCTCGTCGGCAATCAGCTCGCTGTATGAACCATAGGCCTTGGGAATGTTCCATTCCTTGGCAAAGGCCTCGCCTTTCTCGAGTGTTCGCGAACCTACGGCTATGCAGGACAGCCCTTCTTGTCCATTCAATGTGATGGCAGCCTTCTCTGCTATCCATCCAGTGCCGATAATGCCGACACGCAGTTCTTTTGTTTCCATCTTTATTGTATTAAGAATTAGTCTTCATAAGTACGCCACAAAGATAATAAAAAAAGCCGTTCCGACAAAAGACGAACGGCTTTTTGTAGCATTATTCTGTTTTTTTAGTGTCCGGGGAAAAGCACCGAAGGTGCGATAGATGACAGACAGGGGTGCTAGCCCCTGGTCTATCATCATCCAGAGTTTTCCAGCCCTGAAAGGGCGACAGAACGTGTTACTTGTTCAGTATCAGTTCTTTAGGCCTTTGTCGCCCCTTTGGGGCGTAGAACGTAAATCCTCATGAATCTGGCATGAATGTTACGCAACGGATAAATGACAGTTTTACGACGATTGACGTTAAAACACATAGAACGTAAATCCTCATGAATCTGGCATGAATGAGCGCAACATATTAGATAGATTTACGACGATTTACGTTAAACACACAGAACGTAAACCTTCATGAATCTAGCCTGCCTACTCAGGAATGAGGAAGTTGATGACCTCCTGCTCGATGGTGATGCGGAACTCGCCTACGGGGGTGTTCATCAGTCGGCCGTCTACTCCCACCATGGCGTGGGCGGCTTCAAAGACCTGAACTTCTTGTGTACGATATGGGTGTACGTTCTTGTGGTTGAGGAACTTACCCGTGAAGAGCAGATAAAAACCTTCAATCAGTTGCGTCACTTCAGGATGATAGACCACCGAGACGTCGAGCATGCCGTTGTAGGGCACGGCATTGGGCGTTTGTCCATAGCCGCGTGCGCTGCCGATGCAGACGGTCATGACGCGGCGCTTCACGGTGTCGGAGTTGATTTTCAGGTGCATCTTGTATTCCAGCCGCTGGAAAATCATGAGCAGAAACGACGAGATGAACGACAGCGTGCGCGACCCGAAGATGCGGCGCGTCTGGCGTCGCAGGTTCATCACCGCAGCCACGAGGCCGATGTTGATGCAGTTGAGGAAATAGCGGTGGCAGTGCTCGCCTTTCTTGTTGACGTAGCGTATGCGTCCCAGGTCTATCTTCCTGACGCGCCCCTTGATGAGCCAGTCAACGGTCTGCTCCACATTGTCCTCGTCGAATTCCCAATAACGGGCGAAATCGTTCATCACGCCATTAGGTATCACGCCGAGATGTATCTGGCTGCGCACCTCCTCGGGTGCCTGCATCAGACAGTTCACCGCATCGTTGAGCGCCGAGTCGCCGCCAACGATGACGATGGTCTTGTAGCCATTGCTGATGAGCATGTTGCACAGTCGTTCCACGCTTTCGGTGTTTTCGCTCTGCACTTTGTCGTAGCAAACGCCACGTGCGTCGAGCACTTTCTGTATCTTCTCCCAGCGTTTCTGAGGGAAGAAGATGTCGCGACGTGGGCAGTAGAGTATGCCCCAACGGGTGTCTTTTTCGTCCATATTCATGAGTATGATGAGTTGTCGTCTTTTATGAGTGTCTCAATGCGCTCCAGTTTCTCTTCCATAGGAAGACGGGCGTCCAGCCAGTTGATGTGGAATCCCCGGCGCTCCATGCCCCGGAACCATGTCATCTGTCTTTTGGCAAACTGATGGATGGCTATTTCCAGCTGCCGGAACATCTCGTCGAAGGAGAGGCGGCCGATGGCATATTCGGTGACGTACTTGTATTCCAGTCCGTAGTAGATGAGGTCTTCTGCCGGAATGCCCTGTGCAAGCAGGGAGCGCACCTCGTCCACCATGCCGTCGTCGAGTCTCTGCCTGAGGCGCTCGGTGATGCGCCGCCGGCGCTCGTCGCGGTCGATGTCAACACCTATTATTATATAAGGTATGTGTGGAAAGGACCGCCGCTCGGTGGGATTCTGCAGGTTGTAGGTCTCTATTTCTATGGCCCTTATGGCCCGCTGGGCGGTGTCCACATCGGTGGTGTTGTGCATGTTCGAGCCCGTTTGCTGTTTCAGCGCTATCAGCATGTTGGTGAGCTCGTCGAGCGTCTTCCCTTCAAGCTGCTGCCGCAGTTCGGGATTCTGTGGCACAGGCGAGAGGGCATAGCTGCCCAGTACCGATTCTATGTAGAGTCCGGTGCCGCCACAGAGGATGGGCTGTGCGCCGCGACGGCGGATGTCCTGATAGGCTTTCAGGAAGTCCTGCTGATATTGAAACAGGTTGTACTTCGTTCCCGGGGCGCAGATGTCTATCAGATGGTATGGAATGACGTGACCGTCTACGACGTAGTCGTCAAGGTCCTTTCCTGTGCCGATATCCATGCCGCGGTACACCTGACGTGAGTCGGCCGAGAGAATCTCGCCGCCCATGCGAAGAGCCAGTGCTGTGGCCAGCGACGTCTTGCCGCAGGCGGTGGGACCTAATATGGTAACAAGTGGCTTCATCAGGTTATTATGCAGCGAATGTTTGTTTCCTCCATCGCGAGCGCAAAATTACGAACTTTCGTTCAAAGTTCCAAATTTTCGCTGAGAAAACATCGTGCAGGGTGATTGTGAGGGCAGCAGAGACAGTGCAGCCCACATGAAGAAGGGTGGGGGAGAGATGACGTCTTAGCCGTTCAGCGCAGCCGTTCGAGGGCAGGAATCTGGATGATGCCTCTCGAGAAATGGAGAAGTCCCTCGTCCTGCATGGCGTTGAGTTCGTGCGAGATGTTGAGGCGGCTCTCAGCCAGTTCGTGCGCCAGCACCTCCATTTTTGCGTGCAGCACCTTGGGACCGGCGGGACGCAAGGCGCGTTCTTCTATGAACCGCACGATCTTCTGTCTGATGGTGGCGGGCTGCTGTCGCCATGGCAGACGTGCTGCGCGCTGGCTTTGCGTGCATATCATGTTAAGGAGGTTCAGTCGGAATATCTCATGTTGCTCGCAGAGTCGCAGCAGCTCAGCCTTGCTGATGGTGATGAACTGACACGGCGCGGCGGCCTTGCATGTGCGCGTGTAGCGTTGCGTAAAGCCGAAAAGCACGTCGAGCTGTATCACCATCGGTGCCGCCATGGTCTCCGTGAGTCTGTAGGAATGGTCGTCGGCACGGCTTTCCACACGCATCGTCCCAGACAGAAGCATGTAGAGCTGACTGCACGGCTGGCCTTCCTCCACCACCGTCTTGCCCGGCGAGAACTTATGGAAGCCGAAGGCCGTGCGGCCCACCACGTTGTCCATGTCGGCAACGGTCATTCCCTGAAACAGCGGGAATTGCAGCAGCTGGGTGACGATGCTTTTGATGATCATGGCAGAAGGCGCGCTGCGCGCTTAATGATAGAGTGCGTGGTTAGTGCTGACTGGTGATGGGACAATTGGGAAACTACTGGGCAATCTTTGATTGCAGCGAGGGTGAGAACCATACGGCATAGTCGCCGTTGGCATCGGTATAGATGAGGTAGGCCATGAGGTCCTTGTGGCGTTCGAGCACTTTCTTCGCACCGTCGAGACCCATCACCATGAAGGCCGTGGCGTAGGCGTCGGCCATGGCGCAGTTGTTGGCCAGCACGGTGGCCGAAAGGATGTTGTGCTGAACGGGGCGTCCGGTCTTGGGGTCTATGGTGTGGGCATATTTCCTTCCGCCCATATAGTAGAAGTTGCGATAGTTTCCGCTCGTGGCCATGGCCTTGTCGGTGACATTGAGCACTGTTTGAAGCTCTCCGCCAGTACTGAGCGAGTCTTCCGTGGGCTTGGTGACGCCGATGCGCCAGGGCAGACGTTCGGGGTTGATGCCATGGGTGACCACCTCGCCGCCAATCTCCACCATGAAGTTTTCCACGTCGTGATTGCGCAGGAACGCCGCAACGACCTCGCTGCCATAGCCTTTGGCAATGGCCGAACAGTCAAGCATGCTGCGAGGGTCCTGCTTGGTAACGGTCTTGCGACGAGCATCGATGCTGACTTTCTGATAGCCGACGAACTTCCTGATGCTGTCCACGGCCTGCTGGCTGGGCTTCTGGTCTTTCTTGAAGCCAAAGCCCCAGAGGTTGACCAGTGGCGCCACGGTGATGTCGAAAGCTCCCTCGGTGTCTTCTGAAATCTGCATGGCCAGCTGGCACACGTCGAAAAACATGCGCGTCTGCTCGGTGTCGTCGGCCTGATACTCGCCACGGTTCACACGCGATATGACAGAATGCTCGTTGAACATCGACAGCGCCTCGTCCACTTTCTTCAGCTCCTTCTCAATGTCGGCCTGATAGGCACGGTCGCTTTGGTAGGTAATGGAGTAGGTGGTGCCAAACACCATGCCTTCGTGATGCTGGTAGGGCATGCTGCGCTGGTGGCGGATGATGAGCACCGTGCCAATGATGAGCGCAGCCAGAAAGGCCGTCTGCCATGTTTTTATCAGCTTTTGTTTCATACAGGTAAAGAATGAGTGGTGAAGAATGGTGAATGATAGCCTGCGTTCAGATGTCTATGATGACGTTGAAGGTTCCTCCAAAGGCCGTCTTGCCCGACTTTCCGAACCCTGGCACATACCAGCAGTTGTCGAGGGGACCGGCATCGTAGAACAATCGGTTCTTGTATCTTACGCTCCATCCCAGATGGAAAGGACCAACAATCTTGGCGTCCACGCCAAAGCACACCTCCAGCCAGTGGTAGTAGCACTTCGCGTCGTGGGCCTCAAAGGGAACCACATTTCCCCATACCGGGTCTTTCACTCCTGGGTTGCCCAGGTCGTACTTGAAGTTGGTGAAGGCGTAGCGAGCACCAGCATAGATGCGGTAGATGTCGTGTTTGTTCTTCAACAGGTTGAAATCTCCGCCCAGTCGAAAATAGGGCGAGCTGACCTTATATGACGTCTGCGTGGCATCATCCACGTGGTCTGTCTTTCCTAATCCCACTTCGAGGACGGGGAACCACCTGTCTTTCAGGTTCACGCGAAGGGCGGCCTCATAGCTGCCATAGTCGCCAAACCAAAGCATGGCTGGTCCGAGCAGGTCGGCGGAAACCGCTATGCCGTTGAAGAAGGCCGTCGTGTCGGGAAGGATGACCTCGCGTTTCTTCTTCTTCAGTCCATACTGCGCCGAGGCCTCCAGTGGCATCAACAGCAGCAGGCTAAGGGCGAGAATGCAGGTAGATATGGAAATGTTCTTTAGACGAATCATAGTTCACCTCAGGATTATTGATAACGATGGAATCAATCATGTTGTGCGTGTGGTTCACCTCGGTGATGGTGTGGAAATAGGAAGGATTGCAGTCCACACTCTCAAGATGTGGACGGTTGGTCTTTCTTACGCTCACCGTGTCGATGGCATAATAGTCCACAGTGTCCTTGAAAAGGAAGTAGAAGACGTCCTCGTCGCCGCTGTAGCTGATGGGCACCGTGAACGACGACAGGCCGACGGCGCGGTTCACCGCCACGGGGTCTTCGTTGGGCACGATGCGCTTGGTCACGATGCTCAGCGTGTCCTTCAGCGTGTCGCGCTCACCGTTGGCACGCATGAGATTGTAGACCGTGTAGACGGTGTTGTTCATCGGGCAGTCCACCGAGTTGCAGCTCACCATCAGGAAGAGCAGCAAAGCGGGCAGCCACAATGTTGGAAACCTGTTCATCTATTGTTGAAATTACGATAATTGAGGTTCGATATCAAAGGAAACGTATTTCTTCACGCTTTGTTCTTGTCGCCATCAAGGCCAAGTGTCTTCTCTATCTGGTAGTCGTTGCGTCCTTGCGACGAGCGGCTGATGAGGTCGCCAAGGAATCCTGCAAGGAAGAGCTGCGTACCGATGAGCATGGTGGTCAGTGCGATGTAGAACCAAGGCGAGTCGGTGATGAGACGCTGTGGTATGCTGTTGGCAAGGCAAGACAGCTTGTCGGCACCGAGTGCCACAACGGCAATGAAGCCGATGACGAACATGATGGTGCCCAGAAAACCGAACACGTGCATGGGCTTTTTGCCAAAGGTGCCCAGGAACCACAGGGTGAGCAGGTCCAGATAGCCGTTGACAAAGCGGTTCAGTCCCATGAATTTCGACGTTCCGTATTTCCTGGCCTGGTGGTGGACGACCTTTTCTCCTATCTTGTCGAATCCGGCATTCTTGGCCAGATAGGGAATGAAACGGTGCATCTCGCCAAACACTTCAATGTTCTTCACCACTTCCTTCCTATAGGCTTTCAGCCCACAGTTGAAGTCGTGCAGGTTCTTGATGCCGCTCACTTTTCGGGCGGTGGCGTTGAAAAGCTTCGTGGGGATGGTCTTCGACAGCGGGTCATAGCGCTTCTGCTTGTAGCCCGACACCATGTCGAACCCGTCTTCCGTAATCATACGATATAGTTCTGGTATCTCATCCGGGGAGTCTTGTAGGTCGGCGTCCATCGTAATCACCACGTCGCCCTTGGCTTCCTTGAAACCGCAATACAGCGCCGGACTCTTGCCGTAGTTCCGGCGGAACTTGATGCCTTTGGCCTGCTCGTGTTTCTCTGCCAGTTCCGAGATGATTTCCCAGGAGTGGTCCGTTGAGCCGTCGTTCACAAAAATCACCTCGTATGAGAAGTGGTTTTCCTTCATCACGCGATCAATCCACGAAAAGAGCTCGCCAATCGACTCGTCCTCATTATACAGAGGCACAATAACTGATATGTCCACTTTCACTTCTATTTCTTTGTTTTGTTGTTCTTTCATTATTTGTTTTCCGTCAACTGCGACGGTGTCGCAGTCACGTCCATCACTTCTTATTCTTGTCTTCTCACATTGTAGCGTGTGTGTTTCATCAGCAATGCCACAGGAATGCTTACAAAGACTCCCATCATCACGTCCATCGTGAAAAACTGCATGGCAATGCGGATGGGTGTGAGCGCCCCGATGTTTTGTATGACGAAGCTGATGTCTTCTTTCGTCAGTCCATATACCTTCTGCATCATCGCCTGTGCCTCCTCGTCGTTCAGCATGGCCAGTTGCTGACGGATGAACTCGCCACCATCGATGAACTGGAAATACAAATACTGCACGAAGGCAAACAGAAGCGAGGCATAGAGGTATGTGAGAATGCTGTATGCCAAGGCACGTCTGTAAGAGATAAAGCCATCAAGCACATTGTCGCGAAACCGTTTCAGCCTCAGAGCTGCGTAGACCAATGCCCACGCGCCAATGGCCAGCGCCACCAGAAAAAGCATCGGATTCTGCCCCATCTTAATTGCACAGACAAAGCTCACTGTCCACAGCAGTGCAACCAGCGCACCATCAATGCGCGCATACGCCTTCACTTGTTCAAAATCTTTATATGTTGCCATAATTGGGTGCAAAGGTAAACAAAAAAAAGAAGAATGAAGAATGAAGAGTGAAGAATCTCTAAAAAAGTGAAGAGTGAAAAGTGAAGAGTGAAGAATTTGCTGCCGCCGTTCATCTACCCTACATGTACTTAGGGACTCGATGAGAACAAGATTCCTTTCATGGTCATCAAGTGGGACAACTATACAAAGCCAACCAGTACACCGTGAAAGTTGCTGCCGCCGCTCATCTACCCTACATGAACTCCGGTAGGAAATTCTTCACTCTTCACTCTTCACTCTTCACTTCCTTTCTCACCAGTCTCTGAACAGCTCAAGCCCGACTCTGCAGCCAAATCCGTCGTAGCGTCCGTTCTTCATGCCGACAAACAGTCCTATCGAGAAAATTCTGCATGTAAAGCCGTAGCCAAGTTCAGAATAAGGATGTATGTCTTTGGCCATCAGTGTGTTAAGGTAGATTCGCTCCATCTCTACATACTTGCCCAGCAATGGCGCATGGCTTAGGAAAAACAGTGGCGACTCATACGTCAGGTTCGTCCTCACATAATACACCGAGCTGTTGTAGTCATCGCGTTTCAGCAGCTGGAATTCGCCTGTCCAGTCGTCGCTCCAGCCACTTGGCATGTTGTCTTCCCGGAAATTCTCGAAGTCCAGGAAATAGGAGTCTTTGTCCTTCATCGTGTACAAGCCAGCACCGGCGCGCATGCTCAGCGACCGCAGCCTGTTGAAGCGCCTCAGCCATACAGCATCGGTCTCCAGACGGCCATACTCCATGTTCGCTTTTCCAAAGCCTTTGATGCCTTGCTCATAATTGATGGTGAAGATGGGCCCGTTCCATCCCCATGGCCTTATCTGTGTCTCCACCATTGGTGCCAGTGAGTGATATGTGGTGGGCCATCGCTCTTTGCGAAACGCCTCTTTGTCAACAGCCGAACGCCGGTGAAACGTCAGGCCTGCCCCCAAGCTCCAACGGTTTGATATGTCATAGTTGGCGCGGAGCTTCATATATGTATCCTTGAAGTAGTCGAGGTTCAGGCTTTCTATGCGCGCACTGTCCTCCCTCATCTCGTCAATCATCTGCTCGACGATGCTCCGGTTCGTAATCCTGTTGCCATTACCCACCTCCAGTTCCACATGTCCGTCGTGTCGCCGGTCGAAGGTGTATTTCACCGGCAGCCTGAAATAGAACTGCTCCTGCTTGAAACTGTAGCCTCCTCTGAAATAAAGGCTCAGTTCCTGGTTGGGCGTAAACGCATAGCTTCCCCTCAGCCTCATCTTGTATGTGAAGCCCTTTCTCTCCGAATAGCTCAGCGACAGTGGGTCCAGTATCGGGTATATCTTGAACATACCCTCGTTGTTTTTCCCGAAGTTTCCCTTGATTCTGTTCACCAGGTTGTCACCGATGATGTCCCACATCACATGCTTTACCATGTTCCTGCGCCTCACCTTTTTCGGAAGCGTCGTCTGCAGCGAGTCTATGCTGTCGGCCTTGTGGTAGATGTAGTTCTGCATGTCCGTCAGCTCATGGGGCCTCACCATGTCCATTACCTCTCTGTCATGGCTGTCCACCATTGTGTCGGGCAGTTCATGCTGCATTCCGTAGTGGGCGTGGTAGTTTGCCTCAATGCGGTTGCCTGCCATGTGGAACGTAGCCTTCATGTCGCAGGTCCGAGGAATCAGCGACAGTGGCGCCATGATGCCCATTTCAGCCTTCAGCTCAAACGAGATCATGTCATATTCACCTGTCAGCTCCACCTCCTCAATCCTGCCCGTCTCAAAGTCCACGATGGCGGTTCCTTTCACGGTCTGTGTGTTCCTCGTCTTCGGGATAAATGCCACACGCATCCGTCGCCCACGTCCCCTTCCTTCCGTGGGTGCAGTGGGAGCAACCTCACTCACTCCGTAGCGATAGAATTTCCGGTTCTTGTGGTGAAATGGCGACAGCAACCGTCCTTTCATCAGTGTCACCTCATACAGCGTGGGGGTGAGCATGCCCGTCATTGTCGGCAACATCAGCCGGTAACGTGGAACGGTGCCTACCACTACATGCCGTAGCTCCGAGTAGCTGTTCACATCCTCAAACGTAACCTTCGAATAGCTCTCACTCAGAAACTCAGAATCCTTCTTCCGGGCCAGTGTATACATTGTTGGCACCATGATGAGCAGTTTGTTCTTCTTCAGCGTCTTCACTCCATGGCGCATGTACACATGCGTAGTGTAGCCGCTGATGTCGCCGCCGTAGTTCACTCTGTAGCTGAAGATACGTCCCAGCAACAGCGAGTCCTCATGCACGCTCGCACTGGCACACACCTTGCGTGGCCACAGCAATGCCGCCGCCAGACATACAAAGAAGATGATTCTGTTCCTTAAAGTCATTTTCGGCGACAAAGTTACGAATAAACGAGTGAAATGCAAAAGGAAAGCTGCTTTTCTTTTCATTTCCGAGTGGCATTAACTTATTCAGAGCTACTATGCGTGTTCTTCAATACCGAGAAGAGTATTGTGTCGAAAAGCGATAAAAAGAGTTAAAACGATGTCGGTACACTTGATTACGAATATTATGATTACCTTTGCATGCAAGTTTTTGGGGCAGTAAAGGACAGATGGACGTCTGTCACATTTTGTAATTGTAAAATCTGAAAATATGAACATTAAGCTACATACACCAAACAGCCTGAAGTCGGGCAGCGGTATTTCTTCCTTTAAGCAGTTCCTGATGTCTGTAGTGGCTACCAGTGTCTCCATCGCGCTGACGTTTGGCACGGCTGCCGTTATTGATTCCAACAAGAAACAAAAGGAGAAGCGCGAGATCGTGATGGTGCTGATGTATGATATGTACAACTCCCTGCACAATGTGGAGCAGGCAGACTCCATGGTTCGTCACGCCATGGACCTTCAGCTGCAACTTGCCGAGGACCCCTCGCAATTTGAGAGAATCAATCAAGAGATGTTAATGTCATTGCCGTTGGTAGAATACACCGAGGCTGCTGAGCGCATCTTTTCGTCGAGCATAGAGACTATCAACACCGTAGGTAATGTGCTCTTCACGGAAGATGTCGCAGAGTTCTACCAGTGTCGTCATAAATACAAGACGTTGGTGAGTGATTCCCTTACCAGCAACGCCAGCGTCGAAGCAATAAGTAGCGTCAGGGGTGCGCTCGATTTCAATTTATGGAACTATGCCATTATGAGTGTCGGTTTGGCAAGCAACATGAAACTGCTGTTTAATGAGTGTAAGCAGATGATGAATGTCACCGACAAAGACCTGGAGGCCTATAGGAGGGAAAAGACGAAAATGGAGAATGATGCAGCAGAAGTGAATGAACACAAAATGGCTGTTTTTGAGGAATTGAGAAAACTTCAGGAAGACATCAACAAAGCAAAGAGTAAGACAAAATAAATCGCTTAATATCAGAAACTTCTGAAATTTTATAAAACAAAAGAAATAATATGATGAGATAATTGATGTTGTTATCCGCTCTTGTTGTAGCAGCTCTGCCCATGAAGGCACAGCAGGTGCAATATTCAGTCAGCGGAACATACGCCGATGATGGAAAGAAAATCTATCTGATTGACCAGTTGACAGAGAAGGCTGTCGACAGTGTCGTCGTTGCCAACAACCAGTTCTCTTTTAGCGGCTCTGCCGATAAGGACGCTCTGATGGCCGTCAAGGCTGAGGACAGAGGCTGGAGCACGGATTTCTTCAACGATGGAACGCCGGTCTTCGTCAATGTCAACGACAGTACATTGAAAGGTTCGCCGCTGAATGAGCGCCTGACGAAACATGAGATTGCCCAGTCTTTGCCCCAAAGGGCGATGCATGACAAGACGGCAGGTATGAGCAGAGAGGAGATAATTGCGCATCAGGATGAGCTCGTCGATGACGTGGGCAAGATGATAGATAGCATGATAGCCTACGCCAACAAGGTCTTCCAGGAGGAGCGCAACTCGCTCATTCCGGTGGCCTTCACAGGGTATT
>JAEEGF011968136.1_pt1 | contig 11999 bp, 10 predicted proteins | sample 9134171 | NCBI WGS metagenome assembly JAEEGF01 (sample SAMN16246542, study PRJNA631951) | gut metagenome | biome: gut microbiome; feature: rumen; material: AP-attached | host: Bos | place: Iran: Karaj | collected 2018-10 | reverse complement strand
ATTCAAGAACTTCCTCAACGACTTCACCCTCTCCAAGGAGCGCGGCGCCGTCGAGGTGGGCATGTGGAAGGATTATCTCGTGTTCGCCCAGCTGTACGGCATCGCCGACAAGGTGGCCACGCAGTTCCAGAAACTCTTCCCGAAGGAATTCCAGGAAATGGCGCAGACCGTGGGCGTGGACCCGAACGTGATGATGCGCACCATCCGCCTCAACAACAACATGTCCGCCTCCGCGATCAACCACGCCGTGGCCAAGCAGCAGGCCGGCAGCATCAAGGGCATGGGCGGCCACACCTCCTTCGGCGGTGGCGGCGGCTTCTCCGGCGGCGGCTTCGGCGGCGGCGGAAGATAGGTGCGGACGACGGACATACTCCTGTATCTGTGGGAACTGCCGCAGAACCTGGTCGGGCTGGCGCTGACGAAGGCGCTGGGACCGGGGGAAGCGGAGACGTACCGGAATGCGCGGGTCCTGAAGTCGGAGAAGATGCGGGGAGGGATCAGCCTCGGGCGGTATATCATCGTGGACGCCCGGTCGGCCGGCCCGCACATCGTGCGGCACGAATGGGGGCATACCCGGCAGTCCCGCCTGCTGGGGCCGTTTTACCTGCCGGTCATCGGCATACCGTCCCTGCTCTGGGCCGCCTGGTGGAGGCCCGGGAGAAAGCGCGGATATTTCTCTTTTTATACGGAACGATGGGCCGACCGGCTGGCCGGCCTCCGTCCTCCGTCCGTCAATGGACGGGGAAAGTGAAGTACGTGTCCGGGAAAGGCTCGTTCTTCAGGGTGAAGTGCCACCATTCTTCGGCGAGGGGCTTGAAGCCGTGGCGGAGCATCGCTTCGCGGAGAATCAGGCGGTTCCGGAACTGCGTTTCCGTAATGCCGCCGCGCTTCCGGCCGGCCCTGGCGTCATACACGCCCGTGTCGGGGTCGCCGCAGAAGTCCGGATGGCTTTCAGGGCCGAACCAGTCGAACATACCGCCCATGTCCACCTCTTTTCCCGTGGCCATGTCGAAAAGGGTCAGGTCCACGGTGGAGCCGCGCGTGTGGCCGCTCTTTTCCGCTATATACCCCTGCTTGAAGAGCACATCCTTCCGAAGGTCAGGATAAAAACAGGATTTCATCCGGGTATCCTTCCGGTCGGCCGCCCAGCGGACGAAGTGGTCCACGGCCGCCTGCGGACGATAGGCGTCGTAGATTTTGAGCCGATAACCCATGCGCATCAGGTCGTCGCTGACGGCACGAAGGCTGTCCGCCGCTGCCCGGGTGAGGAGCGCAGTCGGCGCCAGGTAGCCGTCGATGCGGTCGCCCACGAAGTTGTAAGTGCTGAAATAGCGGATTTCCAGCACGGCGTCCGGGACGGCTTCCGGAATGGACACGAAATGCTCCCTCCCCTGCTGGCCGGCGGCCGCGGCCAGGCGGCGGAACTCCTCCTGCGCCCGGGCCATCTCGGCCTGGAAACGGGCGCTGGTCTGCAGCCGGGAATAGCCGATGGAGGAGGCCACCCGCGTCACGTCCACATCGCTCTGCCAATGCGCTCCGGCGATGACACGGCTCTCACCGTATTTCCACGCCCGGGCATACAGCGCATCCGCCGCGGCGGGATTGATCTGGGCGAGCAGCAGCGCCGCCGTCCAACCGCGCATCGTATGGCCGGAAGGGTAGCTGCCTTCGCCGCTTAAAGCGTCTTCTTCGCCGGTAAGCATCTTCTCATTGAACACCTCGAAGGGCCGGCGGCGGTGATAGTAGGCCTTCGGCGCCACGCGCATCTGGTCCGTCGTGGCCAGGCTGTTCACCAGCACGGTCCACATGTCCGGCGTGGCCTCCTTCGAGAGCGTCATGCCGAACGGTCCAGCAAACTCTCCCAGCAGGGCTTCGTACGTCCAGACGGCATCCCGCCGGGCCATTTCGGCACGCGCGGAATCGGGACGCTGAGCCTTTCCCCACTGATACTGCATGACGTCATACGCAAACCCGTGCGAGAGGGAATCCGGCGGCGCAGGAAGGCTCTGAATCAGATCCGGAAGCTGCTCCGTCGTAAAATAAACCTCCTGGGCGCGGCCCATGGCCGCAGTCAGAAACAGGGCGGCCGAGAGAAAAATGAACTTTTTCATAGGATTATTCTTGCTTGTTCTTCCGCCGGTCGTGGAATTCCGCGACGGCCGTAAAGAAAGCGTCGCTGGAGGAGTTGAGGGCCGTTTCCACGGAATCCTGGACCACGCCGATGATGAAGCCGACGGCCACCGCCTGCATGGCGATGTCGTTGGAAATGCCGAAGAAGGAGCAGGCCATCGGGACCAACAGGAGGGAGCCGCCCGCCACGCCCGAGGCGCCGCAGGCGCCAAGGGTGGCGATGAGCGACAGGAAAAGCGCGGAGGCGAAGGAGACCTCGACGCCCACCGTATGGGCCACAGCCAGTGAAAGGACCGTGATGGTGACCGCCGCGCCGTTCATATTGACCGTCGATCCCAGCGGGATGCTCACGGAATAGAACTCCTCGTCCAGGCCGAGCCGCTTGCACAGGTCCATGTTGATGGGAATGTTCGCCGCGGACGAACGGGTGAAAAAGGCGTTCAGGCCGCTCTCCTTCAGGCACTGCCAGTACAGCGGGTACGGGTTCCGGCGGATATGGAGCCAGGCGATGAAAGGATTGACGATGAAAGCGGTGCAGCACATGCAGCCCACCAGCAGGAGCAGAAGCTTTCCGTAGTCCGTGAAGATATTCAGACCGCTCTCGGAGACGGAGGAATAGACTAGGCCCAGGATGCCGAACGGGGCGAACTGGATGACCCAGCGCACCACCTGCGAGACGACATCGGCCAGATCGCCGATCACCCGGACGGTGTTCTCAGACGCCAGCAGCTTCAAGGCCAGGCCGATGACGATGGCCCAGAACAGGATGCCGATATAATTGGCCTGTGCCAATGCCTGGACGGGGTTCATCACCATGTTGGTGAGGAGCGTCAGGAACACGTCGGACAGGCCGCCGGGCGCGCTTCCACCGCCTTCGGCCCCTTGCAGCTTGATGGTCACGGGGAACAGGAAGCTCGCCAGCACCGCGAAAACCGCGGCGCAGAGCGTGGACACGAGATACAGCGTGATGACCGTCCGGAACCGTGCGCCCAGGCCGCCCTTCGCCCGGGCGATGGACGACGCCACCAGCAGGGCCACCAGCACCGGGGCGATGGCCTTCAGGGCGCTCACGAACACCTGGCCCAGGATGCCGATTCCCGTCCACTTCGGGCACAGCAGCCCGAGCACGGCGCCGATCACCAGGCCGATCACGATCCGCAGCACCAGCGAGGTGCCGGACCACTTCTTCAGAAGGGAAGAAATCTTGCTCATACGATGCAAGATACGAAAAAAGGGCGGGAATGGCAAGAATTCACTATCTTTGTACAAACGCATGGATATGAAACGTTTTCTTCTTGTTGTAGCCCTGCTGGCGGGCGGCGTGGCCGCCTTCGGGCAGGGAAACATCCGGGTGAAGGCCGGAAAGCCGGCCGGAAACATCGACCCGATGCTGTACGGACAGCTGTTCGAACACATTTACTTTTCCGCGAACAACGGAGTCTGGCAGGAGCTGATGTACGGGCGGTCTTTCGAGCCGGAGCATTATCCCGGGATTCCGCCGAGGGACGGGTATTTCGACGGATGGTTCGCCGACGAGAACGCGGTGCTGCACTCCCCTACGCGCTATGAGCAGCCCATCCGCCTGGCCGCCCTGGACACGGACAGCTACGACCTGGAGATGGACGTGAAATGGCGGGCGTACCTCCTGCCCGGCCGTCGCTGGAGCGGCGGTCTGCTGGACCTGCGCTTCGCCTTCAAGGATCTGGCGGATGGATCGGATTCCTATTACCTGCGCCTCTATGACCCGGCTTATGAAGGCCAGCGGTTCGCCCTGGCGCAGACCCAGGCCCAGATCGAGGCCGACAACCAGGCGAAAGCGCTCGCCAAGGCGCAGAAAGCCGTGACCGGCGCCCAGTTCGCCCTTTCCACCCGCGAGGAGAAGGAGGTTTCCTTCAACGGTCGGAGCCGGAAAGTCGTCACCCTGGAGCCGATGGCCGCGAAAGCGGCGACTCCCGCCCAGCTGGACCAGGACGCCTGGCATCATCTGAAGATCAGCTGCCGCGGGCAGCGCGTGCGCGTGTGGTGGGACGGGAAGCAGGTCCTTTCCTGCAAGGTCCCCGACAGCCGCCCGCAGAATACGATCACCCTGTGGGAGAACTATACGGAAGCCCTCTACCGCAATATCCGCGTGACTTCCGCCGACGGGAAGAAGGTCCTCTTCGAAGGCCTTCCGGAGGATGTCCGGATTCCTGACGTCGCCCCGGAATGGGAGTCCTTCGGACAGGGCAAGTACCGCCTCGTCAAGGGCGACGCGGTCAATATGGACTATGCGCAGGAGATCACCGCCGGAGCAACGGCGGCCGGCATCGTCCAGGGGCCGCAGAACGTGGTGGCCGGAGAGACCTTCGTGGGGTCGGTTTACGCCAAGGGCGACGCCCGGCTTTCTGTCGCGCTGGTCCGGGACGGGCGCATCCTGCGGGAGCAGGCGCTCGGCGTCCCGGGCGCCGCCTGGAAGAAGTTCGACATTTCCCTGCCGGCCGGTGAACTGTCCGGAGACGCCGGCTTCGCCATCCTGGCGACAGGCGGATCATTGCTGGTGGACCAGGTGACGCTGTCCACGGCCACCGGAAAGGCGAACGGCGGCTTCCGGCCGGACATTCTGCAGGCTGTGAAGGACCTGCACCCGACCTGCCTCCGCTGGCCGGGCGGCGGCTACGTGGCCCAGTATTACTGGCAATGGGGGATCGGCCCGCAGGAGGAGCGCTACCGCTGGCCGCACTGGATGTGGATGGACTATGACCAGAACTGCTTCGGCACGGACGAATTCATCAAATTCTGCCGGGAAGTGAACACGGAGCCGGTGATCGTGGTGTCGGTCCATTTCGAGCGTCCGGCCGAGGAGTACGAATCCATCCTGGCCGACGCCGTGAACTGGGTGCGTTACTGCAACGCCCCCGCCACGGACGAATGGGGTGCCAAACGCGCCGCCAACGGCCATCCGGAGCCCTATAACGTGAAATACTGGGAGATTGACAACGAGATGTGGGAGATGGGCATCGACCGCTACGAAAAATGCGTCCGGGACTTCTCCACGGCCATGCGCGAGGTCGATCCTTCCATCAAGATCATCGCCTGCGGCGGTTTCCGCGAAGATGAGGAGTTCCTCAACCGGTCGGCCAATTACTTCGACTATCTAAGCCTCCACCACTACGAGCAGGCCGGCGGCTACGCCACCGGGCCGAAGCGTCTCGGCGACCAGTACGACCGCTACGCGAAGATGATCGCCGCCTGCCCGAACCCGAACGTGAAGCTGTTCATCTCGGAATGGAATCTGAACAGCACCGACTGGCGCACCGGCCTCTTCGCCGGCGGCTTCCTGAACGAGTGCGAGAAGCGCGACGTGGTGGCGATGGGCGCCGCCGCCCTGTTCATCCGCCGGACCGACGCGCCCGACTGGAACAACGCCTTCATCAACTTCGACTACAAAGACCTCTTCGTAGCCCCGAACTACCAGGTCACCGAACTCTGGTACGACCACTTCTCCCGGTATCTGCTGGACTACGAGGGCGAAACCGGCGGTCTGAGCGTGGTCACCACCCTTTCGGAGAACGGCCGCGACGTCATTGTGAAAGTAGTGAACCCCACCGACAGCGCCTGTGACCTGACCGTCTCCGGCGACTGGAAAGGCATCGCCGGCACGGCCTACGATTATTACGCCCCCGGCTCCCTGACCGCGGCGAACAGCATGGCGGAAAAGCACGCCGTCGCGCTCAAACACGCTTCTCCCGCTTTCAGGGACAATGCCGTGACCCTGCACGTCGACCCTCTTTCCGCCGGCGTCCTGACCATCACGAAAACCTTCTGATCATGAAAAAGATACTGATTCTGCTGGCGGGCCTCCTGCTGCTCGCCGGATGTTCGCAGAAAGAAGTCCGCATCCCGACGGACGACGGAACCCTGGTCCTGCTTCCCTTGACGGACAACGCCATCCGAGTCCGGCTGGAACCGGCTGACTATCAGCCGCTCCCCGAATTGATTTACACGGAGGAAGTGGCCGCCCCCAAATTCGACGTCACCAAGAAAGACGGAATCGTCGAAGTGCGTACGGCCAAGATGTGCGCCCGCTACGAGAACGGCGCCTTGACCTTCTTTGATGCCGACGGCAACGTTCTCCTCCGGGAGGACTGCCACAGCCTGGAGAAATCCACCGTCCAGGGTGAGCCCACTTATGCGGTCACCCAGCGCTTCCTATCCCCGGAAGACGAATTCCTCTACGGCACCGGCCAGTTTCAGGACGGCTTCCTGAACGTCCGCGGCGTATCCCGGCGGCTCACGCAGGTGAACACCCAGATCGCCCTGCCGTTCATCCTGTCCAGCAAGGGGTACGGCCTACTCTGGAACAACTACGGTCTTACGGATTTCAATCCGGCTGACCAGTCCGTCGCGCTGGCCGTGGTCGGCGAAGACGGCGAAGGCCAGACGGTGAATGCCACCGGCACGGCCGGCAACCGCCGGGAGCGCCGCTTCTCCCGGTCCTTCGCCGGCAGCATCGACATTCCCGAGGAAGGGACCTATTCCCTCCTGCTGGACGTGGGCCAGAAGATGTCGCGGCGGCACTACCTTGCCATCGACGGCGAACCCGTGGTGAACGTATCCAATACGTGGCTGCCGCCGACCACCTCGGCCTTGGTCACCCTGACCCCGGGAACGCACTCGATCGATGTCGAGGGTGTCCGCACGGACAATCCGGTCCTCTATTGGAAGAAAATCGAGGACGCCACCACCTTCCGCTCCCCCGTCGCCGCGGCGCTGGACTACACGGTGTTCGCCGGCAAGGCCGACGAGGCCATCGGCGCGTACCGCACCCTGACGGGCCCCGTCCCCGAGATGCCCGACTGGATGTTCGGCTACATCCACTGCCGCGAGCGCTATCATTCGTCGGAGGAAATCATCGCCAACGCCCGCGAGTTCAAGGCCCGCAACCTGCCGCTGGACGTCATCGTCCAGGACTGGCAGTGGTGGGGCCCCACCGGCTGGAACTCGATGGAGTTCGACCGGGAGCACTATCCCGATCCCAAGGCGCTGACCGACACCCTGCACGCGCAAGGCACACGCTTCATGATCTCCGTCTGGTCCAAGGTCGATAAGAATTCGAACCTGGGCAAACGGCTGGAGGAGCACGGCAGCTACATTGAGGGGACCGACTGGATCGACTTCTTCAACCCCGACGTGGCCGATTTCTACGCCCGGAACTTCGTGGACAGCCTCGCGACCCCTTACGGCATCGACGCCTGGTGGTTTGACGCGACGGAGCCGGAGAACGACGATCTGGCGGGCCGTCGCATCGGCAAGGACCGGATTCCGGGAGAATGGTACCGGAACGTGTATCCCCTGATGGTCAACCGGACGATGTATGAGGCGCTGACGAAAGCGGGAGCCTCCCCGGTCATCCTCACCCGGAGCGCCTTCCCGGGCGCCCAGCGCTACGGCGTGGTCACCTGGTCCGGCGACGTGGGCAACGACTTCGTCACGCTGAAGCGGCAGATCGCCGGCGGCCTCGGCCAGATGGCCTCCGGCCTGCCCTGGTGGACCTTTGACGCCGGCGGCTTCTTCCGCCCCGGTGACCAGTACACCTCGGCTGAATACCAGGAACGCCTCATCCGGTGGGTCCAGACATCGACCTTCCTGCCCTTCATGCGCGTCCACGGCTACATGAGTGAAACCGAACCCTGGCACTATTTCCCGGAGACCTACGAAATCATCGCGTCATACATGGACCTCCGCAAACGCCTCCAGCCCTACATTCTGGACTGCGCCAAGCGCGTTTCGCAGGAGGGATACACGATCATGCGCCCGCTGGTCTTCGACTTCGCGGACGACGCGGAAGCCCTGCGGCAGGACGACGAATTCATGTTCGGCCCCGCCCTGCTGGTCCATCCCGTCACCGCCCCCGGCGTCACCACCTGGCGCACCTACCTCCCCGCCTGCGAGGAAGGCTGGCGCGACTTCTGGACCGGTGAAACCTACGAAGGCGGACAATACGTCGAAACCGCCGCCGATCTGGCGACGGTTCCGGTGTTCGTGCGGGGCGACGCGAAGGTGCTGTAAGGATCCGGCGGCGTTCTATTCCGTCATTGTATTGAAGTCGGCGAGAATGGCCTTGAGATCCGGCTTCAGCATGCCGAAGACCTTGTCGGCCCAGTCCTGAGGGATCTCCATACCCGGTGTGGCCGCGGCGAGTCCGCCGGCGATGGCGGCGATGGTGTCCGCGTCCGTCGCCAGGGACACCGCATTGCGGACCGTTTGCTCGTAGGTGCCCGACTGGAGCCAGCAGCAGAAGGCCTGGGGGATGGAGACGTCACAGTTGTAGTCGTGCGTGGCCGTGCGACGGATTTCGTCCACACTCCGGCTGAAGTCATAGCCGAAGGTCTTCTCCACATAGCTGCGGATTTCTTCCTTCGGATGGCCGGTGCGGGCGAGGTAGATGGCGGCCGCGACCGCCCGGGCGCCCCGGATGCCTTCATCGGAGTTATGGCTTACTTCGGCCGTCTGCCGGGCCAGATCCAGCGCCTCCTCGAGGCTCTTTGCGGCCCACCCGCAAGCCCCCACACGCATGGCGGATCCATTGGTGTTGCCTCCGTACGGAGCGTGCTCCACCGAGCGGAGCCACGCCTTGAAGCGGTGGCTGTATCCCGCGCGGGGATAGCTGTTGCACAGCTGTACCATGCTGCGGATGAGGTTCTCACGTGTCCGGTCGCCCAGGAGCCAACGCGCGATGGCGAGCGAGCCTACCGTGTCGTCGGTGGGATGGGACTTCGGAGGAAAAAGGGGGAAATTGTAGTCCGTCGTACGGTCATGCTCATACACACAGCCTACGACGTCACCGACGATGGTGCCCATCAGGCCCGTCACAGGAGCCTCGATACCGCTGAAGTCGCGGGGCGCCGGGGCGGGCGGATTCTCATCGAGCTGTCCGATGAGCGACTCCGATGCCGTGAACGGAGTCGTATCCATTCCCGCCGCGCGTGCCGCCTGCTCGTCCCGCTCGCAGTCCGTCACGCAGACCATGTCCTGCGTTTCCAACCCGAGTTTCGCCGCCGCCACGAACAGCAGATCGGGCATGGGCTTGCGATACTTGCCCCGGCGGTTGAGATCGTAGCCGCCGACCACCAGGTCGACGCTCAGGCCCGCGCGCCCGAGGGCTTCCGAGACCTCGGACTTGCCGTGATTGGACACGACCGCCGTATGGATCCGGCGCTCCCGGACCGCCTCCGCAAGCGGGCCTTGAAGAGCCCGTACCGTCGCGGAGTTGAAAATGATTCCCTTGTATTTCATGCTCCTGTTTCTTGCTTGCTACACCCACACGGCCCCGTCGGCAATGGCGACGGGAAAACGGCTGAGGATTTCCTGACCGACGACCCCGTCGGCCAGCAGGGAGACGGCCATGCCCATGAGCGTGGGCAGATGGCCCGCACGCATCGTGAAGTCCCTGCCCGCAAAGGAGGCGGGGAACGTGAAGATGTCCGTCTCAAAAGTGTCCCCGGGCACCATCGGATTGAAATCTTTGATCCGGTCGACGGGGATGAGCCCCTCCGTGAAGGAGCGTGAAACATAGGAGACGGGCGCGCCCGAGTCAAGAATCACGCGGGCCTGACGGCCGTTGAGGGTCATTTCCACGGTCATATACCCCATCACCATGCGGGACGGAAGCCGCGTCATGCCTTCGGTCGGACAGCCGAAAGTCAGCTTCCCCACCGGAAGGTCGAATTTGACGCCGAAGCGCCCGATGATGTCCATGCCGACCAGACCGCTTACGGTTTCTTTGACGTTCCTGGAAACATAGTCCGCGTCGGCGTTCAGCAGGGATGTGGGCACGGAAAACTGCTCGCCGCAAAGGATGATGCGGCCGTCTTTGTGAAAACTGAGCGGACTCCCCGTGTCCATCAGGAGCCATCCGCTGCCACTGTTGATCAGAACGTGGCCGAGAGAGAGTTTGATGTCGTATTCTGTCATGGTGAATCTACTATTGTCCTTTCCACTCAACCTCCTCAGGGTGGGGTTCCTTCCCTGTCGGACGCAACGTAAGACGCGTGTAATTGTAATGGGTAAGCTCGTTCGTAATATGCTTAGGGTCCATCAATTCCTTCGCCACGCTCTCCAGAGGAAGCCCCTGACGAAGAAGGTCTCCAAGCCTCTGCGAGAAGTCCCAAGCATGCTTGTTGGCCTCCTCTTCCGTCGCATCGACCCCCATGCAGGACGCTTCAATGCCTTCGGAAATAAACATTCCGCTGAAGAAGCCTTTCAAGTGATGCTTGGCGGCATAGCTCGAAGCATAGCACCAGATCCCGATCAGATTGGGACGATTCTTCAAAAGTTCCGCATCCCCGTCGTTGAGGATGAGGCCGTAACGCATATCATACAATCCATATGGACAACCATGTCCCAGAAGGAGAACGGGCTCCTCGAGAGGAGCGGCCGCAAGGGCCTCAAGCAATTCCTTCCTTTGCTTGTAGCTGTCAAAGAGGGTCACATTGTCCAAACCCTCGTAAACTTTTCCAAGCATGACCGTGCTTGGGTCGTGAGGATGCACTACTATCATATGTCTTTCACAGTTTATCGATGTTGTTGTTTCCAGTCGCCCGTACTGCGACAGTCGGCGATGGAGAGAGCCCTGCGGAGAGGGCAGGAGAAGAAGTCGAAAGAAGCGTCGTGATGACGTCCGATCGCAGTCCTTTCGTCGTCAGTCAGTTCAAATCCAAGCCTGTCCAGAATGTCTAAAGAGCGACGGCCATGCCCCCGACCGTCACGACGAGCCGTCTTCCCCAGGTCGTGAAAGAACGCTGCTACCGCAATGCTGTCTGCAGAGAGACCCTCCGCATGAGCTATCATATGCTCATAGACCTCCATCGAATGCTTCGCCAAGCCCCCCTGCTCCTTATGATGACTGTAGCATCCACGCTTGAAGTAAGATGAAGTTTCCAAGTAGTTGATAACGGCTTCCGTGCCGGGACGATCAAGACCTTTCAGTATCTCGACAATCCGATTGTGTGTTTCAGTGTTATTCATGCGTCGTGCCTTTTATACAAGAACCGTGCCGCTGCGTAAAATTTATGCAAAAACAAGTTGAAATCGTGGCCTGGGCGCCCTGTATGGGTGGTTGATACCCCCATGATTTCCCGAACCCCTGTTGCAAAAAAGACCTCCTGTGCAATGATTTGCGACATATGCTCCGCTGCGCGAGGTGCGGCATGTTGCATTTGAGTGCGCACAAAGGCGATTCTGCAACCCGGACCTTATCTATGTACCAAGAGAATGCGCGTTTCTTTCAAAAACTGTTACCATGATACACGAAAACGTACAAGGTGTGATTTCTCCGGGGGCATCTTGTACACAAAAACCAGCCGTCAGCTACCCCCAAGGCCATAATGCAGTACAAGGTGTGACGCATAAAATCACACCTTGTACAAAACCTATCAGATCCTCCGGCGGCAACGCCGGATTCGTTCTCCGTATTTGTCACTTGGTCTCACCAGTCACTCGCGCGACAACCTCCTCCGGAACGCCCTGCCTCCGAAGCTCCTCCATCATACGGGCGCGCTCTTCTTCGCGTCCCTCTTCGCGCTCTTTCTCCATCCCTTGTTCAAGGCCTTTCTCCAAACCCTGTTCATACCCGGACTCGCGGGCGTAGGCCGTCCTCAGCCGCTTCCCGCTCGTCATTGCCGACGGGTGCGTGCGGGTATAGGACGGACAGAATCTGTTCCGCCCCTTGAAAGATTCCTTCCCGCCGAACGTATTTAAGGGCATGAGACAGATTCAGTTGAAAAGACCCGACCAGATCAAGGCGTATCTGGACAAGTATGTAGTCGGACAGGAGGAGGCCAAGAGGACCCTTTCCGTGGCGGTGTACAACCATTACAAGCGCATTCTGC
>JAEEGF010194174.1_pt1 | contig 12000 bp, 7 predicted proteins | sample 9134171 | NCBI WGS metagenome assembly JAEEGF01 (sample SAMN16246542, study PRJNA631951) | gut metagenome | biome: gut microbiome; feature: rumen; material: AP-attached | host: Bos | place: Iran: Karaj | collected 2018-10 | reverse complement strand
GGTTGCAAGGATGATGTCGGCCTCCTTCATGAGGAGGTTTGTCATGTCGAGGCTCGGCTGGTCGATCCAGCTGATTATGCCCTTCGGAGCGCCTGCTTTTTCAGCTGCTTCAAGCACGATGCGAGCAGCCTCGATCGTCGACTTTGCAGCTCTGGGGTGAGGGCTGATGATGATACCGTTACGCGTCTTGAGCGCAAGGAGTGTTTTGAAAATGGCTGTGGATGTGGGGTTTGTTGTGGGGATAACGGCTGCGATCACGCCGATCGGCTCCGCAACCTTTTTGATCCCTGCAGCTTTGTCTTCTTCGATGATGCCGCAGGTTTTGGCGTTTCGATACTCATTATAGATGTACTCAGCGGCATAGTTGTTCTTGATGACCTTGTCTTCGGCAAGTCCCATGCCCGTCTCTTCTGCCGCCATGATGGCGAGCGGAAGTCTTGCTTTGCATGCCGCAAGAGCGGCTGCCCTGAAAATGGCGTCAACCTGTTCCTGGTTGTAGGTTGCAAACTTGTCCGCTGCCGCCCTTACATTCGCAAGCTCGGCTTCAAGTCTGCCAACGCTGTCCACTTTTTCACGTGTTACTTTCATAAGCGTCTTCCTTTCCTTAGTGTGTGTATGTTAACCGACTTCGGTTCCCCGGCGGACGTATTATCGCTGCGTCGTGGATCCGTCGTCACGGCATGTTGTAACCCAGGTATTTCAGAAGAACTACAAATTTCGTAGCAGTGTTTCAGTTCTATTATACTTAGTTTCTGTCGATATTTTTCTCCAAAAATCATCTCATATCTGTAAAAAGTTTTGTCAGATTTTTCAACTTTTTGTTTTCATATATGCGACAAGCGTATCATACATATCTTCTTCAGAAGGAGGGCATCCGGGTGCTGAGACCTCAAAAAGTGCCGTGCAGTTTCCGACTCCGACATGTCCCGTCTTACCCTGAAATCCCTGTCCGATGTGGATGACGTGATCGGGGATCTTCTCGAGGAGTTCCTCCAGAAGGCCCTCTTCCTTCAGTCGCTCCAGTACCGGCACCAGTGTTCCGTAGCATGCGCTGCATGAATCGACCTCTTCGAGCGCGTCCCTGAGGTCCACTGTTTTACGGGTGAGCTTGAGATTCTCATCGGGCGCCGGGGCGTCCGGTTCTCCGTTCCTTCCGAGCTTTATGATGCTTGCCCCCTCGATATTGGTACTTCCGCAACCGAGCTTCTCCGCGATCCCGATATAGGGCACTTCGCTCACATCGTAGCGAAGCAGCTTGCAGACATAGCTGTCGATCAGGACGGGATCGATACCGGCCATAACGCAGTTACATGTGACGGGATTACCGCCCTCTTCGAAATCGAGGTCACCGCATATGTGATCGACGACGACAAAATCCTGCCTCACGACCGTGAGCAACCTCCCGATCGGCTCATGAAGCCCGAGAGTATGAAAACGCCGCTTCTCGTCAGCCGGAACCATGCCCTTCATATTCTTGATCGCGCATGTGATGCGGGTCTGGCAGTGTCCTTTCATGACAGGCACTCCGATCATAAAATCAACGTTCTTTGCACAGTCCGCTATCTTCAACTTAAGCCCGGCTGTCTCTATATGCGTATATGTGCTCTTCTGCGCGTCTACGAAAGGAACACCGTACTTTTCGACGAACCTGTCATAGCCGCAGACCTCAAAACATTCCATCGTATCGCCGCCGCAGTAGCAGCTCTCCATCATGGTGATGTTGTTAAAGCCGTGCGCCTGCAGGTACTCGATTATCCCGGCGACCACTTCGGGATGAGTCGTCGCGCCCATCATGGGCGGCGTGGGCGACACGAGATTCGGCTTGATCCCGATCTTTTTGTCCCTGTCTCCGATCAGCTCCGCCAGCTCCGCGCGCTCAAGTATCTCACGCGTCATCGCTGTGTAATCCGTCCCGAAGATCTTATATATCTCATTAGATTTCATCTTTTTTCCCTTTGTACGTTCTCTCGTCTTTACCGGCTTTTGGGTCACCCCGGTACCCCTCACTTCCGTACGTATAATAATACCCCGTGGCAAGCTTTCATGCAAGCCACGGGGTGTAGTCATGTCTTTTTCTTCTGAGCTAATACGTTCAAAGTCCTTTTTGCTCTTAATCATGTCGTACCGATGTCAATGATTGAGAATTCCCCATAAGCACAGTTATTGAAATTGACTCTATACTTTCCGACAGAATAATCATATCCCTTAGGATTTAATTGAACATATTCAAACACGGTGCTTTCCGACGGATTGATGATCAAAAAATCTTCTTCAACGGCAGGGCAATGTATAGTGATCCATTCTCCGCCACCCAGATTGCTCCCCCTGCTTTTTTTACACCTCGATTTAGTATGTCGGCAGCTAAACAAAATGTAAAGATTAGACAAACATAGTATTACGGGAGTCAAACGTCCTTTGTGTGACGATAGTGTTTACAAACCCCGAAATTATGTTATAATGAAAAAAACTCTGTTTTTGACACATAATCGACACAATCTGTTCGATGCAATCGTGTCAGGGACATTTTTGAGGTGACTAATGGAACAGTACATCATCAGGGGGGGACAGCCACTCGCAGGAGAGGTCATCATCAACGGCGCCAAAAACGCCGCTCTCGGCATCGTTGCAGCCGCTGTCATGACCGATGAACCGGTTATCATAGAGAATTTACCCGATGTTTGGGATATAAACGTTTTGCTTGATGCGATCGAGGACGCCGGTGCCGTTGTCGAGAGGACCGACCGCCACACCGTCTGCATCAAGGGCACCCTTAACACCTGTCTCATCGACAACGAGAACATGAGACGCATGAGAGGTTCCTATTACCTCCTTGGCGCGCTTCTCGGCAAAAAGAAGCAGGCGTTCGTTCCTCTTCCCGGCGGGTGCAACATCGGAAGCAGACCCATAGAACAGCACATCAAGGGCTTCAGCGCACTCGGCGCACAGGTTGAGATCTCCCACGGCATGATCAATGCCACGGCAGAGAGCCTCCACGGGAGCCATATCTATTTCGACCTTGTTTCGGTAGGCGCGACGATCAACGTCATGCTCGGCGCGGTACTTGCCGAAGGCCAGACCATCATCGAGAACTGCGCAAGGGAGCCTCACATCGTCGACGTTGCGAACTTCCTCAACAGCATGGGCGCCAATATCAAGGGCGCCGGTACCGATGTCATCAGGATCAAGGGTGTTGAGTCGCTTCACGGAAGCAACTACTCGATCATCCCGGACCAGATAGAGGCCGGAACGTTTATGCTGGCTGCCGCTGCTACACGCGGAGACGTGGTCATCAAAAACGTGATCCCCAAGCATCTCGAGGCCATATCGGCCAAGCTTATCGAGATCGGGATCGATGTTGAAGAAGAAGACGACATGGTTCGTGTCAATGCACAGAACCGTCCAGGATACACACAGGTCAAGACTCAGGCTTACCCCGGTTTCCCGACCGACATGCAGCCTCAGATGACGACCCTTCTTTCGCTCGGAACAGGCACCAGCATCGTTACAGAGACGATCTTCGAGAACAGGTTCAAGTATGTTGACGAGCTCAGGAAGATGGGCGCAGACATCAAGGTTGAAGGTAATTCCGCTGTTATCCGCGGCGTTGAGGGCCTGACAGGAGCGACCATCTCGACACCCGACCTCAGAGCCGGAGCCGCACTTGTGATCGCAGGCTTGGTTGCCGAAGGCACTACAGTTGTAGAAGGCGTTGAATACATCGAGCGTGGGTATGAGCAGTTTGAAGTAAAACTTCGCGGCCTCGGAGCCAAAATCGAAAAGACGCAGATCAACACCGAGCGCAAGGCTGTAAAGAAGAAAAAACAGTCAACCCCGAAAGCGAAATAAATCTGATCAGATAAACAGTAGAGGCAGGACCCGGTGTCCTGCCTCTTGCTGTGAAAGGAATAATGTCCCGCCTTAAACGGGTCAGTATGAAAAAGAAAAAAGTATTTCTGATAATCGATTTTACAGGATCTCCATAATGGTACGTCCGGATTCCTTCGAAAGGTCCACATATTCGTCGCCGTTCATCTTGATAACGGGACGTGAGTATGCGAGCTTATTGATAAAGATGATCTGTCCGATCGTGCCGTCACTGAGTCTGACCTGATTGCCCACATAGCTCTGTGTGATGTTCTCCATGAAAGGAAGCAGATAAACGGGATCAAAAAGCGAGAGACCGTCTACCTCGAAGAGGTGGATGACCTCGAAAGGACAAAGCGCCTTGCGGTAAACACGGGGGCTCGTCATGGCTTCGTAAACATCCGCGATGGCGAGGATCTTCGCACACTCCTCTATCTGGTTGCCCTTGAGGCCCATCGGGTATCCCGAACCGTCGCAACGCTCATGATGCATCATGGCAGCGAGCTTCACCTCGCGGGGAAGCTTGCGATCCTTAAGGACATTATAGCCCTGTGTCGTGTGCGTCTTGATGAGAGCATACTCTTCGGGAGAGAGCTTGCCGGGCTTGTCAAGGATCGCCTTGGGGATCAGGAGCTTTCCGACATCGTGGTAGATACCGCACTGCATAAGGACCTCGATCTCGGCCTTGTCTCTGCCGAGCCATGTTCCGAGCACGCCGCAGATAAGCGAAACGTTTATGGAGTGCGAGAACGTTACGTCATCGAAGTTACGCATGCAATGTAGCAGGTTAAAAAGCTGGATACCTGTCCTGCAGGAATGGAACATATCGTCGACCATGCCCGTGAGGGTGTCATTGTCGGGATCGGCGCTTCCCTTGAGCATGGCTGTAAGCTTCTGTTCAAAAACGGGGATCGATTTCTCAAAGTCCTGATTGAAGGCTATAAACTCCTCTGTCCCGCGGAGCTTCTCAAAGAACGAGACTTCCCTTGCTTCCTTGCCGGCAGCGGCAGAAGCGGGTTTCGGGGAAGCGTTCTCATCACTGACATACACACGCGCGGAAGAGATCGAGTGAAAGCGCATACGGGTGATGGCCTTATCGGTCAGAACTACGTCCCTGGGGACAATAAGCTGGTTTGCAGAGTTGTAGACATTGTCCGCAACCAGCATACCCGGTGTAAGATCGTTGATGTTAATGCGCTTTACTTCCATAAGGAAAACCTCAATACAATGATATAGTTGAACTCGTTCAACACAAATACATTAAACCCTGCTTTGATTTTACACGAACTGCGCCTAATTGTCAAGAAAAATCCACAAAACGAGGAACTCAGAAGTCCATTCTCGGGATTCGCAAGTGTAAATAAGGCCGTCCTGCTTCTGACACTCAAAGCCGGATTTCTGCCATGGTTTTTCAAAAGGCATCTGTAACAGAGAATATATGCGTTCTCTGCTACAGACGCCCTCATCACATAATATTCAAATGCACTTACTTTTTTTTAACGGTGACCTTACAAGTCTGCGACTTGGTGTTACCGGCAACATCAGTGATCGTGCACGTGATGGTCGCTGTTCCTTTCTTCTTGCCCTTTACAACGCCCTTTTCTACGGTTGCAACCTTGGAGTTCGAGCTCTTCCACGAGATCGTTCTGGGGATCGCATCGACGGGATCAAGCTCGGGTGTAAGAGTTGCCTTTGACGAACTGCCCTTAGTCGTAAGGGTTAGCTTCGACTTTGAAAGCGTAAAACTCTTGAGCTCTTTATAGGGTGCTACCGTCAGGGAATAGATCGCCTGACTGAGCCAGAATCCACTCGAAGCCGCAGAATTCATGCCGTTGATCCTGATATAATAGGTTCCGGCGGGAAGCATCTTTAAGACCTTCTCCTGGGGTTCCGAAAGAGAGTAGGTATATTTGAGCTCGGGCTTTGATCCGCTTCCGTCATAGAGTTCCATAGTGATACTTGCATAGGGATTGTCGAAAACCTCTCCCTTCAGGTAAAGTCCTTCACTCTTTGTTGTGAGGACAAACCAATCGGTGTCATCATCATCCATGCCGTATCTTTGCAGCTTTCCAAGGAACCCGTAATTTGTTTCACCGTTTAGCTCAAGCTTCTGCGCCTTTTTGTAGGTATTGTTGTCTTCTTTGTCGACCAGATTAAAGTAATACTCTTTAGTTTCGAGCTTGATCGTACCTGTTGTGGAAGTGGTTCCCGCTCCGCTGATGGAGAGGTAGTGCTTTCCTTTCTTGAGAACACTGTAATACCACTCCAGGGCAATATTACCGTCATCATCCGGATAGATCTCATCTCTGCTGATAGAACTGTTGGATTCTGAATCATAGTAGAACGTGATGATCAATCTGTCCGAAACGTTTCCTATCGAGATCAGAACACCAAGCTCGGCATCATTCTTCGGAACATCTATCTCGTAGATGACCGTGTTCTTCTCTTTTGTGAGCTTGACCGAGCTGTCCTTTTGTCCTGCCTTAAGGGACTTCTTTACAACGTTGTCTCCGGCTGCCTTTGCTGCGTCGGGCGTAAAGATCGCGATCGCTGCGATGGCAAATGCGGCTACTGCAAGTAACCTGAAGAATCCTCTTAAGACTTCACTTGTTGCATTTTTTTTCATGTTAGGTATCTTCCTTTTTTATTTTTCCCTTTTTGACTCTTTCGGTTCGAGGGTTTACTCAAACCACATACCATTATTACACAATTGTTGAATTTTTTCCAACTATTGTATATAATCTTTCTTGTCCGGGGTCGGTCTGCGGCATTAAGTTTTTACGCCGTTATGTCGAAAAAACTTTGTGTACGTTTTGACCCCCGGATCAAAGAGAGGTTTACATGAGCGCATTTATTGACATCAAGTCAGTCACAGGCAGTGATTACAGAGCAGTTAAACAGGATCTGAAATTCCGCACCGGAAAGTTTCTCTGGCGTGTGGTTTTTAATATTGCGCTCAATCCCACCACAGTCAACAACCAGAACCTGACCGTGTACAATTCGAGCAATCAGCCCGTCGACACCGTGATCAGCTACAACGCTGAGCTCAATTCCATCGAGATCGAGCCCAAGGAGCCGTACGCTGCGGGCGAAACCTACACTCTGAACGTTTCTACAAACGTAGAATCAAGAGGCGGCCAGCGCCTCAAGAACGCGATCAATATTGAGTTCATGGTCTGATCGTTTTGCTCTTACATTACTTCGATCACAAGCCCGGGTTTTCCGGGCTATTGTTTTACTGCTTCGATGTCTTCAAGCTCAATCGCGGTCTCTCCGCTGATCTTTCTGCCGTCTGCGGTAGCGGCAAGGTAATCCTGCGTCGCTCTCCTGTCTGCCGCGTCGATCACGGCATTTATAAACCTGCGGCTCGCCGCATATCTGCCCGCCGGCTCTGCCTTAATCGCCTTAACCCTCGCAATGAGCGCGTCCTCAACCGCCTGAGTAACAGAGTAACCGCCCTTCATGATCGTGTATTTGACCATATTGATGATGTCGGCCTCGTCGATCACGGGCACATGTATCCTCACGGGCAGGATCGAGTTGAGCTCTCTGCGGTCACGAAGGAGCTGCGTCATCGCACTTCTGTTGTCGGCCAGGATCAGGCCGAGCCTTCTGCCGTACTTGTCGCAGATCTTCAGGATACTCTCCACCGAAGTCCCGCTCAAAGCACCTGCACCCTCGATCACAAGACATCTTCCCACAAGCTTGCCCACCTTGGTCTCAAGCTCCATCTTGTTGATCTTCTCTGCGGGTGCGAGCGCGCACGAAGCCTCTTTGATCAGACCGCTCTTGCTCTCGATCTTCGCGATCCCTTTGATGATCTCGATCATATCCGTTCTGTCGGCACCCGTCACGGCGATCCCGGCATTGATAACCTGCGTGTTGAGGATGATCTCAAGTGCCTTAATGATCTGCACACGGATGTCGTTAATGTACGCAAGATACCCGAACTGGTCGTCAAGCTTGCATCCGCTCTTCTCGAGGAACGCCGCCAGACGGCTCCCCGCAGGAACCTTTGTAAGGCCTTCCTCCGTAAACGCATATGTGACAGCTTGCTCAGTTGCTTCTGTACTCTGTGTTTCTGAAATCTGTTCCTCTGTAACTTCTTCTTCGACTACCTCTGCATATTCCTCCACAGAGTTTTCTGTGTTTTCTTCCGTGGATTCTACCGCATATTCTTCAGTGTTTTCCGGCTCTTCTTCCGTGGGTTCTTCTGCGGACTCTACAGTTTCTTCTGCCTCTTCATACTCCGCAGTAATCTCTGTGGTCTCCTCAGATACCTCTACTGTCTCTTCTTCTCTTTCTTCTGCGATTCCTTTGATTGCTTCCTCTGTCGCCTCGGCGCTGATGGAGATGACCTTCGGCTCCTCTGCTTCAGCGACTGCGCGCCTTACCTCTGCTCCGAGATCGGTCTCTTCCTCGTCCTCAAGCACCATGTCTTCTTCTATGATCTCTCCGGGCTGCTCGATACCTTCTTCCTTGAGCAGCTGCATGAGAAGCAGATCGTCCTTGTCGAGCTTCTTCTCGGGTTTCTGCTCAGCGGCGGGCTCAGTTGCCGTAGTAGCTTTATCCGTCTCTTCGACACTTGTTACTTCAGCTACTTCATCCGTGTTGTCAGTTACCTCTGTAACTTCTTTTGTCTCACGGGCATCAGTTACCTCTGTAACTTCCTCTGTCTCGCCGGCGCTTGTTACCTCTGCAACCTCTTCCGTCTCACCGGCATCTGTTACCTCTTCTGCTTCTTCGGCTTCCGCTGCCCCGTCGGAAGTGAGTTCCGTCACATCGGGATCGACGGCGTCATGCTTCGCAAACGCCTCTTCCACAGCGCGGGCGTTCTCTTCTGCGAGCTCTTCTTTTCTGACTTTTTCCTCGGCTTCCTTGGCGGCGCGTTCTTTTTCTATGGCTGCGCGGGCACCCTCTTTTTCGTAGTAGTCCCTGAGCGCCTTGGCACGCTCGACGTACTCACCCTCACCGAAGAACACGATCAGGTCGTCACACTCCGCCATGCACTTTTCAACTTCGCCTGCCTTGTGATAAAGCTTGGCGAGCTCATAAGCCCAGGCCTCGATATACTCTTTCTTTTTAAGCTTCTCCAGTGTGGGGATCAGCTCCTGAACAGGTTTCCCTTCAAGCTTGTCGATATTGTATCTGAAGATAAGTCCGTAGAAATCGTTCCTGTCGATCTTCTGATACTCGCGCAGATACTTCTCCGCCTCTCCCGGGCGCTTGAGTCTGAGCGCAAGATTGATGAGCTGCATGACGGTGTTGCGGTTTGCGACTCTGTCATAGAGCTCGAGATAGCACTCGCGTGCCTTAAGAAGCATCCCTTTCTTAAGAAAGAGTGCTGCGATCCCTCCGAGATCCTCTATGTTTTTAACCTTCTTAAAGTCAACCGTTTCGGCAAGCTCGATCGCCCTTTCGTCCTGCCCCTTGGCGATCAGATCCTTGATCTGTCCCAGTTTTACGATAAACTTATACTTTTCCATGATCTATCCCCTTGATCTTTTACTCAAAGCTCTAAACTTCCCGATAGTCCCACCTGCCCCGGTGAGGCCTTTGTCTTCCAAAAACCGTTCCTACTTTTCAGAAGCGAATCTCTCGTAGAGCTCTCCGATCGTCTCCTTCTCAAGAAGCTCCTCTTTCTTCCCGAACAACACGACCTTGCCCTCATTCATGATGCATATATGCGTCGCGAGTTCTTTGATCTCTTCCAGATAATGCCCGACGTAGATGATCGTCTTCCCTTTGTCGCGAAGTCCCGCGATAGCGTTCTGTACCATCCTGCCGGAGTCGATATCGATGCCCGCCGTCGGTTCGTCGAGCACGATGATCTCGGGATCGTGCAGAAGCGCAACTCCTATATTAAGGCGTCTCTTCATTCCTCCCGAATAGTTACCGACCTTCTTCCGGAGCATTTCCTCATCAAAGTTGATGTCCTTGCAGACCTCTTTGATCCTCTCCTTCAGGCGCTCCCCCGTCACTTTGCAGCTCTTGCCCCAGAACTTCATGTTGTCGAGGCCCGAAAGCTTGTCGTAGAGCGCGATGTCCTGCGGTACAAATCCGAGCTTCGCGCGGATCGCCGCGGGATGCTCTGCGATGTTCGTCCCGTCCCAGAGGATCTCTCCGCTGTCGGGCTTGATGAGAGTGGCGATCATGGACATAAGCGTTGATTTACCCGCTCCGTTTCGCCCTATCACGCCGAGCAGCTGTCCGCCTTCCACCCTGAGCGATACTCCGTCCACCGCGGCACGTCCTTTATAGCTTTTTTTAACGTTTATGATCTCAAGCATGTTTTTTCCCTTATTTATCCCTGTAGAACTCCATTGTCTCCGCAAGCTCCTCGGGCAGCGAGCCCGTGCGGTTTTCGATCGCTTTATAGCGGAGCTCGAGCTCGTGGATCTTCTTGTTCCTCTCGCGCTCGAAACGTGCGAAGGCCTCGTCGTAAAGCGGCTGCTTCTCTACCTGTGCGCGGGTGCTCATCGGGAACGGGCAGTACGTTGCGAGGATCTCGCGAGCCACCTTGTTGAGCTTGACCGCTCCGGAAGCCTCCGACTTGATCCAGATCTCGTAGTCGAGCGTGAAGATCTCACGGAGGTTGTTACGCCCACGCTGGATCTGGAGCTTGACTTTCTCCTTCCTTTCCTCGGAAAGCTCCCTGTTCTTCTTGAAGAACTGGATGTAGTCGGCATACTCGGAGGTGAGCGAATGCACCTGAATGTTGTTCCACGAAGGGCCCTGGATGGTCTTGCAAAGTGCCCATCTGAACTGCCCGAACGCCTTTACGAGCATGTCTTTAAGCGACGTATATGTGATAGCCGGGAGGAAGAACCGCCCCTCCGAATCTCTCTTTCTGCCCGTGATCTCCTGCCACATGATACAGTTGCGGCCGACGGTCGGGAACAGGATAAACACGGGGAACACCTGCTTCATCCTGTACTCTTTCTCGATACCGCGCTCCTTGTCCACAAAAAGTGCTTCTCTGTGGAAGACGGAGTAATCTATGCCGAGCAGTTCTTTAACTGCGTCGTTTATCTTGGTAGCGTTGCAATATGCTTCGTCGATAGTGGAAAGCATCATCCCGGAATGAAGCACCGGAACGAACGTGGTGAGCGATCCGTTAACAACTCTGACGCCGTGGAAGAGGACTTCCCTGATCTCATAATGGAGCTTCTTGCCGCCGTCGCTCATCGCTGTCTTGATCTCGGCGTCGTTCAGCTTGCCCTGCTTCTTGAGGTCTCGCAGTACTTCCGCATAGTCAAGACCCATGTCGTTACGCGAGGGCTCTTCCTCTCCACGATATATGCGGGTGAGCCACTCCCTGATAGTATACACGGCGCACGGCCCCTCGGACTTCACCTTGTTTATCGAAACGAGTGATGCGAGCTCTTCCTCTGTGAGGAGCTTTTCCTCAAGGAAACCGAATTCAAGGAAAAGATCGACCGCAAGAGGCGCCTTGTCCTTCTTAAATGAAGCAAGCAGGGTCTTTTCGTACAGAGAGTAAACCTTTTCGGCCAGGCTGCGGCGCAGCTTTCTCATGTCGTCATCCGTGCTGTCGCGATCCTCCGCATTGATAAACGCATCGAGCATCTCTCTGAGAGCCGACTTGTCCTCGCCGTCATATCCGGCGAACGAAGTAACCGTTTCATACGTGCCCTTAAGCTCTGCCACTGCTTTCGCAACATCATGCGACTGCATCTTTGTTTCGGAGTCTCCCGCTGCCGAGCCCGAGAAATCCTTGCCGGTCTTGTATTCCGCAACAAGTCCCGAAAGCCGGCTTCCGTCAAACATGTGCTCCGAAAGGATCTCATCATCGAAGGAACGGGCCGATTCCTCACATATCGATGCGAGCGAATCAAGGAGCACAACCGCATCGTCAGCGCTCTTGCCTTTTTTGCGCAGAGTGGACGCCGCGCCCAAAAGTCCCTGTGCGAGTCCGTTTCCGGCCTCGATACGGTCAAGTATTGAGAAGCAGTAATCGGCAAGCTCCGAAAGCAGATCGCAGAGCACGACCTCTGTGCCTATAAACTCTAAAAGAACCTCAAGCGTCAGCAGGTCGCTTCCGCAGAAGAAAGCCTTGATCCCCTCGTACGGGATCTTGGCATATTCAAGGAGGACCTCCATCCTGTTCTCATAAAG
>JAEEGF011400232.1_pt1 | contig 12002 bp, 7 predicted proteins | sample 9134171 | NCBI WGS metagenome assembly JAEEGF01 (sample SAMN16246542, study PRJNA631951) | gut metagenome | biome: gut microbiome; feature: rumen; material: AP-attached | host: Bos | place: Iran: Karaj | collected 2018-10 | reverse complement strand
CGACTTCTTCGCCTCGCTGCCGCTCCGACGGGTCGTAGGGGTGCTCCCGGACGCCCCGCAGCGCATCGCAGCAACGGAACGGGAAGATAAGCTCTTCCCCTGCGGTTTTCCGGGATCGACGTCCCGAAGCGATCAGCGTTTCGCGATCCCGATCCCGACCACGCCGTACGTTTTCTGACGCTCTATAGAGTAGTACGCAAGCATGTCGTCGGGACTTGCCGTTTCAATTTCCGCCTCCGTATATCCGCATTCCGAAAGCGGCAGCACGCGATAGAGCTCGTAAAACGACGGGAACACGTGCAGCGCTGTGACCGTGACCGCAAGCCGCTCGCCCGTCTCCGTTTCGGTGAACACGATCGTGTCGCCGACGGCGATCTTCCGCCGTTTTTCGTCGTAAAGCCGAAGCTCGATCGTTTTTTCTCCGCGTTTTATCATCCGGAACGGCGCCGGATCCAGCCGCATTTCGTGTTCCATTGGTTCCCTTTCACGCCAGCCCCGGCTTTACCGGAATGCCTCGCCTGCGGCAGTCCGCAAAGTAGAGCTCCTCGGTCGCGAGCGCCATCTTGGTGACGGCGAAGTCGCAGTCGTGCGGGTAGATGTACCAAGTGTCCTCAAGCGTATTGAGGTCCACGCAGTCGCCGAACTTGCCGAGGTATTCGTACTCGATGTGACACGAATACAGCGACGGCACGCTCTTTTCCATCGAGAACGGATCGCCGTCCGGATCGACGCCGGACACATGAAAGCCGTTCATGTCGTGCCGCATCACACCCTCGCCGAGCAGGATGAACTTCTTCGCATTCGGCAGCGACCGCACGGTCACCGGCAACTCTCCGGTATCGTACGTGCCCGCCTCGACCTCCTTACGGACGTTTTCACGCTCCCATTCGTACCAGTCCGGGATGTGGGAAAACGCCGTCTCGCCGGTCTCCGCCTTTAAGCTCCCGTCCTCGTTATAGAACCAGCGCTTGCCGCAGGCTTTGCAGAAGAGGTGCGTCCCCTCGCTCGCCATCCGGAACTCCGTTTTGCAGGCGGGGCACTGATAGAGGACCTTTTCAAGGCCCTCCGCGCGCTTTTCGTACGTCACGCGGATCCCCTTCTCCTTCTGCCATGTGTAATCGTCGTACTGAAACGCCTGCACGAGCTTTTCGTTGATCTCGTCCGGCGTGGCTTTTTTGAGCTCCTCCGCCGAAAAGAGCAGCGTCATCTCCGCCTCCGTGGGCTTCACGCCGCGGTCATGCAGGTTCCAGAACGGCGAATTGATGTGATGCCCGTGGCAGATGAACGTCACGACCGGAACGCCCAAAAGCTTACAGAGCTTTCCGAGCGACGCGGGCAGCACCGCGGTCGTTCCGCACAGCGAATACCGCGCCTCGGGATAGATTACGTTGATGTCGCCGTGATCGACGACGCGCTTCAGCTGCCGGATCAGCGTGATATCGTTCGTGAACTTGCGCTTGCAGATGCACCCGACGCGGCGAAGAAGCCCCTCCCTGCCGATGAATCCGTCGATCGCCACGACATAGTTTGCGCGGCTCGGCCAGATCGCCTTTGTCGCGACCTTAAAGTCCAGAAACGCGTTGTGATTGCAAAGCAGCAGATACGGCGGCTTCAGCCCCTCCACGCCGATCTTTCGGATGATCGCGCCGTGTTTTTTCACATCCGGCGCGCTGAGAATGTACGTCAGCGGCCGGAGATACCACGCCGTGCGATACGGCGGTTTCTTCATGTCGAAGCGTTCGAATTTGCTCTGATCCATTGCCCTGTCCCCCTATTTCAAAAGTCTGAGTCCCTTCGGATAGTGATTCTTCAGCATGCCGTCCGACGCCTTATAGAGTCCCAGCGCGTGCCCCGCGAACGTCGCCGCGCCGTAGCCCTTCTCCGCGTCCCTCTGGAGCGTTTCGCCCCGAAGGTAGCGCATCGCCTCGTCAAAGGAAAGCGCGCAGGTACGGTAAAACGGCGTTTCCTTTCCCGCCATTGCGAGCGCATGCGCGGGCTCGAAGCGGCTGCCCCTGAGCTCGCCCAAAAGCAGCCCCGCCCGCACGAGCTTCACGCCGTCGAACGGGAACGGCATCGCGGGAAGCAGCAGTACGCGTCCGTCCTTCAGAAGCCGAATCTGTCCCGCGGGCAGACGAAGCTGCTCTTGAAACGTCTCGAACACCGGGACCTTGTCGCTTTTGCCGATCGAAAACACCGACGGAACGCGCATGCCCTGCCGCGAAAGCACGGCGAAAAACTGGCCCTCGCCCGCGCTCGTATGCGGATAAAGCCGCTGTGTTTCAACGATTGAAAACTCCGTATGCCGATCGAGGAAATACCGCACCGTCTCTTCGTTTTCCTGCGGCGAGAACGAGCAGGTGGAATAGACGAGCGCGCCGCCGGGCTTTACGGCCTTCGCGGCGTCTTCGAGGATCGCCCGCTGCCGGACCGCGCACGTCTCGACGTGCTCCAGGGACCAGTCGCGCACCGCTTGTTCGTCCTTGCGGAACATGGCTTCGCCCGCGCACGGCGCGTCGACGAGCACCAGATCGCAGCGCGCCTTCAGCCGTTCGCAGAGCGGCTTCGGTTCGCTGTTCGTAACGATCGCGTTTACAACGCCCATGCGCTCCAGATTTCCCGCGAGCACCTCCGCGCGCGAGGGAACGATCTCGTTTGAAAACAGCACGCCGCCGCGCATTTTCGCCGCAAGCTGCGCGCTTTTGCCGCCCGGTGCGGCGCAAAGATCGAGCACCACCGGTTCCTCCGGAAGCGCGGCCGAAGCGACGGGCGCCTGCGCCGTCGCCTCCTGCATATAGAAGAGCCCCGCGGCGTGCAGCGGCGTTGCATTCGGGTTGAACGCGTTCGGCACGGAGGCTCCGTCCGGATTCTCGGAAAGCACGGGAAGCGGCAGATTAAGAAGCTCCGAAAGCTCCGCGCGGTCGGTCTTGATCGAATTGATATGCAGCGCCTTTTTCGGCTGCTCCTGCAAGGTCGCGCAGAACGCCGCAAAGTCCGAGCCGAGCTGCGCCTCCATGCGCCGAAGGAACGCCTCGGGCCAGGTTCTCATACCGCAACCTCCGTATTCGCGCCGAGCAGCACGATATACCGCTCCCGGACCGGGATACCGGAAAGCCGTTCGAGCGCCGCGGCGTACAGCGCGACCTGCCGCGTATGCTTCTTCGCATACTCATGCGGATCGCCGGTCACGCGGTCGGTCTTATAGTCGAGCAGCACCCATGCGCCGTCCTCCAGGAAGCACGCGTCGATCACGCCCTGTAAAAGGATCGTTTCGTCGGAATCCGTTTCCGGCAGCAGCTCCCTTGCGGGCGTCGGACAAAGGAAGCTCCATTCGCGCTCGACGCGCTTCGACGCCGCCATGCGCAAAAACAGCGGCGACGCGGCGAACGTCCGGATCGCCTCCGCGTGGAACGGCGAAACGCCGGGAAGCTCCCGCAGGTACGCCGCGCGTTTTGCGGCGTCGGAAAGCGGCAGGCATTCGAGGATGTGATGCACCGCGCTGCCCTCACTGAGAACGTCGCACCCGGTCTCGAACGCGGGTTCGTTGAAATCGGGCTCTTCGGTACGCGAAAGGCCCGTGACCGAGGTTTTGTCGGGGAGCGTATCGAGGACGGGATGCGGATAGCGCCAATCGAACTGCGCTCTGAGCGCTTCGCGCTCCTCTGCGCTCGGACGCAGCGCCTCCTCCGTTGCGGGACGCGTTTTGCTTCCGGTAAACTCGCTCTTCCGGTGCTGTACCGGCGCAAGGTACCCGTTCAGCGACAGGAGCATCAGATCAAGCGCGGACCTGCACTTGCGGGTGCTCTGCATCATCGGCGGCCTCAGCCCGTCGAGCTTTTCCTGCATATTGATCAGAGAACCCAGCAGGTACAATTCCTGCTTTGCGCGGGTCATGCCGACGTACATGATGCGAAGCTCCTCCGCCCACGCCGCGTCGTCCACGGCGGAAGAGATATTTCGGTGCGCCAGCGTTTCGCACGGGACGCCGAATTCGTCGGTGTATTTCAATCCGACGCCGAGCGTGCCTTCCGCCAGCAGCGGCTTGCTCTTTTCTTTGTTGTTGAACTGCCCGCCGAGCCCTGCGTAAAACACGAACGGAGCCTCCAATCCCTTTGAAGCGTGTACGGTCATGATCCGTACGACGTCTGCCGTGACCGTCGACGCCGCGCCGAAGCTTTTCGTCTCTTGTGCGCTCTTCATATAGTGTACGAACCCGTGGACGCCTATGACGCCGGACGCTTCGCACGCCCCTGCCGCACGGATCAACGCTTCCAGATTGGCGATGCGCTGTTCGCCGCCCGTCAGCGTGCCGACCAGTTCGCGGTAATGCGTTTCGTCGAGGATCAGCTCAATGAGCTCGGAAAGCGGCATGCGGTGCGAAAGCGCGCGGTAGCGCTCGATCGCCGCGAAGAACGCGCCGACCTCCGGTTCCGTGTCCCTTGCGCGAAGCAGCGTATCTATGAGATCTTCTTTCTTACTGTCGGCGCGGAGCCGCGTGAGAAGCGCGTCCGAAAAGCCGAACAGCGGCGAGCGCAGCACGGCGGCAAGCGGGATGTCCTGTCTGCGGTTGTCGAGCACGGACAGCAGGCTCATCACAAGCTTGACCTCGATCGCGTCGAAATACCCGCCGACGGATTCCGCATAGCACGGAACGCCCTCCTCGGCAAGCGTCTGCGCCCAGACAAGGATGTTCTCTTTTTTCCGCATCAGCACGACAAAGTCGCTGTGACGGCATGCGCGAAGGACTCCTTCCTCCGAGACGGGTTCCTTCATCCGCGCTTTGATCACGCGTGCCGCAAACCGCGCCTCCGCCTCTGCGTCTTCCAGCGTTTCTTCGTCGTCCGAATCGTTTTCCCGCGCAAAAAGATGCAGCTCCGCCTTGCCGTCCGGCACGCTCGGATTGCCCTGCTTCAGGCTTGCGCGCGCGTCGTATTCGATCCCGGCGATCGGCTTTTTCATGATCGTGCCGAACACGCGGTTGACCGCGTCGATGACCGCTCTCCCGGACCGGAAATTGTCTCCGAGGTCGATGCGTTTCCCGTACTCGCCGCAGAACGTCTCGCATTTTTCGAGAAACAGCGACGGCTCCGCCATGCGGAAACGGTAGATCGACTGCTTGACGTCACCCACAAAGAAGAGCTTCCCGGGCCTCGCGATGCGGTTCAGGATCGCCTCCTGCAGACGGTTGCTGTCCTGATATTCATCGACGATGATCGTCTGAAACCGGTCGCGATACTCCGCGGCGATCTCGTCGTCTTTGAGGATCTCGATCGCCATATGCTCGAGGTCGTTGAAATCGACCGCGTTTTTTGCGCGCTTCGCTTCCGTATACAGCGCGAGATAGCGGCGGATCAGCGCAAAGAACGCTTTCAGGATCGGCGCCGCCGGACGGTCTGCTTCAAAGAGATCCGCAATCGACGTCGCATGAAGCGCCGCCTGTTCTCTGCACAGCTCCATCAGGTCTGATTTCGCGTCTTTGAGCGGTTTTCTGTCCTCCTCGGGAATCTCCTCCGGAAAGCTCAGTATCAGCCGCTTTCCGGTAAGGGCGGAAAGCGCCTCTGCAAACGATTCGCGCGTGTTCGCAAGCAGCGCGCCCCGCAGGTGCGAAAGGATATGGTCGATCACCGCCAGCACTTTCACGCAGTCCCGCGGGAGCTGATCCGCCTCGTACTGCACCGCCTCGATCTGCTGCCGCAGAATATCCTTTCCTTTTTGAAACGCGTACTGCGCTTGCGCCTGCATGGCGTTCGGATCGTCCGTCGCCCGCTCCTGCTGCGCAAGCCATTCGTCCGGCTCGGGCAGGGAGGACAAAAAGAATGCAAAGTTCTTGATCGCTTCGTCCAGATTCTTCTCCTCTTCAAACGCAAGGATCAGCTCGCCGTACTGCGCCGCGTTCTCCGCGGCGATCGCGTCCAGCGCGGCGTTGCGCGATTCCGCCTTCAGCATGTCCGATTCGAGCGCGTCGAGCGTGCGCACCGAAGGCGTCAGCCCCACGCGGAAAAAGTGACGGAATACGATCTTCGCGCAGAACGCGTCGATCGTCGAAATGTGCGCGTTCGCCACGGCGGCGGCCTGCTTGCGGTAGTATGCCGCCCGGTCGCCTGCCGCATGCTTTGCGGCGTCCGAAAGCCTCTTCGCGATGCGGCTCTTCATTTCTGCTGCAGCGGCGCGCGTAAAGGTCAGGATCAGCATGCTGTCGATCGGAACGTCCTCGGATACAAGCCGGGCGACGCGTTTCGAAAGCACGGTCGTTTTGCCCGCGCCCGCCGACGCGGAAACGATCAGATTGCCGTTGAAGTTGATGGCGTCGCGCTGCTGCGGCGTGGGATCCTGTTTAGCCATTCGTATCGCCTCCTTCGTTCAGAAGATCGGACAGCGTGCAGGTTTTTGCCGTCCTCTCACGGAAACCAAGCTGCCGGTCGTATCGACACACCGCGCCGAACGGGCAGTATTTGCATCTGTCCTTGCCGTAGCGAATGTCCGCTTCGCCGTTCATGATCCGTTCCGCGGCGTTCGTCGCCGTTCGCAGCGCCTGTTCCTTCAGCGCCTCGAGCTGCGCACGGGTCACGATATCGCCCTCGCAGCCGTTCTTACCCGTCTTCAGCTTAAAGATCAGCTTGGAGTACCCGGAAAGATTTCCGTCGCTTGCCGCGATCGCCTCCGGATCGCTTGCGGTCACGCCGGACAGCTTGTTTTTCGGAATGTCGCCGTCCTTCTTCGGCTTATCCGCAGTAAGCGGCATGTAGTAGATGCCGACCGCTTCCCCGCCGAACTGCTTTGCCGCTTCGAGGTACAGCGGAAGCTGGATCGTTTCGCCGCTTCTGAACTTCGTCGGATCGAAGGTATGGCCCTTTCCGGTCTTATAGTCCACGATGCGGAACATCGTACCGTCCAGAGAACGGTCGATGCGGTCGATCTTGCCCCGAAGCGTGATCTGCGTTCCGTCCGACAGCGTAAGCTTCACCTGCGGCTGGTCCTCGTTCCAGCCGAACGACGTTTCGGTCGCCGCGACCGTAAAGCTGCTTTCGCGCAGCTGCCGCAGCACGGAGCTTACGCACCAGCGCAGCATGCGCGTTCTCACGGTCAGTGCTTCGCGGCTGCGGAGATCGCGCTCGAAGATGCCGTCGTTATGCGAGGCGATCAAAGGCTCGAGGATGCGGTCCAGCAGCGCGTACGCCTCCTCGTCGGTCATGGCGCGAAGGTCCTTCCCCTCCTCCGCCGCGGTCTTCACGAACATGTCCAGAGCATCGTGCAGGAACGTGCCGACATTGTCCGCGCGCTCGGTCGATTCCTTGCGCTCCTGCAATCGGAGACCGTAGCTCAGATATTCCCGGAACGGGCATCCCGCAAACTGCTCGAGCTGGCTTGCGCTCATCTTCGGCGCTTCGCCGTACAGCGCACGGGCAAGCGCCTTTCCGAGCCGCACCTTCGCCTGCGTGCCTGCGTCTCCCGCAAGCATCGAGTCGGTCGCGGAGGCATACGCTTCGTCATGCGCAAAATAGTCGTGCAGCGCGGGCAGCTGTCTGTGCACGAATCCGTCCGCGCGATAATCGCGAAGATACCCCGCCATCCGCAGAAAACCGACCTCCGGCGTTGCGGGGAGCGACGCGTCCGGCTTCACGACCGTCTCCGGCTCCGGCAGCGAGAACAGCGCCCGGACCGTGTCGAGAAGCGGCGAAGGCGCAAGCTCGCCGGCGCTCCCCGCGCAGGCATACGAGAAAACGATGCGATCCGTCGCCTTTGTGAGCAGCGTATAGAGCTGCAGCCGATCCGCGTCGGACAGCAGCTCCGTTCTGCCCCACACCGAAAGCCCGCTCGTCTCCATGCGGGCAAGCTCCGCGTCGTTCAGGAGCGCGTCGTCGGAACGCGCAGGCGGAAACGCGCCTTCGGTACATCCCAGAAGAAACAGCATTTTACAGCGGTTCAGACGCGTGCGAACAAGATCGCCGAGCACGACCTGATCCGAGCTCCCCGGCAGCACGCCGATCCGGCAGCCGGAAAGGCCCTCCTCCAGAAGCGCGCAGAATTCCTTCTGCCCCATCGGCACGTCGCCCATGATCGCGTCGATCTGCGAAAACACCGCCATCAGCGTGTTCCACATCTGCGCGTAGGTCTGCGCGTCCTGCGATTCGCCCGCCGCAAGCAGCGCGTCCGCCTCCGTCTTCAGCTTCTGCATCAGCCCCATTTCTTTGAGGTATGCGTAAACGCCGCGCACCTTTTCGCCCGCCGTCTCCTTTGCGAGCGATTCCTTCAGCAAAAGGAGCTTCGGCGCGATCGCGGCGCGAACCTTTTCCGCGCGGCTCGGCACGCTGCCGACGGCAAACGGCGCGGCAAGCGCGGACCCGAAGAGTCCGTAGCGAATGAGATAGTTTTCAAAGATCTCCGTGTCGTATACGGAAACGCCTGCGTACCCGCTTTTCAGCACATGCAGCACGTCGTCGACGCGCAGCGAACGGATCGCCGCGCGAACCGACGACAGCACAAAATCGGTCGCGGCGTGACCGAGGATCGGACGCGACGCATCAAAGAACAGCGGAATATGACGCATGCGGAACGCGCGTCTCAAAAGCGGTGCGTAGGCGTCGAGCGAGGAAACGACGATCGCGATGTCGGAATAGCGGATCGACGGATCCGCCTTGACGATCTCCAGGATCCGGTCTGCGGTCAGCTCCGCTTCCAGCGCCTGTGTGGCACAGCTCGTTACGCATACCGCGTCGGTCTCTTTTCCGAACAGCGGCGGTTCCGGCAGAAACAGCCCGCGGCAGAGATGGTTCAGCGCGGGATCGACCTTCGCGCTCTGCGTTTTGAATTCTTTGGTGAAGAACGGGATCCCGCGCTCGGCGCAGAACTGCACGAGCGCCGCCGCGCGCTCCTCCTCCGGCCGGAACAGATCCGAGAGCGCAGGATCCGGTTCGGCGCGGAGCGTGACCGTCACGCTGCCCGCATGTTCGATCAGTCCCTCGAGAAGCCGCATGACCTGCTCACGCGTGCGGTCGAGATCGTCGACGTAAACGTACGTGTCGGAAAGCTCCGCTTTCGGCAGCACCTGAAGCGCCTCGGTCAGAAGATCCTGCGCGGTGAGATAGCGCGACGCAAGGAATTCTTCGCTGTCGCGGTAGATCGCAAGGATGTCGTGCAGCTTTTGATACAGCAGCGATTCCGGATCCATCCCGGCGATCGCCGTTTCGAGGTCCTGCGGCGCGATGCAGCTTTGCTTCAGTCTGCCGATCAATTCATCCATTACCTCGGCAAACCCGTTCGTCTGCGATACGCGTGAAAATACGGTCAGCTCCGCCTTTCTGCGGAACGCCGAGCGGCGCAGGACCATGTGCCGTCCTTCGACCGAGAGGAACGGCTTCGACACGCCGAAGCGGGAAAGCAGCCGCTCGGAAAAGCGCTCGAAGCTGTAGACCTCGACGCCTAAAAGCCCGCCGAGCGCTTTGCAGAGCTTCTGTTCCGCAGCGTACGTCGCCTGCTCCGGTACGAGCAGGATCGCGTGCTCGCCCGCCTCTTTATGCGCGCGGATCCGTTCATAGAGCGCGGTGCTCTTGCCGGTGTGCGCGCCGCCTTTATAAATCGCAAGTGACGCCATGCTTCCTCCTTAAAACGTCTCCGTATGAACAGGGGTATAGACCATGCGCCCGTTTTCGTTGGTACTCTCGAATAGCACGATCGACCGCACGGTGAACGCCGCGTTCGGCACGCGGATGCGGGAAACGTCGCCGTTGAGCTCCACCGCGCGGGCCAGCGTGATATGCGGCGAAAACCGCACCTTGCCGCCCGCGAAGCCGTACTCAAAGAGCGCCGCTTCAAGTGTTTCGCGGATGCGGAAAAGCTCGTCCAGCTCGCCGGTCACGGAAAGATAGCTCGTCCTGGCCCCGCCGTGCGTAAACGAGCCCGGCGCGCCGAGTCGGAGCTGGAACGGCCGCGCGTCCTTCACCGCCTCATGCATGGCGGCGGCGATGTCGGCAAGCGCGCTGCTTTCGCCCAAAAACCGCAGCGTGATGTGATGGTTGCCGAACGGCACGAAGCGGCCGGAGCTGCTTAAGGAGCGCAGTCCCTCCTCCGCGGTGTAAACGGCGCGCTGCACGTCCTTCGGCAGCGGCACGGCGATAAATAAACGCATAGGAATCCCCTTTTCATTATGATACGTACATTATAAGGTTTTTTCATCGGTTTGTATAGGTTTTCTCTTTGCTATTTTCGGAATGTTTGTTATAATATAATTGGGGTAGGATGAAATAACAGCAACGAAACGAAGGAAAGCGGAGTCTGTGACGACGTGGAAACCAAGTTTAACGAGGAATTAAAGCAAAAGAAAAGACGGCTGCTGCGGCCGGGCTGGCAGGAACGGCTTCCCGTAAAGCCGATTCTTGTCGCTGCCGTCGCCGTGCTGCTCGTCGCCGTGCTGGTGCTGATCAACCGCCCGGCGGCCTCCGTTCTGTCGAACCCGGAGCTGGACGTCGTGCGGAGCGCGGGCGTGCTGCGCGTCGGCGTGGACGAAAGCATCCCCGGACTCTTCGCAAACGGCGACGGCTACGAACGGGCGGTCGCGGACGAGCTGGCGACGCTGATCTTCGGCACCACGGAGGGCGTGACGTTCGTGCCGGTCGACCGCTATACCGCGCCGTGGCGCATGAACGACGGCGAGCTCGATCTGGTGCTGATGAGCATGCAGAAGTTCCCGCAGGAGGCGTTTCAGAGCGGAACGGTCCCGTTCTTCACCGATCCTTGCGTGATCCTTGCCTACGAGTCGTTTTCCTCGCTTCGCGGGAGGACGGTCGCGGTCCTGGAAAACACGCCGTCGGAAACGCTTCTGGACAAATACCTCGAATCGGTCGAGCCCGAGATGGTCGTGCGTCCCGCGGCGGATTACTACTCCATGCGCGTGATGCTGCGCGCGGGCACGGTGGACGCCGTCTGCGTGCCGCGGTCCGTCGCCGCGTCGTGGCGCGAGGCGCGGACGCAGATCCTGCCCTTTGAGATCGGCAAGATCCCCTACTACGCGATCGCGAAGAAGGACTCGGTCCTGCTCGAGGTGTGCGACTCCTTCTTTTATGACTGGCAGCGCGACGGCACGTTCCAAAAATGGGGCGCGCAATTCGGCGTCGAATGGGGCGCGAACGGTTGACGGAGCGCCCGAAATCCGATACAATAAAAAGACAGTATTTCTTGCTTTGGCAAGACCCGGAGAGTATTCAGTATGAATTCTTTTTACAGCATCCACGGCGGCAGACGGCTTGAAGGAACGGTGACGATCAGCGGCGCGAAGAACGCCGCCGTCGCGATCATCCCCGCCGCCGTTCTCGCCGGAGAACCGTGCGTTCTCGAAAATCTGCCGAACATCGCGGACGTCGAAAGCCTCAAGGAGATCCTCGAAGGGCTCGGCGCCAAGGTCGACATGACCGAAGGCGGCTGCATGCGCATCGACCCGTCCGCGATCAACACGCACGACGCGACCTCCTCTAAGGTCAGCTCCATGCGCGCGTCCTATTATCTTCTGGGCGCGATGCTCGGCGCGTGCGGCGAGATCGAGCTGGCGCTGCCCGGCGGCTGCGTGATCGGACCGCGTCCCATCGACCAGCATATCAAGGGCATGCGCGCGCTCGGCGCGAAGATCTACATGGACGAAAGCCGCAACGTGCTCCGTGCGCAGGCGACGAAGCTCAAGGGCGCGGAGATCTTTTTCGACGTCGTTTCCGTCGGCGCGACGATCAACGTCATGCTGGCGGCGGCCAAGGCCGAGGGCACGACGGTGCTTCAAAACGTGGCGAAGGAGCCGCACGTCGTCGACGTGGCAAACTTCCTGAACATGATGGGCGCCAGCGTGCGCGGCGCGGGCACCGACGTGATCCGTATCCAGGGCCGGAAAAAGCTGCACGGCTGCTCCTATTCCATCATTCCCGATCAGATCGAAACGGGCACCTACATGATCGCGGCGGCTGCGACGCGCGGCGACGTAGTCATCAAGAACGTGATCCCGACGCACATGGCGGCGATCTCCG
>JAEEGF010015621.1_pt1 | contig 12004 bp, 10 predicted proteins | sample 9134171 | NCBI WGS metagenome assembly JAEEGF01 (sample SAMN16246542, study PRJNA631951) | gut metagenome | biome: gut microbiome; feature: rumen; material: AP-attached | host: Bos | place: Iran: Karaj | collected 2018-10 | reverse complement strand
GGTGGCGAAGTAGCGGCCTTGAAAAGCCTTGAAGTGGGCATCGGCATCGGGCATGATGTCGGTGATGTACTTCAGGTCGGTACGCTCGGTCATCAGCTTCAGCAGGCCGGCCTCGTCGATAACTTCCTTACGGGCGCTGTTGACGAGGATACCGCCCTTGTGCATCTTGCCAACGAGGTTGTAGTTGATGCTCTGCTTGGTCTCGGCGGTGGCGGGGATGTGGAGGCTGACGATGTCGCAAGTCTCGAACAGGGCGTCCTGACTGGCAACGGCGGTGGCCATGCCGCTGGCATTGATCTGATCGGCGGTCATAAAGGCATCGTAGGCATAGACATCCATACCGAAGCCCTTGGCGATGCGGGCCACATTGCGTCCCACGTTACCGAAAGCGAGGATACCAAGCTTCTTGCCCATGAGTTCGGAGCCGCTCTTGCCGTTGTAGAAGTTGCGGACGGCATAAACGAGCATACCCATAACCAACTCGGCAACAGCGTTGCTGTTCTGGCCGGGGGTGTTCATGGCGACAATCTTGCGGGCGGTGCAAGCCTCGAGGTCGAGGTTGTCATAGCCGGCGCCGGCACGGACAACAATCTTCAGGTTTTTGGCGTGGTCGATAACCTCTTTGGTCACCTTGTCGGAACGGACGATGAGGGCATCGGCATCCTCGACAGCTTTGTAGAGGTCGTTCACGTCGGTATATTTCTCGAGGAGGGCGAACTGATAGCCGTTCTCTTCGACGATTTTCTTGATACCGTCAACAGCCACTTTGGCAAACGGTTTCTCTGTAGCAACTAAAACTTTCATTTTGTTGTAAATCTTTATTTCGTCAGAGAAGACACAGGTAGGCTCCTTGCGGAGCTTTTTCTCGTATCCGGCCCTGTAGTCATCCCTGATTTCCATTATTTTTCTTTTGTTCTCTTGAACTTCTTTTTGAGTTTCTTCCAGAATCCATGGGTATCCTTGACATCGTCGATGCCGGAAAACGCACCGCCTAATACCTCAAACAGTATCTCAAGGACATCCATGTCATGGCGTCAACTTACTTGTTGGCTTTCTCGAAGTCCTGCATGCACTGGACGAGAGCCTCGACGGCCTCGATGGGGCAAGCATTGTAGAGGCTGGCGCGGAAACCACCCACGCTGCGGTGACCCTTGATGCCAACCATGCCACGCTCCTTGGCGAAAGCCATGAAGGCGTCCTGCAGGTTCTCGCGGCCCTCGGCCATCACCCAGCAGTGGTTCATGATCGAACGGTCTTCCTTCTCGGCAGTACCGCGGAACATGCTGTTGCGGTCGATTTCCTCATAGAGCATCTGGCTCTTCTTGAGGTTGATCTTGTTCATGTTCTCAACACCGCCGATGGTGTTCTTAACCCACTTCAGGGTCTCGTGCATCACGAAGATGGCGCTCACAGGAGGAGTGTTGAACATGGAGATGTTCTTGGCCTCTTCAGCGGCATGGGTGCGGAAGTCCACCATGGTGGGCAGCGGGTTCATGTACTGGCGGTCGGTGATCTTGCCAAGGATGTCCTTGCGGACAATGTAGAAGGTGACACCGGCAGGGCCGACGTTCTTCTGGGCACCACCGTAGATGAGACCGTACTTCTTCACGTCGACGGGACGGCTCATGATATCGGAGCTCATGTCGGCGACCAGCATGACGTTGTTGATCTCGTTGGCGGCGAAGTCCTTGCGGATCTCGGTACCGTAGATGGTGTTGTTGGTGGTGATGTGGAAGTAGTCGGCGTCGGCGGGGACGGTCCAACCCTTCGGGATATAGCTGTAGGTCTTGTCTTCGCTGGAGGCGACGATCACGGTCTCACCGAAGTTCTTGGCCTCTTTGGCGGCCTTCTTGGCCCACACGCCGGTCTGCAGATAGGCAGCCTTCTTGTTGAGGAGGTTGGCGGGGACATCCATGAAACCAGTGCTGGCACCACCACCGAGGAAGAGAATCTCATATTCGGCGGGGATGTTCAGCAGGTCGCGCCACAGCTGGCGGGTTTCTTCCATGGTGCGCTCCCAACCGGGGGTACGGTGAGAGATTTCGAGCAGGCCAATACCAGTGTTGTCAAAATCGCGGATGGCGGCGATGGTGGACTCGATGGCCTCTTTGGGCAGGACGCAGGGACCTGCATTGAAATTATAAGCGGTCTTCATTGTTTGTTTTTGTTTTAAATGGTTTATATTTAATTAATTACTTACTTTCTGCATCATTGAGACGCAACTACAAAAATAGTAAATAAATTTATATTTACAAAAAAATTACAAAAAAAGTTTTCCCCCATCGTCAAAAATAAATTTTACGACAGGAAACCGGCGCTTCATGGACTTTCTTTCGTCCGTGAATCACCAACTTCCTACCAACCACAAAAGAAAAGTCATAAAAAACTATCAACCAGCACCTTGACTATTCCAATCCTATTTTTGAATAACAATCTCAAAACACCGGAAAAAACGCTTTTGCAACTCTCTGATTCACAATAGCCCATAGGAACCAACACCGTCCTAACACCGTACCATCTCCGTACCTCCTCCGACCCATCACCGACCACAGTCGGAGATGATACGGCTCTGGCAGGTCGATGGCATGCCGAAAAAATTATTTTCAACCCTGCAAAATATTATCGTTCCATTGGCGTTATTACAATTAATCATTAACAATTAAAACCCAATAGCAATGAGAAAACATATCGTAGCAGGCAACTGGAAGATGAACTGCACCTTCACCGAGGCCGACGACCTCATCAATGGAATCATGGAAAAACTTGAGCAGCAGGAGCTTCCGCGCGACACACAACTCATCGTCTGCCCTCCGTTCCCCTATCTTGAGATGACCACCGACTATGCCAACGACTCCTATTTCATGGTTGGCGCACAGAACGTGGCTGCCGAGGAGAAGGGTGCCTACACTGGCGAGGTGAGTGCCGAGATGCTTGAAAGCATGGAGATTGACTACTGCATTGTGGGTCACTCGGAGCGTCGCGCCTACTATGGCGAGACCAACAAGACCGTGGCCGCCAAAGTCGACCGCCTGCTGGCCCATGGCCTTAAACCCATCGTATGTGTCGGCGAGGTGCTTGAGGAGCGCGAAGCCGGCCGTCAGCTCGACGTGGTGAAGCGTCAGGTCGAAGAAGGTCTCTTCCATCTCACCGCCGAGCAGATGAAAGAAGTGGTCATCGCCTACGAGCCCGTGTGGGCCATCGGCACCGGCAAGACCGCCACGCCCGACCAGGCACAGGAGATTCACGCCCACATCCGCAGTCTCCTTGTCGAAAAATACGGCAAGGCCCTGGCCGACGATATCAGCATCCTCTATGGCGGCAGCTGCAAGCCCTCCAACGCCAAGGAGCTCTTTGCCTGTCCCGACATCGACGGCGGCCTCATCGGTGGCGCCTCTCTCAAAGCCGACGACTTTATCGCCATCGCACAGAGTTTCTAAGTGAAATTTGAACGGTTTATAGCCAAGCGGTTTATGCCGCGCAGCAAGGACGGCGGGGGCTTTTCGGGGCCCCTGTCGGTCATTGCGGTAGTCACCATTGCGCTGGGAGTAGTGGTAATGGTCATGGCTGTGAGCATCCTCGGCGGTTTCAAGGGCGAAATTGCAGGCAAAGTGGTGGGCTTCGGCAGCCATCTCACCGTGAGCAACTACGCCTCCAGCCCCATCTATCAAGAGACCCCCGTTGTGGTCGACAGCGCGCTGATTGCCAAAATCAAAGCCGTCGATGGTGTGCGCCACCTGCAGTTCTTCGCCACAAAGGGTGGCATGGTGAAAACCAGCGAGCAAATCTACGGCATCATGCTCCGCGGCCTTAGCGCCAACTATGACACATCGTTTTTCTCCGGCTGCATGGTGGAAGGCAGGCTTCCAAACTTCTCAGAACCCTCCGGCCTTTCGGAAAGCAAACCATCCAACGAAGTACTCATTTCCAACACCATAGCCTCACGCATGCACCTCGCTGTAGGCGACAAAATGCGTACCTATTTCTGGGGCGGCGACACCTACCGCTCGCGCGCTTTCACCGTCAGCGGTATCTACAATACCGACCTGACCGAGTTCGACGAACTCTACGTTATTGGAGACCTGCGACAGGTGCAACGGCTAAATGATTGGGATTCAAACATGGTAGGTGGATACGAGATACTGGTCGACGACTTCGGACGCCTCGACGCCACAGCGCTCGACGTGCTCGACAAACTGCCCTACGACTACTCGCTGCAGACCATCGTCGACGCACACCCCGCCCTCTTCTCATGGCTCGACCTGCTGAACAGCAACATCACCCTCATCCTTCTCATTATGAGTCTTGTCTGTGCCGTAGCCATCGTCTCGGCGCTGCTCATCATGATTTTCGAGAAGGGCCGTACCATAGGTCTGCTGAAAGCCCTTGGTGCCACCAACGCCTCGGTGCGTCGCATTTTCCTCCTCAAGGCCTCGCGCCTCATCCTCGAGGGCATAGCCATCGGCGACGCCGTGGCACTGGCCCTCTGCCTTGTGCAGAAACGCTGGCATGTGATAACGCTCGATCCCGAAAGCTATTCCATGCCTTATGTGCCCATCGAGCTCTCCCCTGCCATCTTCCTCGTCATCAGCGTCGGGGCTCTCGTAGTATGCCTGCTGGCTCTATTGCTTCCTGCGGCCTACATCTCGCACATCAGCCCCGCCCAATCGCTCAAAACCGATAACTAAATGAAACAGAAGCTGAAACTCATCCTCATGGCCATAGCCATAGTCCTGGCTCTTTTCGCCCTGTGGCAGGTGCAACACATCGCCGGCCAGGTGCGCGAAAGCGAAGAAGCCAAGATCCGCCTGTGGGCCAACGCCATAGCCCAGCGCAACCGCATGACCGAGGTAACAGAGCACTTCTTCCAGCAAGCCACCCTCGACGAACACCGCAAAATGCGCCTCTACACCGACATTCTGCAGTCGTTCAACGACCCCGACATGAGCACCGATCTCCGTTTCAGCCTCGCCTATATCCACTACATCGTCGACTCGGCCCACACCCCCATCATCATCACCACCTCCAAGGATTCCATCATCACTGTTCCGCAGGAACTTGCAGGGCAGAAATTTGAAGGTCCATTGATGGAGGAATTTTCGAAAAATCCTCCGTTCCACTACCGTATCTGGGGCATGCCTATGACTCTCTACTACAAAGAGTCTCAATATTATACACAGCTCCGCCATGTCCTCATGGGATTCACCCGGTCGTTCCTTGCCGAAATCACCAACAACTCGGTATTCGTACCCGTCATCATCGTCGACAGCACACGCACCCACCCCTTGGCCATAGGCAACCTTGACTCCAACGAGGTCAGCAATCCCGCCAAGTTGCTGCCACGGCTCGAGAAAATGGCCTCGGTCAACGACCCCATTGAAATTTCCTTGCCCGGCAACAACCGCGCCTATGTCTACTATGAAAACTCGCCCCTTCTACGCTCACTGCGCTGGGTGCCTCTCTTTTACTTCATCATAGGACTGGTGCTGCTGGTGGTGGCCTACTACATCTTCCGCACCGCCCGTACCGCCGAGCAGAACCGTATCTGGGTGGGCTTGGCGAAAGAGACGGCCCACCAGCTGGGCACACCGCTCAGCTCGCTCAGCGGATGGACACAATACCTGCGTGGCAAAGAGTTCAGCGACGAGTATGCCACCGAGGTTGAAAAAGACATCCAACGCTTAGAGATCATCACCCACCGCTTCTCGAAGATTGGCTCCGTTCCCGAGCTGAAGGAGGAGAATGTGGCCAACACCGTGGGCGCTGCCATCGAATACCTGCGCAGCCGTGCCCCGCGCAAGGTGCAGTTCGCCGTCTCCTTCCCCGAGGACGAGCAATTCATCGCGCCTCTCAACAGCTACCTTTTCCAGTGGGTGATAGAAAACCTGTGCAAGAACGCCATAGACGCCATGGAAGGTTCAGGCACCATCACCATCGTCGGTTCCCAGGATGCCCGCAACATCTACATCGACATCAGCGACACCGGCAAAGGCATGTCTCCTTCGGTGCAGAAAAAGATTTTCGACAGCGGCTTCACCACCAAGAGCCGTGGCTGGGGTCTCGGCCTCCCCTTGGCCCGCCGCATCGTCAACCAGTACCACCGCGGACGCCTCTTCCTCAAATATTCCGTCCCTGGCCAAGGCACAACCTTCCGCATCGTCCTGCGGAAGAAATAATATTATACGAATACAATAATATTGTATAGACATCGTTAATAGAGATTATTTGACAAAATTAATAGACAAATATATATGGCAAATCAAGACGATTTCTTCAAGAAAGTGGTGGCTCACGCCAAGGAATACGGATTCATCTTCCCGAGCTCGGAAATCTACGACGGTCTCGCCGCCGTCTACGACTACGGCCAGCTGGGCGTGGAGCTGAAGAACAATATCAAACAGTACTGGTGGAAGGCCATGGTGCAGATGCACGAGAACATCGTGGGTCTGGACAGCGCCATCTTCATGCATCCCCGCATCTGGAAAGCCTCCGGCCACGTCGACGCTTTCAACGACCCCCTCATCGACAACAAAGACAGCAAGAAACGCTACCGCGCCGACGTGCTCATAGAGGACCATATCGCCAAGATTGAGGAGAAGATTGAGAAGGAGTGCGAGAAGGCCCACAAGCGCTTCGGCGACGCCTTCGACCGCCAGCAGTTCGTCACCACCAACGCCCGTGTACTCGAGCACCAGAAGAAGATTGACGAGATCCACGAGCGCTACGCCGACTGCATGAACCGCAATGACCTTGACGGCCTCAAGCAGCTCATTCTCGACCTGGAGATCGTCTGCCCCATCAGCGGCACGCGCAACTGGACCGACGTGCGTCAGTTCAACCTCATGTTCGCCACCAAGATGGGCAGCGTCATCGACGACAGCGACACTCTCTACCTGCGTCCCGAGACGGCACAGGGCATCTTCGTCAACTTCCTCAACGTGCAGAAGAGCGGCCGTATGAAGATCCCCTTCGGCATCGCTCAGATCGGAAAGGCTTTCCGCAACGAGATTGTGGCACGCCAGTTCATCTTCCGCATGCGCGAGTTCGAGCAGATGGAGATGCAGTTCTTCGTGCGCCCCGGAACCGAGCTTGAGTGGTTCAAACACTGGAAAGAGGAGCGCCTGCAGTGGCACCTCGCCCTCGGCATCCCGGCCGACTGCTACCGCTACCACGACCACGAGAAGCTGGCCCACTACGCCAATGCCGCCACCGACATCGAGTTCAAGTTCCCCTTCGGCTTCAAGGAACTTGAGGGTATCCACAGCCGCACCGACTTCGACCTCTCGCGCCACAGCGAGTTCAGCGGCAAGAAGTTGCAGTACTTCGACAGTGAGCTCAACGAGAGCTATACGCCCTATGTCATCGAGACCTCTATCGGCGTCGACCGCACCTTCCTCGCCATCTTCAGCCACTCGCTGAAGGAGGAGACCCTCGAGGACGGCAGCACCCGCGTCGTGCTCAGCCTCCCCGCTAAGCTGGCTCCTTACAAGGCCGCCGTGCTGCCCCTGGTGAAGAAGGACGGCCTGCCCGAGAAGGCCCGCGAGATACAGCACCTGCTCATGCCCGACATGATGGTGCAGTACGACGAGAAGGACGCCATCGGTCGCCGCTACCGCCGTCAGGATGCCATCGGCACTCCCTTCTGCATCACCGTGGACAACGACACGCTGAGCGACAACGCCGTCACCGTGCGTCACCGCGACACCATGCAGCAGGAGCGCGTCAGCATCGACCAGCTGCCCTCCTACCTCAAGGCCAAACTCTAAGACATTATATTATGAAAAAAATATATATCCTCATTGTCGCCGTCCTGCCCATGCTCTTCGGCTGCTCCCCGAAAGTGATGCACAACATCGCAGTTGATGAAATTCCGACAAACCATCCGGACTATGCCATCATTTATTTCTATCGGCCCGGAGGTTTTGTCCAGACAAACTATAAAGTTCATCTGGGCGACGATGTGGTTTACCACTCCAAGAACAACACCAAAGCCGCTGTGAAAGTCGAGAAGGCAGGCACTTACGAAATTTGGGCCAAGACCGAGAAACGCGAGTCGCTGACACTGAACATCGAGCCTGGCAAGGAATACTTCGTGAAGACCACCCTCCACTTCGGCGTGGCCCTTTGGCGCCCGACGCTGGAGCTGATAGCACCCGAAGTCGGCAAAAACGAATGGAATAACATCAAATAGATAGCTTCACTTTAATATCAACATTTCAAAGAGCACTTGCGTCCGGTCTTCCTTCTCAGGGTCGACCGGACGCACCTTTTGAGCGGACACCTCTTTTTACCCAAACTTTAACATTTGCCTATGCCAACTTGAAATAGTGATATATAAAGCCGAGACTTAAGTCTCGGCTTATTGTTTTTTGGGGGCTTACACCTATCCGCAACCGCCGACAAACTAAAAGAGCAGCATAATAAAAATCATGCATCAACGTTATAGTCACATAATGACTGACAAAAAAGACATTGCATTAGTGCTTTCCAGCGGTGGAGCCCGAGGGTTATCCCACATCGGAGCCATAGAGGAACTGGAAGCCCAAGGCTACCATATCCGATCGGTAGCAGGCTGTTCCATGGGCGCCCTCATCGGGGGAATCTATGCAGCAGGGCAGCTGAAGAACTTCCGCGAATGGATGAAAAGCGTGGACAAGTGGACGTTGATGAACATGATTGATTTTTCTTTCAGCTTCAATCATCTGATAAAAGGCGACAAGATGATGGATGCCTTGAAAGACATAGTGCCAGATGTAAACATCGAGGATTTGCCCATACCATTTTGTGCCGTGTCGACCAACTGGGAACTTGGCGAAGAGGTGGTGTTTCGCGAAGGCAGCCTGCTGGATGCCATCCGAGCCTCCATATCATTGCCTGGTTTTTTCAATCCCATACGTCCTGACGGACGTATACTAATCGACGGCGGTGTAACCAATCCCCTCCCTTTGAACCGGGTGGTACGCCATCAAGGCGACCTGTTGGTGGGAGTGGACGTGAGTGGCCACGACTACGAAGGTCAACGACAGGCACAGCTGAAGATCGCCAAGAGGAACAGGCGCAGCCTCAACCCCCTGAAAAGGATGGCGCCCGACTGGACCCCCAACTACGTCACTCTCCTGACACGTGCCAGCTCGCTGATGATACGCCAGAATTCAAAACTGATGATCGAGCTGACGAAACCCGACATACTGGTGGACATTCAAATGAACAGCCTAAGCGGAATGGACTACGACAAATCGGAACGGCTCATCATTATCGGGCGGAATCGCACACGTCAAACCCTCGAACTATACCGTAGGAAATAATAGATAGACGGGGTGGCGGTTGTTGTTGTGCGCCAATCAACTAATATAAAATCGAAAAGATATCTTTCAAGATGGGGTTGTCGCTCTGCGGCGCGACGGCGGTGGAGGCGCTGGTGAGGAGGCGGCGGGCCTCGTCGAGGGCGGCGAGATCGAGGGCGTCGGAGGCTATCTGGACATCGGTGATGACGCCACGAGCCTCGTCGACGGTGAGGGCCACCTCTACCCCACCCCAGTCGAACTGGGCGCTGCGTTGGGCAGTGAAAGTGCGCCAGCGGCCATATTTCCATTCGGGAGAGGCGGAGTGGTCGTGAAGTTCACGCACGCCGGGCAGCTGCATCAGGCTCTCGAAGGAGACTTCCGTGGCCACACAGCCATACTCGGCCTCGAAGGCTTCGCGCAGGCGCGGTGCCAGCACCTCGGCATTAATCCCGGGGTTCAGCTCGGAGAGGTTCACCACGCGGCTGCGCACCGAGGCCACGCCGTGCTTCTGCAGCTTGGCGGGCTTGGGCTTCAGGTAGCGCGCCAGGTCGTCCATATTGCCCTTGATGAGGATGGTGCCGTGGTGCAAGTCATTGACACGGCCCTTGCTGAAAGCGTTGCCGCTGAACTTGCGGCCTTCCACTAAAATGTCGTTTCTCCCCGAGAGTTCGGTATGCAGTCCGAAACTCTCCACGGCGCGCTGGATGACGCCGAACTGGCGCGTCTGGTCATACAATGCCTTGGGGACGACAAAGCTGAAGTTGATGTTGCCATCGTCATGATAGACGGCACCGCCGCCGGTCTTGCGACGCATCAGGTAGCCGCCGTCGGCCTCGAGGGCCTCGACGTTGCACTCGCTGAAAGGGTTCTGGTTCTGCCCAATGACCACGGTGCGGTGGTTGCGCCACAAATATAATGTAACAACATCGGCTGTCTCCACAAGATAATTCTCGACGGCAATATTCCAATACGGCTCCGTCTGGTTAGAAACGATAAATTGCAGTTTCATCAAAATCTATAGCTAAGGGTAAAGAAGTCGGGGGCCTGCGAGAGATGGTAGTTGCGGCGCGAATAGGCGAAATCGAAACGTTTGGTGTGGATGCCGAGGCCGAAGGAAAGACCGCTGAAGTTGACACCCTCCAACGCCTTCATCTCGGCACTCTGACGGTAGCTGTATCCTACGCGGGCAAACAACGCCTTGCCGATATTGATTTCCACACCCAACTGCGCATGGCGCAACAGGTTGTCCACAAATCTCTTGCCCCAACCATCCGTAATCTTCTCGCCCGTGAAGGGGTCCACAGTGGTGGTAGGGTTCAGCGGGTCCTCATAGCGCAAATCCCAGCGCTGCAATTCGTTGGCAGCAAGGAAGAAGCGGAACGGAGCCTTGGATAGTTTATAGGACACCTCGGCCGAGAGTTCGAAGGGCAGCGTCTCGCGCGTGCCGTCGAAGGTGGAGAGTTGGGCGCCAATATTGCGACCCATCACCGTGGCGGCAAACTGGCGGTCGTCGCTGACATAGCTGCCTGCCACGTCGAAAGCCACGGCCACAGCCGTATAGCTCTCATAGTGCGACAGCACCGGCTTGAAGGTGGCTCCGACGCTGAAGTTACTGTCGAGCCACATGCCCCACCCCACGCTCAGCGCGTAGTCGGCGGCCGAAAACTTGCCGGTGGAAATTTCCTCTTCGTCGTAGCCATCGAAACGGCCGTAGTTGTTGAAATGGAAGGCAAACATCAGGGTGCCCACCTTCTCGAAATGGTAGCCGTAGGCGAGCGATCCCATCATGCTCCCCTGGAAGAGGGACACGAAACTCAGCGAGCCTATGCCCGCCATCTCCGGCCGCAGGAGCGACGGATTGTCGACACCCACCACCGGGTCGGCATCATAGACCGACAGGTAGTCGAACCCCAGTCCCGACGTGCGCGCCTGGCTGCTCAAGTCGAGCAGCGTCAGCGTGTTGAGGCCGGCAATCTGGGCCTTGGCCGAATTGAAAATTGAAAATTGGAAATTGAAAATTATGGCGCATAAAACTATACGCCATAATTTTCGATTTCCTCTGAAAATTTCAATTTTCACTTCTCAATTTTCAATTTTTCTTGTTTCTTTCGTGACGCATGAGGTGGCTGGGCTCGAGGGCCATGCGGTCGGTCTCGAGCAGGGAGGCGACACCCTCGTCCACACGGCGCTTGGCCTCGCAGGCCTCGCAGTGGCACTCCTCGTGGTACTCGCGCGGCTCAGTGTAGGTGGTGATGACACCCTCGAAGTTGCGGAGGATGACCTTGTCGGGGCTCTGCGAGATGACATACTGGGGCATGACGGGAGTCTTGCCGCCGCCGCCGGGAGCGTCGACAACGAAGGTGGGCACGGCATAGCCGCTGGTATGGCCACGCAGGTTCTCGATGATCTCGATACCCTTGCTCACCGGGGTGCGGAAATGCTCCAAGCCCATGCTCAGGTCGCACTGGTAGATATAGTACGGACGCACGCGGTTGCGCACCAGCTCGTGCATCAGTTTCTTCATCACGTGGACGCAGTCGTTCACGCCGCGCAGCAGCACGGTCTGGTTGCCCAGGGGGATACCGGCGTTGGCCAGGCGGGCGAGGGCCTGCTCAGCCTCGGGGGTGAACTCGTTGGGGTGGTTGAAGTGGGTGTTGAGCCAGATGGGATGGTATTTCTTCAGCATGTCGCACAGCTCGGGAGTGATTCTCTGCGGGCACACC
>JAEEGF012198484.1_pt1 | contig 12005 bp, 10 predicted proteins | sample 9134171 | NCBI WGS metagenome assembly JAEEGF01 (sample SAMN16246542, study PRJNA631951) | gut metagenome | biome: gut microbiome; feature: rumen; material: AP-attached | host: Bos | place: Iran: Karaj | collected 2018-10 | reverse complement strand
AAAAGAAGTTGCCACAAAGACCAATGATGCAGCCGGTGACGGTACCACAACTGCAACGGTTCTTGCACAGGCTATGGTAAAAGAGGGTATGAAGAACCTTGAAGCAGGCGCAAACCCGATAGCTCTGCGCAAAGGTATGAAAAAAGCAACAGATGCTGCTATCGAGTCTATCCTTAAAATGAGCCAGAAGGTAAAGGGCAAGGATCAGATCACACGTGTAGCATCTATCTCTGCAGGTGATGATGAGGTTGGAGCACTTGTTGCGGACGCTATGGAGAAAGTTACAAATGATGGTGTTATCACTATCGAAGAGTCCAAGACAATGCAGACAGAGCTCGACCTTGTAGAAGGCATGCAGTTTGACAGAGGATATCTTTCAGCATATATGTGCACAGATATGGACAAGATGGAAGCTGTATTAGACGATCCTTACATCTTGATCACAGATAAGAAGATTAGCAATATTCAGGATATTCTGCCTCTGCTTGAGCAGATCGTACAGTCCGGATCCAGACTTCTTATTATCGCTGAAGATGTAGAAGGTGAAGCACTGACCACCTTAATCGTAAACAAACTTCGTGGTACCTTCAATGTAGTAGCTGTTAAAGCACCTGGCTATGGTGACAGAAGAAAAGCTATGCTGGAAGATATCGCTATCCTGACAGGTGGACAGGTAATCAGCTCTGACCTTGGTCTGGAACTGAAAGATGCTACCATGGATATGCTTGGTAGAGCAAAATCTGTCAAAGTAAACAAAGAAAACACCGTTATCGTAGATGGTATGGGTAAGAAGAACGCAATCTCTGCTCGTGTAGCACAGATTAAGAATCAGCTTGCTGAAACCACATCTGACTTCGATAAAGAGAAATTACAGGAAAGACTTGCAAAACTGGCAGGTGGTGTTGCAGTTATCCGCGTAGGTGCTGCTACCGAAACCGAAATGAAAGAAGCAAAACTTCGTATGGAAGATGCTTTGAACGCTACCAGAGCAGCTGTAGAAGAAGGTGTAATCGCAGGTGGTGGATCTGCATACATCCATGCTTCCAAGAAAGTTGAAAAACTTGCAGCAAAAATGACAGGCGATGAGAAGACCGGTGCTGAAATCGTACTAGCAGCACTTCGTGCTCCTTTGTTCCACATTGCAAGCAATGCAGGTCTTGAAGGATCTGTTATCATCAATAAAGTATACGAATCCAAAGCAGGACAGGGCTACGATGCATTAAACGATGAATACGTAGACATGATTGCTGCTGGTATTCTGGATCCTGTAAAAGTTACCAGATCTGCTCTTCAGAATGCAACTAGCGTAGCTAGCACATTCCTGACCACAGAATCTGCTGTAGCAGACATCAAAGAAGATAATCCAGTGCCAGCAATGCCACAGGGCGGCATGGGAATGATGTAATGTAGCAGATTTTCAATCTGCTACACGGCTCCGTCCCGAAGGGATGGAGTGTTCCAAGCGAAACAAGGGACCGACGAAAGTCGGTCCTTTTTCGTTGCTTTCTTTTCTGGTAATTAGTATACTTAGTAGGAAGGGGAAATTCTATTTTCCATTTCATTGTTGGAGGCATGAGATGGCGGAAAATAACGTACTACTTATTGGGGCTAAGGAAACATTTTTACTAAAAGTACTGGAAAAGAAGATCATCGAATCTGGGGCAAATGCTGTATTTGCACCTTGGAGTGTAGATTCCATTAATCAGAACTGGGCTACCACTTCCTTGGTGATTCTCTATATGGATACGGGGGACTTACCGAAAAGCGATATTATCAGCTTCTTATCGGACAAGATGCGGGATGATGGAAAAGGGATGTTCATCATTGGAGACAAGAATGATGTGTTAGATATCCAGGACCGTTTTGATCAGGAACTGATTTATAAGATATTCTATCGTCCGTTAGACAATGAAGACTTTGTAAAAACACTGGGAGATGTATTAAACAAGATTCAGGCCGGAGAGTTCAAAAAAAGTATTTTGGTAGTGGATGATGATGCCAATTACCTGGGCATTGTACGAGAATGGCTCAAGAATGATTATAAAGTTTCTATGGTTTCCTCCGGTATGCAGGCTATAAAGTGGATTGGAAAGAATAAGGCGGACTTGATTCTTCTAGATCATGAGATGCCGGTTACCAGTGGACCACAGGTTTTAGAGATGCTTCGAGCTGATTCGGAGACCAGTTCCATTCCGGTCATCTTCTTAACCGGTAAGGGAGATAAAGAAAGTGTTATGAAAGTGGTGGCACTTAAGCCGGAAGGTTATTTCTTAAAGACCATTCAGAAGGATGAACTACTGAAGAACTTAGAGGAGTTCTTTTTGAAAAGAAAATAGTCTAAACCATCCTTGCACTGCAGGCAGAGTAAGGATGGTTTTTTCATGAATAAAGCAGCATGGAGTAACAGAAAAAGAAAATGGATTCCCAGGAAAAAAAGAAAGCGCAAGAAGCACGATTTCAAGATTTAACCACGACCCCGATTGAAAAACTGATACCAAGACTTGCCTTGCCTACCATGGTAAGCATGATGGTTACAGCCCTTTATAATGCAGCTGATACCTATTTTGTTGGACGTATCTCTACAGAAGCAACAGCAGCCGTAGGCCTGGTGTTTTCTATTATGGCGATTATTCAGGCACTAGGCTTTTTCTGCGGTCATGGTTCCGGAAATTACCTATCCAGAATGTTAGGTAGCGGTAATAAAAAAGAGGCCAGCGAAGCAGCGTCTACGGGGTTTGCACTGGCTTTATGTATCGGACTGTTACTTGCAGTTGTTGGCAACTTGTTTGTAGAACCTTTGGCTTATTTATGCGGTGCAGAAGTTACGACTTTAGCCGATACCATGGCGTATATGCGTATTATCTTAATTGGCGCACCGTTTATGACAGGACAGTTTGTCCTGAATAATCAGCTTCGTTTTCAAGGTAGTGCTGTGTATGCCATGATTGGTCTTTTAAGCGGCGCGGTGATCAATGTTGCTTTGGACCCGCTGCTGATTCTCGGACTGCATATGGGAGTTAGAGGTGCTGCCATTGCTACGATTTCCGGCCAGCTTATGAGCTTCTGCATTTTATTTCTTGGTAGCCGGAAAGGTGCAAATATTCGAATCAGGTTGCAGGATGTGCATTTTAATGCCCATTATTTATTGGAGATTGTAAATGGAGGAGCACCATCCTTATGCAGACAGGGCCTTGCGGCAGTGGCTACTTTGCTGCTGAATCATATGGCAGGGAATCTTGGCGGAGATGCTGCTGTAGCTGGTATGAGCATCGTTACCAGAGTCACCATGATGATGAGTTCTGCCCTCATCGGATTTGGTCAGGGGTACCAGCCGGTGTGTTCCTTTAACTACGGAGCAAATATCAAAAGCAGGGTACGTCAGGGGTATTTCTTCTGTGTAAAATATGGCGTTATCTTCCTGACGGTCATTGCGGTAATCTGTTATATTTTTGCAGAACCTATTGTGAAATGCTTTAGAGACGATCCGGTTGTAGTAGAAGTTGGGGCAAGGGCCTTGCGCTTCCAAACTTGTGTATTCCCTGTCAATGCGGTAATCGTCATGACAAACATGATGTTGCAATCCATTGGAAAAGGCGTGAAAGCGTCTATCATGGCTTCTGCCAGAAATGGTATTTGCTTTATTCCCATGATTTTGATTTTACCTAGTCTTTTCGGTCTAACGGGTGTGGAAGTGTCACAGACCTGCGCAGATGTTTTGACATTCCTCTTGTCTATACCATTTGCAGTTACAGAACTAAGAAAAATGAAAGAAGCGTAATACATAAAAGAAGCGTTACTAGAAAGACTCTAGTAGCGCTTCTGCTGTATATCTGGTGGGTAAAACATCGATTGGTTTGGTGCTGATAGCGGTCAGGTAAGCTCTCTTTTCCGGAATGTGGAAAGAGAGACTTTGAATGCTGGCTGGCAGGGCAGAGAGTACATTTACTTCCATGTCTGCAAGTCCGTTGCCTGTTAGTTTTCCGTAGGCTTCCTTTTTGGTCCAAAGCATGTAGAACCTGGAAGGCAAAAAGGTCTCACGTTCAAAAACAAAATCAAGTTCCTCCTGCGTGAAGTAACGTTTGGCAATTTGTTCTAAAGTACCGATTTTCTTCACATAGGTATCCATGTCATCTGCCGGTGGCATGGCTTCCACATCGATTCCGCAGGCCTGGGATAGGCCACCGTAAAAGGCCACTACACCGGGGGTGTGTGATAGGGAAAAGCCCAAATCGGATTTTCCGTTTATGGCATTGCAAAGAATAGGCTTACCGCTGTCTAACACTTTGATATCCAGCTCTTCTTTTGATAGTCCGGATAGCTCTGTCAGTTCTTTTAACGTTAGGAGTCCGGCTAAAAGAAGTTGGGTCTTTTTGTCCGCAGTGGTAGCCTTCAGAATTCGCTCTTGTCTATCTTGGGATACAAGGGGAAGGAATTCTTTTATTTTATCTTCAGTTAGGGTATCATAAATACATATGGATAATTTCATATTCATGTTTAGAGCATAGCATACTTTTGGAGGAAAAACATGGATCGTTCAAAAGAAATCATAAAAGTTAGTATTATTGGTATTTTGACAAATGCGTTGTTGGTGGCATTTAAGGTTACGGTGGGTATGCTTGCCAATTCTATTGCCATTATTTTGGATGGTATCAATAATTTAACAGATGCCATTAGCTCTGTGGTCACCATTATTGGTACGAAATTGGCGGGTAAAGCGGCAGATAAGCAGCATCCTTACGGACATGGCCGCATTGAGTACCTGACTGGATCCGTTGTAGCGGTTATCGTTGTGGTAGCCGGTCTTGTTTCCTTGAAAGAGTCCTTCGTAAAGATTATCCGCCCGGAGGAGACGAATTATAGTTGGATTACGATTCTGATTATCGTAGCATCCATACTGGTGAAGTTTGCCCTTGGCACCTATTTTTCCAAACGAGGAAACGAATTGGATTCTTCTTCCTTGGTTGCTTCCGGTACCGATGCAAAATCCGACGCGGTTTTATCTGCTTCCACACTGATTGCTATCCTTGCAAAAGTGGTGTTACATCTTCAAGTGGAAGGTGTGATTGGTGTTCTCATTTCTGTTTTTATCCTAAAAGCAGGTATTGAAATCATGAGAGATACCTTAAATGATATCATCGGTGTGCGTATAGAAGATGAGCTATCCAAGGCGGTAAAGGAACGCATCAACATGTATGATGAAGTGCAGGGAGCTTATGATTTGGTATTACACAATTATGGCCCGGCAGAGTACATGGGATCTGTACATATTGAAGTAAGAGAAAACATGACAGCTATGGAACTGGATACACTGTCCAGGCAGATTACGGCCAAAGTGTATGAGGAACTTGGCGTTCTTTTGACCATAGGTGTGTATGCCCAGAACAACTCCAATCCCAGATATGTGGAGATGAAAGAATATGTAAACAACCTGATTGGAAAGTATGAGAAAGTAAAGCAAATCCATGGCTTTTATGTAAATGAGGAGCGTAAAGTGGTAAGCTTTGACATGGTATTTGAATTTGGTGAAAATCGAAAAATGGAAATTGTGGATGAAATCACCAAGTCTTGCCAGGATAAATATGAAGGCTATTTATTCTTTATCAACTTAGATAAGGATTTTAGTGAATAAACAAATGAGGGAGATTAGACATGCAGGACAACTTATTAGGCGGTATCTATGATGATTTATTTGGGGTAGGACGCCTTGTGACACCAAGTACTCTACCAAACGAAGGCAAAACAAAAGAAGAGCAGGAAGCCATTGCCAATGCCAGAAGCGCTTTAGAAGAAGCAAAGAGCATGGTGAACCTGATTGATAAGGAAAAAGAAAATTTACAGAATAAGAATGCAGAAGCGTTAAAGACTGCAACTGCAAGTGCAACACCGGAGAAGCCGGAAGAGCCTGAAACAGATCCTATGGAGGATTTGGATGCGCTGATTGGTCTTACAGCCATCAAAGATGATGTAAAAGAGCTGATCGCTTTTGTTAAGATTCAGAAGATGAGGAAAGAACAGGGACTAAAGGCTGTACCGGTGTCTTTGCACTTGGTATTTACCGGTAATCCCGGAACAGGAAAGACGACTGTTGCCAGAATCCTAGCCCGCTTATATAAGCAAATCGGTGTTTTATCCAAGGGCCAGTTAGTTGAAGTGGATAGATCCGGATTAGTGGCAGGCTACGTAGGACAGACTGCTATCAAAACCCAGGAAAAGATTTCTCAGGCTATGGGTGGTGTGCTTTTTATCGACGAAGCATATGCTCTTTCCCAAAAGGATGACGCCTTTGGGCAGGAAGCCATTGATACTATCTTGAAAGCCATGGAAGATAACAGAGACGATTTTGTGGTTATTGTGGCTGGTTATACAGAGCCGATGGAAGTGTTTATTAATTCCAATCCGGGTCTTAAGAGTAGATTCAATAAATACATCGAATTTGAAGATTATAGCATAGACGATTTAGAGAAAATCTTCATGATGAACTGCAAAAAATATGATTATGTTTTGGAAGAGGATGTAGAGAAACACGTTCGAGAACTCATCGTGCAGCGAAAGATGGAGCACTCTGAAAACTACGCCAATGCCAGGGAAGTACGTAATCTTTTCGAAGAAATTATTACCAATCAGGCAAAGCGTGTGGCAGATTTAGAGAACCCTGATTCGGAAGCTATGACAAAAATATGCTTGCAAGACTTGCCTGGGGCTGATAAAGTAGAGGAATCCCCTTCTAGTGATGAGACTGAGAAGTCTTCTGAAGAGGTGGAAACCAACGAAGAATAATGGAGAAAGTATATGGAACAAAAACCGGTATTTGTTATCGGACATCGTAATCCGGATACAGATTCAATTTGCTCAGCAATCGCATATGCAAATCTAAAGACAAAAACCACAGGAAGAGAACACATTCCGGCCAGAGCGGGACATTTAAACGAAGAAACCCAATACGTTTTAGATCATTTTAAAGTGGCAGTTCCGGTTTATCTTAGGGACGTGAGCCAGCAGGTAAAGGATATAGAGATTCGTAAGACTGAGGGCGTTTCGCAGGATATTTCGCTGAAGAAGGCTTGGACCTTGATGAAAGAAGCAGGGGTTGTTACCTTACCTGTTACCAATCAGAAAAATGAACTAGAGGGTCTGATTACCATTGGTGATATCACCAAATCCTACATGGAAGTGTATGACAGCACCGTTTTGGCCATGGCCCATACCAAGTATCGTAATATTTTGGAAACCCTGGATGGAGAGATGATTGTCGGAGACGAGGATGCTGTCTTCGAGCAGGGGAAAGTATTGATTGCAGCAGCCAATCCTGATTTGATGGAGAATTACATCGATCCGAAGGATTTGGTTATCTTAGGTAACCGCTACGAATCTCAGCTTTGCGCCATCGAGATGAAGGCCAGTTGTATCGTGGTATGCGAAGGTGCACCGGTATCTGTCACAATCCAGAAACTGGCCAGTGAAAACGGCTGCAATGTGATTTCTACGCCGCATGATACCTATACGGTTGCCAGATTGATGAACCAGAGCATGCCTATTAGTTACTTCATGACCAGGGAGAACCTTAATACTTTTAAGACAGAAGATTTCCTAGATACCATTCGTGATGTGATGGCCCAGAAGCGCCATCGTGATTTCCCGATTCTGGATGAAGAGGGAAGATATGTGGGCATGATTTCCAGACGTAATCTTTTAAATGCCCCGAAAAAAAATGTCATCATGGTGGATCATAATGAAAAAGGCCAGGCAGTAGATGGTATTGAAAATGCGGATATTCTGGAGATCATTGATCATCATAGACTTCGTAGTGTCGAGACCATTACACCGGTATTTTTCCGCAATCAGCCTTTGGGCTGTACGGCAACTATTATCTACGAGATGTATCAGGAAAAGAATGTGGAAGTAGATAAAGTTACAGCAGGACTTCTGTTAGCAGCCATTATGTCAGATACCCTGATGTATCGTTCCCCTACCTGTACCGCAAAGGATAAAGAGGTAGCAGAGGCACTTGCGAAAATCGCCGGTATCTCTCCGGAAGACCTGGCGGTAGCTATGTTCCGTGCAGGTAGCAACTTAAAAGATAAATCTGATTCAGAGATTTTCTACCAGGATTTCAAGAAATTCTCTATGAACGACATAAAGTTTGGAGTTGGTCAGATTAATTCCATGAACTCTGATGAACTGTTAGAGATTGGTGAGAGATTACAGCACTTCATGGAAGAAACCATCGCCACTACAGGCTTACAGATGCTGTTTTTCATGATGACGGATATTGTAAAGGAGAGCTCCTATCTGATTTATATGGGAAACGGAGCAAAAGAGCTGATTGAAAGCAGCTTTAATGTGACCCCGAACTATGGAATGTTTGTATTAAAGGGCGTAGTTTCCCGTAAGAAACAATTGATTCCGGCCATCATGGCAGATTTGCAACAATAATTTTTTTTATAATTACATAAACTTTTTTGTCTGAATGGATATCTATATCTATGTAAACGGGAAACCTAATTAGGGGAGTCGCGGAATCGACGGATTCCATTATGAGGATAGATGGATATGAAGACAAGATTATTATTGCTTCTTTTAGTAGTCGCAACATTCTTCTCTGTAATCTGCGGATACGGCAAAGTGAATGCAGCAAGACCTATGGAAGAGAGCACACAATTAGAGACGATAATTCATTTAGAAACAGAGATGTAAAGGAAGACCTTGCGAAGCAGGAAACTGTAAGCAAGGTCTTTTCTGTATTTTGTGAACGAAATTTCACAGTATTTTAAGACTTTAGTTGTTGACATTTTGAAACCACTATACTATTGTATTATTAATGTAATACAGTAAGACGAGGAGACAGGTCAAATGGAAAAAAAGAAAAACGGTCAAAAGAAAAAGAGACGCTGGATAAAGTTTGTAGTCATCATTCTGATTCTACTTGTGATTCTCTTTTTATTTTTCAGACGTAGTGGCAATACTACCTTTGGCTTTACCAATGAAGTTGCGGAAAAAAGAGACATTCATACAACCCACAGTTTCTCCGGTAGTATAGCACCTGTAACGGAAGAAGTCGTGCAAAGTCCACAAACCGGTTTGAAAGTAAAAGAACTGATGGTAGAAGAAGGCGATACGGTGAAAGCCGGAGATGTGCTGATGGTAATGGACAGCACGAACTTAGAGGAAGCAGTAAGGGAAAAAGAAGCTGCCATGGCAAGCTCTGAAAAAATCAGTAGTGTAGCCATCAGACAGGCTTCGAACAATCTAAGCACCTATCAGCAGAACCTGGCGGAAAACTTAGATGCACAGATGCTTGCTTCTCAGCAGGCCGTAGATGCCAGCTACACAGCACTGATTAATGCAGAAAAGGCCTTCAACAATGAGGTGACGCTGAACAATAAAGGACTTAGTGCAAGTATTTTGAGCACGACTACCGCAGTACAGTCCAGTTACAACGCGTTAAAGAATACCGAAGCTACGGTGGCTAATGCAGATAAGGCGACGGCGGACAAGGCATTGGAATCTCCAAGACTTGCCTATAATCAGGCTCTTCAAAATTATGAAGCAGCGAAACTGAACGAAGAAAACACGCTTACTACTTTATATGACAATGTGGTAACTGCACAGAACAGTTACCTGAATGCATTAGATAACTATAGAGCAGCCATGAAAACTTCTGATTTGCAGATGAAGAACTATCAGTTTGCTCTGGAAAGTGCAAGAGCACAGGCTGACACCACTTTAAGCGAATTACAGCTGGCTGATCTGAAAAGACAGTTAGGAGACTGCACCGTAACAGCTCCCATTGATGGTGTTGTAACAGCACTGCCTGTAAAAGTAGGCGACGTAGCCGCTGTAGCAGGTCTTGCCACTATTACCCAGTTTAAAGATATGAAGATCGATATTAAGATCAACGAATACGATATCTTAGGGGCAGAAGAAGGCAAGGATGTGACTATCATTGTAGATGCCTTAAATAAAACCTACGAAGGCAAAATCAAGAAAATTGCCAAGGTTGCAACGGTAGAGGCCGGAGTTTCCTACTTTAAATCAGAAGTTGAATTCTTGGCAGATGAAGATACCAGAAGCGGTATGAGCGTAGAAGTGAAGTTGCCGATTTATGATTTAGAAAATGTACTGACTATCAGCAATAAGGCAATCCAGACGGAAAAGGACGGATCTGCTTATGTGAATGTATACGGAGCTGATGGTAAGAGCGTAGAAAAGAAAGCAATCGTATGCGGCGTTTCTGATGGTATGTACACAGAAATCAAAGAAGGACTTAAGGAAGGCGATACTGTACTTGTGCCTATGGACTTCAGCCAAGGTATGGTAGTGGTTGAGTAGTAAGGAGGGCACATGGCAGAAGAAATTCTCCGCATGGAGAACATCACAAAAGCGTACGAGCTAGGAGAAGAAGAGTTTCTTGCCCTTCGAGGTGTAGACCTGGTAGTGGACAGAGGAGAGTTCCTGGCGGTCCTTGGACCATCCGGATCCGGCAAAAGTACCCTGATGAATATCATAGGGTGCTTAGATGTGCCTACTTCCGGAGAGTATTATCTGTCCGGCAAGTTGATTGCAGATGAAAGCGAAAAGGAGCTTGCCCGAATCCGAAGCAAGGAAATCGGATTTATCTTTCAGTCTTTTCAGCTATTACAAAGACAGACTGCCTATGAAAATGTGGAACTTCCACTTATCTACGCAAATATGCCGGAACACAAAAGAAAAGAACGTGTAGAGGAAATGTTGGAGAAAGTAGGCCTGGCAGATAAGATGTATAACTTGCCCAATCAGCTTTCCGGTGGACAGCAGCAGCGTGTGGCCATTGCCAGAGCAATTGCTACAAACCCTACTATTTTGTTGGCAGATGAACCTACCGGTGCGCTAGATCAAAAGACAGGGCGTCAGGTTATGGAGTTATTCCACGAACTGAATAACGAAGGTCGAACGATTATTATGATCACCCATGATGCAAAAATCGCTTCTCACGCTGGGCGAATCGTAAGAATCCTAGACGGAAATATCAGTGAGGGAGATTTGGAAGATGCTTAATTTTGGAATACTAAGCCAAAGCTTTCGCATGTCTATGCAGAACATCAAAAGCAATAAGATGCGTTCCTTTCTAACTATGCTGGGTATCATCATAGGTGTAGCGGCTGTTATCGGCCTGATCACCATCGTGCAGAGCGTATCCAATTACGTTATGAATGAATTTTCCAGCTTGGGAGCCGGAACGGTATCGGTGTCTGCTTTTGGTAATGCTATGAAGCAAGGCTTAAATGACAACGATATACAGACATTAAATGGGATAGAAGGTGTAGCGGGCGTAAGCCCTACCGTAAGCCTGACAGGTACAGCTGTATTTGAAACAGAAGCTTTTGATAAGGTAAACATTGACGGTAAAGCTGCGGTATATTTTCAGCGTAACCCGGAACTGGTGGAAGCAGGAAGACCGCTTACCGTTTCTGACATGTCCGGAGATACCAATGTATGTATTGTGGACCATACCTTTATAGAAAAAGTTATGCTGGGACATGAAATCATTGGCAATACAATTCGTTTAAATGGTATGGAATATACCATTGTTGGAATTCAGGGAAAGAGTAATAACTTGCAGGGTGCTTTCATGGATACATCGGATTCCAATGGAACCGTGCTAATCCCGTACCACAATGCATTAAGGCTGACGGGAAAAGCCAATGTGAACTCTTTGGAAGTCTATATCGAAGATGGCGTAGAGTCAGCAGAAGTAGAGAAAAGACTTCGTAGCGCACTGAATAATATATATAATAACGCGGACAACAGTTTCAGCGTCTTTAACTTTGAAAGCCTTATGACTGCCATGTCCACCATCGAAGGCATGATGTCCACTATGTTAGGTGGTATCGCCAGTATAGCCCTATTGGTAGGTGGCATTGGCATTATGAACATGATGCTGGTGTCTGTTTCGGAAAGAACAAAGGAAATAGGACTTCGGAAAGCCTGAGGAGCAGAGCCCGTTAGAATACAGGCACAGTGTTTAA
>JAEEGF011863478.1_pt1 | contig 12005 bp, 3 predicted proteins | sample 9134171 | NCBI WGS metagenome assembly JAEEGF01 (sample SAMN16246542, study PRJNA631951) | gut metagenome | biome: gut microbiome; feature: rumen; material: AP-attached | host: Bos | place: Iran: Karaj | collected 2018-10 | reverse complement strand
AAAAGAGTTCGCCAGTATTCAGTGAAAATGGCTGCGGGAATGAATTACAATTATGCAGCTAAGCAGGTGAATGCTGATGTATTGCAGGCTCTTGAGGAGTTGGCTTCAGAGGCACAGCTTGTGGAGAAATATAGAGAATTGTATGAAGGCGCTGTTATTAATACTGGAGAGAAGAGACTTGTTCTTCATCAGTTAACTCGTGGTCAGTTGGGTGCTGACGTAGTAGCAGACGGCGTAAACAAGAGAGAGTTCTATGTAGAACAGCAAAATAGAATTGCTGATTTTGCCAACAAGGTTCACAATGGTGAGATTGTAAATGGTGCTGGTGAGAAATTTACTACTGTAGTTCAGATTGGTATCGGTGGTAGTGACTTGGGCCCTCGTGCTATGTATCTTGCATTGGAGAACTGGGCTAAGGCAAATAATACATTCAAGATGAATGCGGAATTTATCAGCAATGTAGATCCTGATGATGCGTCTGCAGTATTGAACAAAGTAGATGTAGCTCACAGTATTTTCGTATTGGTATCTAAGTCAGGTACAACACTTGAGACATTGACTAATGAGTCATTTGTTAAGGATGCGCTTGCCAAGGCTGGTCTTGATGCATCTAAGCATATGATCGCTGTTACAAGTGAGACATCTCCTCTTGCCAAGAGTGATGATTATCTGGCAGCATTTTACATGGATGACTATATTGGAGGTAGATATTCTTCAACTTCTGCAGTTGGTGGAGCTGTATTATCTCTTGCATTTGGTCCAGATGTATTTGCAAGATTCCTTAATGGTGCAGCAGAGGCTGACAAGCTTGCAACCAATGCTAAGCTTACAGAGAATGCAGCAATGCTTGATGCTCTTATTGGAGTATATGAGAGAAATGTATTGGGATATGAAAGCACAGCGGTTCTTCCATACTCTCAGGGACTTAGCAGATTTCCAGCTCATTTACAGCAGTTGGATATGGAATCAAATGGTAAGTCTGTAAATAGATTTGGTGATTTTGTTGATTACAAGACTGGTCCGGTTATCTTCGGTGAGCCAGGAACAAATGGTCAGCACTCATTCTACCAGTTACTTCATCAGGGAACTGATATTATTCCTCTTCAGTTCGTTGGTTTCAAGAATAACCAGATTGGCAATGATGTTGTAATTCAGGACAGCACAAGCCAGCAGAAGCTTTGCGCAAATGTTGCTGCACAGATTGTTGCTTTTGCTTGTGGTAAAGACGATGAGAATAACAACAAGAAGTTTGAGGGTGGCAGACCTTCAAGCATTATTGTGGGAGACAAGCTCACACCAGAATCATTGGGTGCACTTCTTGCTCACTTTGAGAACAAGGTTATGTTCCAGGGATTTGCATGGAATGTTAACAGCTTCGATCAGGAAGGCGTACAGCTTGGAAAGGTTCTTGCCAAGAGAGTTTTGGCTCATGAGACAGAGGGTGCTCTGAAGGAGTACAGTGATATTTTCAATATCTAATATTTGAAAGCATAAATATAGCTTCCGGGAAGATTTTCCTGGAAGCTTTTTTACTCTATCGGAAAGATCCGAAGATAGATTTGATTATCCTATGAATCAGTCCTAAGGTCATGGTGAGAAGCATTCCTGCAAATCCAGTTGCAATAATGCCCATAATCATCTCTCCAATTAATAGGACTATGGGAGTGCTGGAGAAATATCCTGCCTTATAGGAATTATGGCATAGAATTAAAAACCCAAGGAGAGCTCCTCCGTAGGAGATAATATAGATGATGTCTGGTATGCTGGCGAGATAGATTGCAATCTTGTTGGAAGAGCTGCTGGAATCTGCCTGATAGTTTTGTACTTCTTCTGTGTTTTTATCCTGGAATGCCATAGCTTTTGCAATTCTTTCTATAATATATGGTTTATACTTTATGGGATGAAAATAGCATTTTTTTTGGAAAATGTAAATGATATAGTTTATAATCATTTTAAAGTAAAGAAGGCCTGGGCGGATTTTAGAAGACCGGGCTTTGGAGGGATTATTATGGTTAGATCGATTTTGGCAGTGTTATATCTGTTTCTATATCTGGTTTTAGGATTGCCAGTGCTTGGTTTGCTGCATCTATATAGCAAGGTCAGTGCCAAGAGAGCTGAGAACCTGACGGGTAAAATAGTTCGCTGGGGATTGAGTTGTATTACGGCTATTAGTGGTGCCGAAGTGGAAGTGCTTGGCCTGGAAAATATTCCAAAGGATACAGCAGTGCTTTATATAGGAAATCATAGATCAATTTTTGATGTGATTATTTCTTATCCATATACTGTGGGAAGAACAGGTTTTATTGCCAAGAATAATCTGGAGAAAGTGCCGATTCTCCCTATTTGGATGAATAGAATGCACTGCCTGTTTTTGGATAGAGACAATCCAAGGGATGGACTAAGAGTAGTTTTGCAGGCTATAGATTATATTAAGTCTGGCATCTCTGTATTTGTATTCCCGGAGGGTACCAGAACCAAAACAGGTGCTATGGCTCCATTCAAAGAGGGTACATTCAAAATGGCAACCAAGACGGGATGTCCTATTATTCCAGTGGCATTTACAAATACAGACGAATTGTTTGAGAGGCATTTTCCATTTATAAAGCCAACCAAGGTGATTGTGCATTTTGGAAAACCTATAATGCCGGATGATATTGAGGACAAGAAGCATGCCGGAGCACAGACACAGGCTGTGATTCAACAGATGCTAATTGAGGATGAGAGATTGCTGTAATACGCTGTGGTGCTTTACTACGATAAAGGAAAACTTGAAAAGTTCTTCATAGTGTGGTAAACTACTTTCGATGCATCGGCTTGACCGATAGCGCTAGGAGGTATATTGTTCATGGAACATTCAGACGTAAATAAAGTACGTGCATCAGTACAGCAACAGTGTGGCAGCAGAGTAGTTATCCAGTTGGATAAGGGACGCAACAAGATTGACATACAGGAAGGTGTCATTCAGGAAGCGTATCCAAGTGTTTTCACTATATTGACAGAAGATACTGAGGACAGACCTTCTCAGCTTCTTTCATTTAGTTATACTGATATTATTACTAAAGAGATTCGCATGAAACTTTGCGAAGCATAAAATTGAATATGAATTAGATGTGATTATCGCCATCTTCGGATGGCGATTTTTCATTTGGAAAATGTTTTTGCACTTATGGGTATTTAAAGGCAAAACACAACATATAGATATATTTGAAAAAATTATTAAAATTTTAACTAAAAAAGGTAAAGTATTAAACTGTATTGTCCGATAGAAAATCTATAAATATATTTATGCCCTTTTTTAGGGGCGGACTATGGATAATATTTAACAGAAAAACATACGATATATTTAATAGAAAATGTGCTAATATGGCGCGGTGAAAAAATATAAGGACTTGAAATCGTTTGATAATCAGGGTACAGACGAAAGGAATAAAGGTGTTTCTATGAGACAGAATACAAGATTGAAAAGTAGAATTGAGGCGTTGGTGTTAGCTGCCGTTATGGTGGTTACAACAATATTTGCCGGACAGAGAATTCAAGCCAGCTACATGGGTGTGGGAGATGACGCATCTTCTTATGTATCAAGTGGCGGTTCTATTGCTCAGGTATGTACATCCAATGCTGCCAATTACGAGACGGTGACAGGAGGTAAATTCAAGTTACTGCTGACAGAGGGTCAGACAGTCAACTATACTATTTCTTTATACCAGAATCTTACGGATACATCTAATCCAACCAGCGGCGAGAGAGTATGCGATATTAACAACACAGTGCCTGTTACAGGAACGGGAGAGACAGAAATCAACTTTAGTGTTCCTACAACTATAACGGTTGCCAAGGGAGAGACCTTCTCAGTTGTTATTACCCTTACAAGTTCAACTGGTGTTATTTCATATTATAAGAGCACTGATGCATCTGCCGGAGTGGGATTCGAGAAGGAAGCCTCAGGGGGATGGTACAACAGAGGAGTAAGTGTATTTGATGTAAATACAACTCCTACAGATTCCGTATCAGATATTACAGCTGTAACCCTGAATCATTCAGCTGTATACTTTGATGCAGATGAAGATGCAACAGAGACATTGGTTGCTACCCTGACTCCAGCTTACATGAGAACGGTAGAATTCGCAGTTACTTCTGGAAGCAGTGCCATTGTTGATCAGACAAGCGGTGTTGTACAGAAGGCTCCATCCAATACAACTGGTAAGACAGTTGTTACAGCTACAGCTGGTGGAAAGTCGGCTTCTGCTGATATTTATGTAATTAAGTCCGAATTAGCTCAGACAGCTTATACTTATGATGGAACAGAGAAGAAGCCCGCAGTTACAGTTACCTGTGATTCAGCTCTTACATTGGGAAATGATTATACAGTAGATTACTATGATTGCACCAACATGGGAACAGCTCGTGCGGTTGTTACTGGAAAGGGTGCTTACGCAGGATATACCAAGACTTTGGAATATACAATTGGTGCTGCAACCTTTGATCAGACAACTGTGGATGCTGCAACCTTTGGAATTGATATTAGTTCAGGAACAGTTACATCAGCAATTGTAGGAAGTCTTACAATGGATGTTGACTTTGTAGCTTCTGCTATTCAGACAGGAGTTAGCGCAGGTGGAAATCCTGTATATCAGATTACTGTAACAGGAATTGGCAACTACGCTGGAACAGAACTTACAAGATCTAATTATGAAGTGACTGCAAGCTCTACAAGTGCTATTGATATTTCTACAGTAGTGGATGCAGTTCTTCCATATACTAATATTGCTTTTGATGGAAGTCAGAAGAAGCCAACAGTTACATATATTTCAAAATATGATGGCGAGACAGAAATTGCTAATTTCAAGGACAATGTGAAATTATCTTACGGCGAGAATATCAAGGCTGGTAAGGGAACCGTAACAATAACTGGTGATTCAACCAAGGGTTACACAGGAAGCATTACCAAGGAATTTACAATTGATAAGCGCAAGATTACATCTGTAGATGTATCAGTAACAGATGCTGATGGTAATATTATTCCAACAGATGGAAGTGGTAAGTTCGTACACACAGGTTCGGCTATTACACCAAATGTATCTCTTAGCATTGATAATGCAGATGGTACATCATACAATCTTGTGGCTGGAACAGATTATGAAGTTGATTATGTAAATAACAAGAATATTTCTCGTAGAATGATGGTTGTTCTCACAGGTAAGGGCAACTTCAAGGGTGAGAATGAATTATATTTCTCAATCATTGGAGATTTCGAGAAGGATCCAATGGTAGCTGTAGGTGGAACTTCAGCAGTTGCATTAAATGATAAGGTGGCTGCATCAAATTATTCTACAGTATACTCTGGTGCTAACCAGACTCCAGGCGTAGTAATTGAGATGGGCAATGTGGAGCTTGAAGAGGGTGATGATTATTCTCTCAGCTATTCTGCTAACAAGGATGCAGGTGTTGCTGAAATCACAGTTACCGGACTTGGAATTTATGCAGGCAAGAGCTTTAAGACAACATTTAAAATCACACCAAAGAATATGACTGGTTCTCTCTCAATTTACAGAGAGACAAGAACATTTACCGGAGCAGAAATCACACTTCCAGCATCAGAGATCACAGTTGTCTCTGGCGGTAAGAGATTAACCAACGGTGTTGATTATGAGATTACATATGACAACAATGTTAATGTGGGTGATGCTACAGTTACAGCAACTGGTATGGGAAATTATCAGGGTACATTGACATCTACTTTCCCGATATCACCACTAGATATTACAGGAAATAACGACGTGACTGTAGAGCTTGATAAGACAGTATTTGAATATACTGGAAATCAGGTTAAGCCAACAGTTACTGTGAAATACCAGGGTAATGTGCTGAGAGAAAATGTAGATTATACATTGGGATTCACAGACAATATTATGGTAGGTAGCGCTACTGCTACAGTTACTGGTAAGGGTAATTTAACAGGAACCAAGACTGCTAATTATGAGATTACTCCAAAGGGATTCGCTGGATTGACATTTACAATTGGTGGAGCACCGGTAACATTTGACGGAGTAAATTATACTACTGCTTATGAAGCTACATACACGGGCTATGATATTAAGCCTGAGATTGTAGTATATGATGGCAATACCAAGATATATGCTATCCAAAGCTACCTGGTGTCTTATGCTCACAATGTAAGAGCCGGAGAGGCTACAGTTACAATTGACGGTGTGGGCGTGTACAAGAATGCACAGGCTGTTATAAAGTTTAGAATTAATCCAAAGGATATCAACGACGCGTCTATTGAGGTTCTGTCAAATGGAACAGAGAAGAAGACTGTTGATGGCAAGACATATACAGTACCTAAACTTGTAATTAATGATAATTCTCTTGCAATCAAGAAGTTGAAGGTTGATGAGTCTTACACAATTAATGTGGGAGACGAGGCTATGACTTCCGGTGAGGGCAAGATTGCAACTGTTGCTGGTATGGGCAACTATACTGGCACAAGAGAGTGGGAATATACAATTGGTAGCCCAATTACTAATGCGGCATATACAGTTGCTGATCCATATACTCATGAAGCATACAGATCAACTGCAGAGGGAACCTTCTACATTGATTACATTGGAAATGAGAGACCTGAAATCAAGCTTACACTTTCAAATGGAACTGTAGAGCTGACTGAGGGCGTAGATTACGATATTACATATCACTCAGATACATTTAACAGCTCTGCTGATGCTGATACTTATAATACCAAGGGTACAATCAACAAGATCAGCGCAACAGTTACTGGTAAGGGTGATTACTATGGCTCATTTGTAATTGATTACAGAATTCAGCCGGTATCATTTGAAAACACATCCAAGACATTTGATGTGACTGAAGCTAATAACTTCAAGAAAACATTTGACGGAAGCCCGCTGGTTCCAAATCCAACTATTGTATATGACACAATGACGTTGACCAAAGGTGTAGATTACAAGGTTGAGCCGGAAAATGTTGGACCAAATGTTGGTACTTATACAGTTACAATTACTGGAATCGGTAACTATTTTGGCTCAATGACCAAGACTTATACAATTGAGCAGGCTGATTTGACAGAATATACAATCAGCAATATAGAAGATCAGATTTATACAGGCAAGAAGATTGCTCCATCTATCACAGTATCAAAGGGCGGAGTTGCACTTGTTCTGGATAAGGATTATGAAGTTACTTACAACAACAACATAAATGTAGGCGAGAATACTGCTGAGGTAGTTGTTACTGGAAAGGGCAATTATAATGGCACACTTACCAAGAACTTCAGCATTGTCACAAGAGATATTACTAATAACAGTAAGCTGACCTTCAGCCCAATTGAGAATCAGACATATACAGGCTATGATATAACACCTGACATTACAGTATTCTATGATGGCAGACAGCTTGTGAAGGATACTGATTATGAGATTGTAAACTATGTAAATAATAAAACTGTAGGTGAGGCTACAGTAAATATTCAGGGTAAGGGAACCTTCAGTGGAACTGCAAGTACTAAGTTCAAGATTGTAGGTGACATTACCAACGGATCCCTCTTCACAGTGGAAGCATCAACCAATGTATACAATGCGACATTGGGTACGGATGGCAAGATGAATGTAACTGGCCTGGACAAGAACAAGTTCAAGGTATATTACAATGATGTGACTACCGGAGATAAGACAACAGCTACAGTTCCAGCTGCTAATTACTCTATTGCTTACATTTGTGAGTATCCTGGAGTATGCGCTGTATCTGTAATTGGAAATGATTATCTCACAGGTACAACAAGCTACAATGTAGATGTAAGAGGTAATTTGAATGATGCCAAGGTTATTGGCTTGAGAGATTACTATGATTACAATGGAACTGCAATTAAGCCAACAAACTTCGTTGTAACATATAACGGCAATGTACTTACAAGAGGAACAGATTACGCAGTTGAATATGGTGAGAATGACAGTATTGGTTCAGCATCTGGATCTATTGTATTAAAGGATGCATCTAATACATATTTCACAGGTTCTAAGACTGTGACATTCCCAATCAAGTATGATTTGGCCAATGTAGTTATATCTGGTGTGGATCCAAGTTATCCATACACAGGAAGTCAGTATAAGCCGAGTGTGACTGTAACAGGAAGCGACGGAAATCCAGTTCCTTCTGACAAATACAAGATTGAGTACGGCGAGAATACCAATGCCGGCAAGGGTAGTGTTACAGTATCACCTGCTACAGGCCAGGAAGATGCAGTGACAGGAAGCAAGACTGTGGAATTTGATATTGTGGGATTGGATATCTCTGCTTCTACAATCGGTGGAATTGATCCAAGCTACGAATACACAGGAAGCCTGATTACACCTAGTCCAAGTGTAATGCAGGGAGGCAAAACTCTGGTAGAGGGCAAGGACTACACAGTAAGCTATGCTAACAATATGAATGCAGGAACAGCTTCTGTTACTGTGATTGGTAGCGGTAACTATTATGGAACCAAGAGCGTAAGCTTCAACATCTCTGCAGTTGACTTTGCAAATGTTGATTTCAGAGTTGATGATGTAGGATATGCTGGCGGACAGAATGTTGTTCCAAATATCAATGTATCTTACAAGGGTCATACATTGACCAAGGATGTGGATTTTGCAGTAACATTTTCAAATAATACTGTAGTTACTGACCACGCTTTGGCAGTATTTACAGCAATGGGTTCTAATTATACAGGAAGCAAGACTGTAGAATTCAAGGTTACACAGGTTAACCTTCTTGGAGGAACAGTAAGCCTGGAGAACTCATCACAGGTATACACTGGTGGAGTGATTGTTCCAAAGGTAACAGTTACATGCCCGATCGGTGGAACTAGCGACACATATACTCTGACAGAACATAATGATTACGAGATTACATACAACGGATCTGGTTCTATCAAGGATGCTGGAAGCTACAATATTATTGTTACTGGAAAGGGTGGATTCTACAATTCACTTAATACTACATTTGTTGTAGATCCTAGACCGGTAGATGATGCAGAATACATCTCTATTGAGGTTCAGCAGGAAAATGATTATACAGGTCAGGCAGTTGAGCCACCTGTTGTTGTAAAGAATGTTAAGTTGACAGGCACTTCACAGACATTGACTGAGGGAGTAGATTATTCTATCACTTACAAAAATAATGTGAACTCAGCAGGCAAGGATGAGGCCCAGGCTCCAACAGTTACAATTACCGGATTAGGTAATTATGGTGGAACTATCGACAAGACATTTAACATAGGTAAATCAATTCAGAATGCGACTGTAAATATTGCTCCAAACAGATTTACTTATGATGGCAAGAGACATGTGCCAAGCTCATACAGCGTATACTTAGGCTCAGAGCTTCTCAGAGAAGGCAGAGACTACGAATTGGTAGATGTGGATGATCCGATAAATGCAGGAACCAAGACATTTGCTGTAAAGGGTATTGGAAATTATTATGGAACTCCTTCCAAGACATATGAAATAGCTCAGAAATCTGCTAACTTAAGCAAGATTAGAGTTGTATTAGAAGGTCTTGAAAAGGATGAAAATGGTAAGTATTATGCTGTATACAATGGCAGCAGTTTCCAGCCAACTGTCAAGGTATATGATGATGAGATTTCAACAACAGAGCCATTGACAGAAGACAATTACGCATTTGAATATAACAACAATCACGATGTGAGCACAGCTGGAAGCAAGGCAAATGTTACTATACATTTGAAGGGCAATTATGCAGTAGGTGCTGATACCAAGGTATGTGAGTTTGAAATTAGACCAAGAGATATAACTGGACAGTTCGAGATTAACTTCGCCGAGGACAGAATTCCTTATACAGGTAATGAGATTGTCCCAGTATTTACAGTTGATTACAACGATGGAGTGAATCCAACAGTAACTCTTGAGTCAACAGATTATGAACTTACTCTTACCAACAATGTAAATGCAGGCTTTGCTACAGCCAAGGTTACTGGTGTTGGCAATTATGTAGGTGAGGTTGAGAAAGACTTCATCATATATGCAAACCTGGCAGATGCGGAGGTAAATATTCCAACTCAGTTCTATACTGGTGAGGCAATTAATCCTCCAGTGACAGTGATCTGCGGTGGTAATACTTTGGTTCAGGATGTAGACTTCGAGGCTACTTATAATGAGAGCGAAACTCAGGGTGTGGCTACAATCACTCCTGTTAGTCAGTTCTACACTGGTAGCACAGCAGCTACATATGATATAGGATTTGATCCAGCACTTTTGATTGTATCTGGCTATGCAAATGAAATTGTATATACTGGTAAGTCAATTACTCCAGACTTCGTTGTGACAATGCCAAACGGCCAGGAAGTAAATTACGATCCAAAGAAGGTGGTTTACACAGATGCTAAGGGTGGACATGACAATGTAAATGTTGGTGTTATAACAGTTACTATTCCTTTGGATATCAAGGGCCAGGAAGAAATTCTCACAGTGAACTTTGCAATTGTTCCAAAGAATATAAATGACTGCCAGGTTACACAGCTGATGAACAATACATATACAGGTTCGCCATTGAATCCACCTGTAACTATTGTGTATAATGATAAGGAATTGACATCTGGAAAGGAATTTATTGCAAGCTATAGCAATACAACATTCCCAGGAACAGCAACAGTTGAAGTACAGGGAATTGGTAACTTTACAGGAACCAAGATGCTTCACTTCAATATTGTAAGTCCAGCGGTGGTATCACTGTCAGCCAAGGCCTTGTCCACAAGTTCCATTAATCTGGCTTGGTCTAGATTTGGAGCTCCAACTGGATACCAAATCTACTCACAGGATTGCAAGACATTATATGGTACTACAACAGGAAATAATTATGTGGTAGGTGGTTTGAATCCACAGACAGCATACACATTCAAGGTTAGATCTTATGTGGTACACGGTGGTGCAACATTCTTTGGACCATGGAAGGAAGTTACTGCAACTACTCAGGTTGCCAAGGTTGCAATGGCAGGAACTTCAAATACTTCCAAGAAAGCTGTATTGACATGGGGAGCTAATCCTGATGTAGGTGGATATGAAATCTACAGAAGTGATTCTCCAAATGGAAATTATAGCAAGGTTGCTGTTATGCCAAATACAGTTACATCTTATACAAATACTGGATTGAAGAGCGGCAAGACATATTACTATATTATCCGCGCTTACAAGAAGGTAAATGGAGTGTATGTATATGGTTCCTATTCAGATGCTATTGCGATAACAGTGAAATAGGAAGATAACATATAATGGCTCAGGAAAAAGATACACAGAAATCTAAATATTCAATCGGCGAATATTCTTTTGCATCATTTCATGAATACAGAGATGGTCTTGAGGATGTTCGCAAGATTGAGATTATAAATGAGAAATTAAATATTCAGGATCCAGAGGTGGCTGTGCGTTTGTATAATGACATTCGCGAGGGGCGTATAGCCTTTAAGTCACCTATTGGTGATGAGTTTTATGCTCACTTGGCAGATATAGTAGCGGACAAATCCGTGGATCTGCTGGAGGATAAAGCTACAGTAGAAGAGGCAGAGGACAAGATGAAATACCAGAAGTATATAGGTCTGGCATTTATGATCGTGGCAGTTGTCTCTTTTGCTATATTTGGAATTGCAGAATTGCGAGACATAATAACCACCAGACAGGCTGCCAAGATGGCGGAACAGGTTCAGCAGGAACAGGCCGAAAAGGCTGCCCAGGCTGCCAAGGAACAGGCTGATAAGAAGGGCGAAAATAGTGAAAATGGACAGAGTACAGGTGACAATACAGTTGTAACTACCATGGAAATTCTTCCAGAGTATGTGGACTTGCATAACCAGAATAATGATATGGTAGGCTGGCTCAAGATTGAGGGCACCAATATTGATTATGTAGTTGTGCAGAAGGCTGGGGATAATGAATATTATCTGAATCATGCATTCGATGGAAGCAGTAATTCCAATGGGTCTATTTTCATGGACTACA
>JAEEGF011367681.1_pt1 | contig 12006 bp, 8 predicted proteins | sample 9134171 | NCBI WGS metagenome assembly JAEEGF01 (sample SAMN16246542, study PRJNA631951) | gut metagenome | biome: gut microbiome; feature: rumen; material: AP-attached | host: Bos | place: Iran: Karaj | collected 2018-10 | reverse complement strand
GGGCGGACTGACGTTCCTGCTCCAACTGCATAATTTGGCGCTGAAGCTGCCCCTCCTTGTCGAGATGCGCCTTGGTCTCGCCGCCAATATCCACAGAACCGACCTTATGGCGATAGTCCGCCAACACCTTCTCGGCGCTATCCAACTTGGCCTTGACCCCCGGCAACTGCCCTTCAAGGAATTCCAAGGTCTTTTCAGCCTCAGCACTGCGCATTTCTACATTCTGGCGTAAGTAAGTCTTGGCTATCGTATTCAAGATGGACGCAGCACGATCCGGGTAACGATGGCTATAGCGGACCGAAATGATACCCGTCTGCTTACCTTTTTCGGCCACGTTTAAAGACGCCTTTAGTGCACGTTCCGCCTTCAAGGGCGAGCCCTGGACAATCTGGAATTTTTGCCCCTTACGAGCCTGCATGTAATTTACGCGGATTGTCAATGTATCGCCTGCAAACACAGCCGAATAGACTTCGCCAACACGCCCTTCCAAGGCAACCTTGCCATCCGGCGCGATTACCGCATAGGAATTTTCATCCTTGACGACTGCGATCCACTTCTTTACACGGAGTTTTTCCGGGATAATCAGTGAATCGACATCCATACGACCTTCCTTATGGGTAAACCTGTCAGACGCCCCGATAGGGATAGTCCATATATGGAGGTGCTCGACTGCCACCACCTCACTGAGAACCATGCGGCTCTTGATAAGTTCTATTTCAGCATCAGCCGGGCTCGCCAAGTCAAGGACTGCACCCATCTCGCCAAGAGCCTTGGTCGACTTGCTGCTGGTTCCCTTAACATTGACTTGAAGAAGAACGTCGCTCGTGAACTGCGGACGAACCCACATGGCATAAGCATATCCAAAAACCAACGTCAAAAGAGTGAATAGGAGTATAACCCAACGCCTGTTCCAAAGGGTTTGGGCAACATCGAGCAGCGTTATCGAGCCTTCTAACGGTTGAATTTTCTTTATATTCTCGTCCATCATTTTGATTCCATCAAGGCGTTAAAGGAAATATATAAAAAAACATATCTTTTTCTTACCCATTAAGTATCAATACGGCAAAATAAAACAGCACAACAAAGCTGAGTTCCACTCCAAATGACACGAAACAACGGCGATTAATAATCCGCATGACAACAATTTCGGAAACAACGGAGCGAACAAAGGAGACTAACACAAGACATGCTAAAAGAATAAAGAGAGAATCCAATATGTACGCAGAAACCAAAAAAAGCACAAAGGCAATAGCCACCGACACTAAGTTTACAATAAGCATCAGCCGTTCCTTGCGATACGTCTTAAGATAGTTGTTCGTAAGGAGTGTCACGCGAGATTCATAAACAATCATCGGCAACAGGATGCTCAAATACACAAGACTATCGACATAATTTGGAAGCCAAAGTTTAAGCACATAACAGCCAGGAAAATACAACAATAACGAGACAAACAGGAGCGGAGTCATAGAACGGCGTATACGGACATAAAAATCCGGGAGATCCGCCGTATCGATACGTTTGAGTGACGGAAAAATCCCAACACTCGCCGCCGTGACAAAAGTGAGAAATAGGTTCACTAAGGTAAACGAGAAAGCAACCTTTCCAAACAAAAGAGGGTCATAATGCCACTGCACCACCATTTTGGCTCCGCCCACAAAAAACAATGACGACAGGTTCGCAATCAGGAGCATTATACCGGAAGAGACATTGCTTTTGAGTTCCGCGACAGTACCATCGGCAAGTCGACCCGTTCCCAAAAACAGGCCCTTGTTCTGAGATGCGCCCCAAAGTATTGTGAGAACGCAAGAGGCAAAATAGACAACACACAAATCATAAAAACTATTTGCCCCACAAATGAGAGCAACAACAATACCAACACCAAGCATCAAACGCATCATCATAACAAAAATGACGTATTTGCTAATACGATTCGTCATTTGGAATAAATGAGATGCATAAGCATAAAGATTTGCTGTTATTATACCAAATGAAATAAAGCGAACTAACTGACGATATGTTTCATTTTCCACACCAAAGGACAAAGCAAAAACAATTAAAGCAAAGATTACCTCTGCACCAAGAAACAACCGAAATTGGGATTGAACGAGCGGTTTGTTTAGGGTTTGGTAGTCATATTGGGAATAACGGAGCATTAGCCCATCCAAAAAACCAAAATGAAAAATAGGCACATAACCCAAATACAAAAGTAAAGTTTGCCAACTAGAATAATCCATTTCCGATATATATTTGGGAAGGATTAGGTTAAGAATTGCGCTAACAAAAAAAGAAACCAACTGAGCAGACACCGTCAGCACAACATTCTTTTTCATTCCCGTAGTGGATGTATTAGATAGCATAACCAATATTTATTTTCTTATAATTTAGCCATAGACCATTCAAATAAATCAACCATTATTTATTTTTCAATACATTTTCTTTGATTACAAAAGACTTCCTATCAATAAACTTACCTATTAGAAAACCAAATATCACGGCAATCCACATACTAGCCGAGCGGAATCTCCAATCGAAAAAAGACAAAGCGAGCACCATTGCAAAAATAGACCATATTATTTTCATTGTTATAGTCTTATGACTTAAAGCACTGCTATATACAAAAGACGATAACACCCCGAAAAAAGGGATAAAAAATACTGCTCCGAACAATGTAAAATCTTCTATTATTTCACGCACCCATGTTCCAACATTACATTCCATAGGTGTCGAAAAGAATTCTTGGTAATGATTCATTGGCTCCATTAAGCCTAATCTTGTCAAAACATTATAAATCGTTAAAAAAGAATTTCTTCCAAAATGAAATTCACATTCCCGCAAGTATTCGTTCAAAGTACCTATTGGACCAGCAATATAGGCTAGACCCTTATAAAGAGCGACATTGTAACCGAACAAATCCTTATATAAATCCGTTGCATAATCCATCTTCAAGCCGTCAGCCCTTTCCTGAGAGACAAAGAAAATCATTAAAGCAAAAGTCACCAAGCTTGTCAAAAGGAACAAGACTCTTACCCTTGAGGATAATTCGAATCCTTTATCCATACACATATAACCTGCCAAAAAAAGCAAAAATGCAAAAACAATTCCCGCGCGTCCACCAGAAATAAGAGCATCTGCACAAGCAAGAATAACGCATGGAATAACAATTACATGGAAACCAAATCTTTTTAGATAGCACCCTAACAAAGGAAGCGTTATGAATATAAACGACCCTAAATATGGAATGGTCTCAATCTTTTGTGTTTCATTTACCCGATCCCCATAAATCAGCACAATTTGTTCCATTAAATTGAAACCATATATAGAAATCATGGTTTTCAAATTTGCAACAATGGCAATAGCCGCAATGGACATGGTTACTGCAATTCCAGCAAGCATCCATTTTTTCAATTGCTCAACACTAACACATTCAATCTCAATTGGTTTCTCATCTATATTCAGATTCCAACCAACAATGCAACCCAAAACAAAAAGAAGATGACTTGCAAAAATCACCACCCAACAAAAAGGAGTCATGTTGTAATAAAAAATCAAACCACTTTGATGAACAAAAACGGCCCCCCCCCAAACAATACTATACAAACATATCGGGTTGAACAAATTTCTATAAATAATTTTCCCAACATAAACTGCAAAAGAACAAAAGACGCAATAAAGAACAACCATAAAGACCTACTATTTCACTGTAATGGTTTTGCGTTCAAAACCCTTTTGTTTTCCGCAACAAAAGCCCGCAGCGACTCCCTGTATTTCTTATTGTACAATGACATCACCAGCCAACACCCAATATTCTGTAAAGAGAGCAACGCACACACAAATCGATTCAACTTCGCGTAATTCAACAAAACATATATAACAGACGTCCAGCGATAAAAACGAGTAAACAACATTTTCCCATCGCCTTTCTTCTGTGTCGAGATGCCCTCGTTATGTATGACTCGGGATTCATTCGCAATCATGGCATTTTTTTTCGCATTTTGCAAAACATACGCCAATATATCTTCTTCATAATACATAAACAAATTATCATCTAAACAATTATTTTGTCTAATAAAAGGCGACGACATCCCGAAACAGCATCCGGAAACCATTCCGCTAAAAATAAAATCCTTATCCACGGGATAATCTATAAAACGGGATTTATTCTTTTTGCCAAAGAAAAAAGTTTTAAAAAATTTCTTACTTGTTAAATAAGACTCTGCTGTAATACCATGTCTTGCAAACTGAACATATTCCCCTTTAGGATTATAAATTGATGGGCCCACAATAGCCACATCTTTATTCGATGCAAACGCTTCTTGCATAAAGGCAAAAGCATCATTTTGCAGGATAATATCGCTATTCAGAAGGTAAACATATTCAAAGCCTTCTTCCAAAGCCTTGCGAATACCAATATTATTGCCACCAGAAAAGCCTAAATTTTTTTCACTTATAAGAACTTGCACCTTGTCGTCTTGCGCGTATTTTGAAACCAGTAACTGACCAGACTTATCAGGCGATGCGTTGTCGACCACAAATATTTTATAAGAAGAACATGCCGTGTATTTCTTAATAGAATCAACACAAACAACGGTGTCTTCGAATGTGTTATAATTCAATATGACGACGGCAAAGTTTTCCATATTTAATTACTCAAAAAAGCGGCTCGTAGGAATATTATAGAAATTCAGCACATTTTTCAGACAGACATCATTGTGCGAGCAATCTACATTTTGTTTTGAAAGGGCTCCTTTTTCGTTTGAGCCAACACCCAATTGATCGACTTCCCAATTTTTGGCCCAAACCACAGGAATCCCGCTAACAATTTCCATACATTTTAGCCAAATATCATCAGCGTCAAAGCACAGTTCCTTGAATCTCGTATCATCAAAAACGCACTCTTTAAGGCAATGTGGCGGATACAGTTTTCCACTTCCACCGGTCGCTAAAAGAGAAAAACTTGGTTTCACAATGCTTCGACACTGATCTTTCCACATATTATAAGGGAGAAGATTTCCGTCTTTTTGCTTCATTAAATGTACGCGACGTGCACTAATGGCATTTGGATATTTCTTATAAGTCTTTATTAAAGACGACAACCAATTTGACGGGTAATACAAATCATCGTCCGCCGTTACTATTATATCGTTGGGGAATTCCTGCATTGCATAAAAATATTTCTTATGCGCTTTCAGATTCCTTTCGCTATCAATATGGTATTCAACGCCATATTGTTCCAAGGCCAACATTTCTTTCGTGAATTGATCTCGCGAAGAATCTGATCCTAGATAGACAATAATTTTATCAGGCTTAACCTTTTGCCGCAATAAACTTTTTAGGCAAATATGGATTTTATTGAACCTTAACGGGAAAGAAGTCAACGACACAATGATTTTCGTTTCTCTTTCTTCTGTCGCATTTAAGCCGTAATCAAATTTCGCTCTATCAACTAAAAATTTCGTCTTGTAGTTGTTAATTCTATAAACCATGTGGCAGAACGACTTGCGAACGATTTCCCTCAAGCCACCGCCATCATATGCATTTTTTAGTCTGCCAAGAAAATTCATATTCAAGTTTCCCCTTGTTTTATGATTCTACATGGCCTCCCCACATACTTCATCTTCTTCCATACGCCAAAGAAGAGGTTTCGGCCGGTATTAAACAGCGACATGACCGGGTTCATTCCTTCGGCTTCGCGGTAGAGCTTGTAATGCCACTTGATGAGCGACAAGTGACGGGATAGATCCCCGCCTGCGCGGGGATGACAGATTGGAAGATCCTTTTCCCCACAAGGGGGATCATGGATCACTAAGGGCTGAAGCCCAAGTGACCAAAGAAACTTTGTCCCTTCGGCAAGCTCAGGGGCCTTATGGATCCTATCGCCTTCGGCTCCAGGATGACTTTGCGAATGTGTTATCGAGCCGGTGCGCTTGCGGTAGCGGGCCAGGTTCTCGTCCAGGAGGTAGCAGTCGGCCTTGCGACAGATTTTCAGCCACATGGCGTAATCGTTGTTCTTCTGGATTTCAGCAATTTGGATGTCGCCCACGACTTCTCGGTCGTACATCACGGTGAGGCAGCCGGGCCAGCAGTAGTTATACATTCCCGTCTTGGTGATGCGTTTGGGGCCGCTCACGATGGTCCCGGTCGGGGTTCCGTTCTCGTCCATTTCCTCGTAGCGCGTGTAACTGAAGGCGTAGCCGTTCTTGGTCATGAAGGCTATCTGCTTTTCCAACTTGTCGGGGGTCCACAGGTCATCGCTGTCTAAAAACGCAATCCATTTGCCTTTTGCCTCGCGGAGGGCGCGGTTGCGGCTGTAGGCAGCACCGCGATTGCGGTCGTTTTTGAAGTAGTGGATTTTCGAAGAGAGATCCTTCGACTCCGCTTGCGCTCCGCTCAGGATGACATCCTTCACGACTTCGTCGGTGCTGTCGGTGCTGGCGTCGTCAACGATAATCAGTTCCCAGTCGGTGTATGTCTGCGCCATTACGGAGCGTATGGACTCCGCGATATACGGGGCCGTGTTGTAGCTGGGCATGATAATCGACACCAAGGAAGACATTCTATTTAGCCTCCCCTAGATCCTTCGACTTCGTGGATTCTATCGCCTTCGGCTCCAGAATGACATTCAGACATTGCAATAAGCCTTTTCGCTTCTTCTTGCCCGCGGTCGTATTCCTCGCGGGTGATGCGGCCACTTGCCAGCAGGTAGTCACCGAGGTCGGTCGCGGTGTCGGAGCCTTCTTCGGTGATGTCGGAACGCTTGATAAAGGCCTTGTTCAGCGTGGTGAGAATAATCTTCACGTCACCCAGGAAGGTAATTTTCTTGATGTACTCGAGGTCATACTCGATTTTCTTTTCCCAAGTCACGGCGTTCCTGCCGTTGATTTGGGCAAGCCCGCTCAGGCCCTGCCGTACGGTGTGGCGCTTGCGCTGTTCGGGGGTCATAAAGACCATGTCGCGCACGAGTTGCGGTCTCGGGCCGATTACCGCCATGTCGCCCTTCAGTATGTTGAAGAGTTCGGGGAGTTCGTCGAGGCTAGTGGAGCGTAAGAACTTGCCATATGCGGTAAGGCGCACGTCATCGGGGAGCAACTTGCCGTTTGCGTCCTTCTCGTTAGTCATGGTACGGAACTTGACTAGCTTGAATATCTTTTCGTCCTTCCCGGGGCGGGGCTGCGTGAAGAACGGATTACCCTTCATCTTGACTGCACCGAGGAGCGTAAGGACTACAAGCAGCGGGCTCAACACGCATATCGCGGCAAGCGCACAGAAGAAATCGATGACACGTTTAAGGAAGCGGGGGTACATTTTAATTCAATATAATAAAGTTTTTTCATTTAGATTCTCGCCTTCGCGAGAATGACGATGCAGGCAACTTCGCGGGGATGACAGCATAGGTTCGCGGGGATGACAGCATAGGTCAACCAACGCTACCCCTCAAAGCATTCCCTTATGGCAGCGATGATGGCATCCTGCTGGTCGGGGGTCATCTTGTTATCGCTGGGGAGGCAGAGCCCGCGGGCGAAAATGTCGGCGCCCACGGAGGTGTCCGCGCCTTCCTCTCCCGAAAAAGCCCTGTCGCCTTCCTTCCCCGCAAATGCACCCGCGGCAGTCACGAAGGCGTGTCCCCGGTAAAGCGGCTGCATGTGCATGGGTTTCCAGATGGGGCGGCCCTCGGCGTTCATGTCGGCGAGGCGTTCCAGGATTTTCGCAGGAGTAGCTTTCCCGCGGCCCTCGCCCACCGCACATTCATCGATAATCATGCAGCTGAGCCAGAAGTTCGGCACGGAATTCACCGCATCGTAGGGGTTCATCTGCACGGGCAACCCGGCAAGTCCCGCCTTGTAGCGCTCGTAAATGGCATGTTTCTGCGCGATGTGTCCTTCGAGGTACGGCAGCTGCCCGCGCACCACGCCCGCAATTACGTTGCTCATGCGGTAGTTGTACCCGATTTCCTCGTGCTGGTACCACGGTGCGGGTTCACGGCTCTGCGTGCTCCACTTGCGCACACGGTCCGCATCTTCCTTGCTGTCGGTAAGGTACATACCACCGCTACTGCCGGTAATAATCTTGTTCCCGTTGAAGCTGATGGCGTTAAAGTCGCCAAAACTCCCGGTCTGCACGCCCCTGTAGCTTGCACCGAAACTTTCTGCGGCATCTTCGACCAGGAGGGCGTTGTGGCGGGCGCATATTTCGCGGATTTCATCGACCTTCGCAGGCGTTCCATACAAGTGAACAAGCACCACGAGCCGCACATCAGGGTAAATTTTGAAAGCCTTCTCAAGCGCCACGGGGTCCATGTTCCAGGTATCGCGTTCGCTGTCAATAAACACAGCCTCGCCGTTCTCGTAGGCCACCGGGTTGAGCGTTGCGGCAAATGTCATGTCGCTGCAGAACACCTTCTGCCCACGCAGCGCACCCTCGCCCGCCCTGGGCACCCCGAACAGACGGACTCCCGCAAGGCGCGTGCCCAGATGCAGCGCGGCAGTCCCCGCAGAAAGCGCCACGGCATACTTCACGCCCACCTTCTCGGCCACCAGGCGCTCCACCTCGTCGATATTCTTCCCGACGGTGCTCATCCAGTTGGTTTCGTACGCTTCCTGCATGTAACGGAGTTCCTCGCCATGCATGGTGGGGCTCGCAAGCCAGACTCTCTTTTCAAAGCGCTTCATGGGCAATTCCTTTACGCGGTCTCCTGTACCGCCTTCATCGATGCGGTCGCCTTCTTGTTGTATTCCTCGGGTTTCACGAACGTGGGTACAATTTCGCGAAGAGCCTGTACGGTAGCCTCTTCATCGTTCTCGAACGCGGCATCCCTCAGCTTGCGCAGTTGCTGGATAAACTTGCTACTGTCTATCTCAATCTGCTTCCCGATAAAGATAAGTTTATTGTTGGTCTTCTGCAGGCCTTCCTCATTCATCAGGAGTTCTTCCTTGAGCTTTTCGCCGGGCCTGAGTCCCGTAAACTTTATCTGCACATCCTTGTAAGGCTCCTTGCCGTACATGCGGATAAGGTTTTCGGCAAGCGTCAGTATCTTCACGGGTTCACCCATGTCGAGCACGAAGATTTCGCCGCCGTGCGCAATGCTTGCCGCCTCGAGCACCAGGCTCACCGCCTCGGGAATGGTCATGAAGTAGCGGATAATGTCGGGGTGCGTCACGGTCACGGGCTTGCCCTGCTCAATCTGACGTTTGAACAGCGGGATAACGCTCCCGTTGCTGCCGAGCACGTTGCCGAACCGGGTACATACAAATTCAGTATTGCTCATCTTGTGCTGGGCCAGGTACTGCACAATCATTTCGCAGCAGCGCTTGCTTGCACCCATCACGTTCGTGGGGTTCACCGCCTTGTCGGTGCTAATCATCACGAACTTCTTGACCTTGTTGAACAGCGAGAGGAACGCCACGTTGAACGTCCCTGCTACGTTGTTCTTAATCGCCTCCATGGGGCTATTTTCCATCAGGGGCACGTGTTTGTGGGCTGCCGCGTGGAACACAACGTCGGGCGTGTACTTCTTGAAAATCTGGTTCATGCGGTTGTAGTCGCGCACGCTCGCAATAAGCGTCACCAGGTCAAGCGCACTCCCGTATTCCATAAGGAGTTCCTGCTGGATTTCGTAGGCGTTGTTCTCGTAGATATCCACAAGCACAATCCGCTTCGGGTCGTACTTTGCAATCTGGCGCACGAGTTCGCTCCCGATGGAGCCGCCACCGCCCGTAACCATGCAGACCTTGCCCTCGATAAAGCCGCGCACATCCTTGTTGTCGAAGGTAACGGGGTCGCGCCCCAGGAGGTCCTCGAACTTGATATCTCGAATTTGCTCCACGAAGCTGGTGGATCCGTCACCAACGCTGGAAGAATCGAGCAGGCTGCCGATAAACGGCAAAACCTTCACGGGGAGCCCGGTCTTGCTGCATATCGAAAGAATCGCCTTGCGGTCCTTGGGCGGGCAACTCGGGATGGCGAAGATAATTTGTTCTACATTCTCGGCCTTCGCGACCTTCACGATATCGCGAGTACCGCCTGTTACAAGCACCCCGCAGACGGTAGAGCCAATCTTGTTGCGGTCATCGTCAATAAGGCATACGGGTTCAATCTTGGGCGCCCCCGCCACAGCGGGCAGCCTGTTTATCTCCGTAATAAGGAGTTTCCCCGCCTCGCCCGCGCCGATAATCATGGTGCGCCTGCGTTCGGCATCCTTGCGGCCGACTTCTGCAATGGTCAGGAACGCATCGCGGAACGCAAAACGGAACAGGCAAATCCCTATCGCAGTAAGCAGGCACGAAAGCGCAGAAAAACGCAGGTACGAAACATCGGTAATGATGTAGTAAAGGCAAATGGCGACGGCATAGCCGAGCACCACGCCAATAATGCAGCTAATGTAATCGTTCCGGGAAAAGTAACGCCAAAGTTTGTTGTACGCCCCGGTCAAGAGCAGGGCTGCCAGGCAGCACACCACGCATGTCGAAAGGAAGGCAAAAAGTTCGGGGCGGCCGATACGTTCTGCGTAAATGGGTATGGGAAAATTGGCGAGCAGGCCGGCAATCACGACAATAAATGCATCAGAAAGAGCCAAAAGACGCTTCCTTAGCCTAAAATTCGTGAATAGTTTACGGATTTCCTTCATTTACACTCGCCCGAAACATTACAAAATTAGTTTTTTTTGATTATCGGGACGTTTTGTTACAGCATTTTGCAAACTAGCGTGATTTGGGTCAAAACACCCCATTTTTCGGGCTTTTTTCAATGTAAATAATACCTTGAAAATGCTTGAAAACGCCCAAAATCTTTATAATTTAACGTTTGGTGTATGGATTAGGCATTTTTCAAATGCTCAAGGATCCGTATGCAGAAAAAATACATAGCATTCCCGTTCGTTGCCGCCTGCGCCCTCATTTTGGGCTGTTCCGAAGACCCAGCAGAAAATTCCGTCATTTCCCCCTACGGCGACTTGCAGGATCCGAACAATCCGTATGTAGACCCGAATAACCCGGGTGTCGACCCCTACAATCCGGGCATCGGTGGCGACCTGAGTTCCGGAGCAATCCCGTTCGGCAGCTCATCCTCATTCGCGCTGACCGACCCGGGCCTGAGTTCCGGCGTGAACCCGTTCCAGAACCCGAACAGTTCGGGGTTCATGCCCGCAAATTCGAGTTCTTCCAAGGCGAAGGACCCGAAATCTTCTTCCGCAGGGCTCCAGGAATACGAAGACAACCACAAGGCAAAAGCGACGTTCCTCCCCAAGGCGGGTTTCTACTCTAACCTGACCATTGAACCGCCGACCCCCACGAAGGGCGGGCAAATCTACTGCACGTTCGACGGTTCATTCCCCACGCAGGGTTCCCAGCAGATTACCTCGGCGATGCAGATTACCAAAAGCACCGTGGTGCGCTGTAGCGAGTTCGTGAACGGCCAGCCCGCCGATACCACGACGCAGACTTACTTTATCGGCGAAAACGTCTCGATGCCGGTGGTGGCGCTCACCGTGAATCACCACGACATGTTCGACTCCACCGACGGTTTTTATGCGACCGGCCCCATGAACCAGCTCCGTTGCACGAACCCGAACTTCAACCAGATGAGCATGGGCGGCAACCAGACCGACAACAACAATTCCAAGTGTGCCGAGCCCTGCTTCAAGGCGAACTTCTGGTGCGAAGACGAACTCCCCGTACACGTGGAATACTTCGAGAAGGGCAGTTCCACCACCGAAAAGACGTGGGAAATCGACGCGGGCATTTCGCTTATCGGTAACTGGAGCCGCTACAAGCCCAAGAAGAGCGTTGCCATCAAGATGGATAACGACGACTACGGAGACAAGGTGCTCAAGTACTCCTTCTTCAAGACGCGCCCCGAAGCGAAGAAGATGAAGAGCTTCAACCTGCGCAACAACGGCAACCGCTTCTGGACGGACTACATCGGCGATGCCATGATGACGAGCCTCATGGAAGGCACCGACGTGGATTACCAGCGCAGCCTGCAGGTGGTTGTGTTCTACAACGGCGAATACTT
>JAEEGF010138358.1_pt1 | contig 12007 bp, 7 predicted proteins | sample 9134171 | NCBI WGS metagenome assembly JAEEGF01 (sample SAMN16246542, study PRJNA631951) | gut metagenome | biome: gut microbiome; feature: rumen; material: AP-attached | host: Bos | place: Iran: Karaj | collected 2018-10 | reverse complement strand
CATTATCTCGGAGAATACGGTCTGCTTGATTATTTCACCGAGTGCGTCGATTCATCCTATGCCTTCACCCCGAAGCCTGCGCCCGACGGCGTGAATTACATCTGCGAAAAATACAATCTGGATAAAAGCCGGACGCTGATGATCGGCGACAGGGAGCTCGATGTGCTTTCGGGTAAGAACGCGGGCACTCTCGGCTGCCTTTTCACGAATGATAAAAATATTGAAACAAGCGCCGATTTTATTGTCGGCGACATTATCGAAATACTTGATATTTAAGGAGTAAACAATGAGAGCAGTAATTACGGTTATAGGTAAGGACATGGTCGGAATTCTCGCGAAGGTTTCTGTCAAATGCGCAGAGAACAATATCAATGTTCTCGAGGTCACGCAGTCCATCCTTCAGGATATGTTTGCGATGATAATGATGGTTGATATATCCAAGGCGAGCGTGCCGTTCACCGACTTTGCCGAGAATCTCGAAAAAATGGGCAAAGAGATGAATCTTTCAATCCACGCCATGCACGAAGATATTTTCAACGCAATGCACACAATCTGAGGTGAAATTCAATGCTTAACGCAAGAGATATTCTCGAAACAATCACTATGATACAGGATGAGAATCTCGATGTGCGCACTATCACGATGGGCATTTCGCTCCTCGATTGCTGCCACTCGGATTCCGATATCATGTGTCAGAAGGTTTATGATAAAATCACACGCTATGCGAAGAATCTGGTGGCGACCGGAGAGCAGATTGAGAAGGAACTCGGAATTCCGATTATCAATAAGCGCATTTCCGTCACTCCTGCGGCCATGATTCTCGCATCGACCGATGACAAGAATGCGGTCAAGCTTGCGAAGACTCTCGACAGAGCCGCGAAGACCTGCGGAGTCAATTTCCTCGGCGGTTTTTCGGCTCTCGTTCACAAGGGCTTCGGACCCGGCGACAAAGAGCTTATTGAGGCGATTCCCGAAGCGCTTGCATCGACCGATTTCCTCTGCTCTTCAGTAAATATCGGCTCAACTAAAACCGGTATAAATATGGACGCGGTCGGTTTGATGGGCAAGGTGGTGCGCAAGGCCGCCGAACTCACTGCCGATAAGGGCTGCATAGGCCCCGCGAAGCTCGTCGTATTCTGCAACGCCCCTGAGGACAACCCGTTCATGGCAGGCGCGTTCCACGGAGCCGGCGAGCCGGACTGCGTAATAAATGTCGGCGTTTCGGGACCCGGCGTTGTGCGCGCAGCGCTTGCAAAGGCGAGCGACACAATGGATCTTACAAAGGTAGCCGACCTTATCAAGAAGACGGCTTTCAAGATTACGAGAATGGGTCAGCTCGTTGCGGCTGAAGCGTCCGAGCGTCTCGGAGTGCCGTTCGGCATTGTCGATTTATCCCTCGCTCCGACTCCCGCTGTCGGCGATTCCGTCGCACATATTCTCGAAGAAATGGGGCTTGAAGTCTGCGGTTGCCACGGTACCACCGCCGCCCTCGCTCTTCTCAATGACGCTGTCAAAAAGGGCGGAGTCATGGCGTCGTCGCACGTCGGCGGTCTCTCGGGTGCGTTTATTCCGGTTACGGAAGACGCCGGTATGATTGACGCCGCGCGCTGCGGAGCGCTTTCGATAAACAAGCTTGAGGCGATGACGGCTGTCTGCTCGGTCGGCCTCGATATGATAAATATTCCCGGGGACACACCCGCCGATGTCATTGCCGCGATAATTGCCGATGAAGCCGCGATAGGTATGGTCAATTCAAAGACTACTGCGGTCAGGGTTATTCCCGCTGTCGGTAAGAAAGTCGGCGAGGAGCTTGATTTCGGCGGACTTCTCGGAGGCGGTCCGGTTATGCCCCTCTCAACTTATTCGCCCTCAAAATTCATTGCCCGAGGCGGAAGAATTCCCGCCCCGATGCAGTCGCTCAAGAACTGAGGAATCCCTATGCCTAAAAAAGACTCCCGCAATACCCGCATGAAAATAGTCAACGCCGCCTGGGCGCTGTTCTATAAATACGGTTATGATAATACGACGGTCGAGGATATCGTGTATGAATCGCATACCTCGCGCGGTTCGTTCTATCATTATTTCAGGAGCAAGGATGAACTGCTCAATACGCTTTCGAGCGTTTTCGACAGCAAGTATGAGGAGCTTGAACCTTCGGTGAGCGGACTTGATACAGCGATTGAAAAGCTGCTCTATCTCAACCGCGAGCTTTTCAGACATATTGAGAATTCCGTTTCGATGGACCTGCTCGCCCGTCTGTATTCATCCCAGCTGATTTCAAGCGGGGACCGCAACCTGCTCGACCATAACCGTACATATTATAAGCTTCTTCGCTCGATTGTGATTGAAGGCAAGGAAAAAGGCGAATTTGCCGAAGAAATGTCCGTCAACGAAATCGTGCGCGCCTACGCAATGTGCGAGAGGGCGCTTATCAGCGACTGGTGCCTCTCAAACGGCGATTATTCCCTTGCGCGCGAAGCGGAAACCCTGCTCCCGCGCCTGCTCGAGGGCTTTATTGCTCATCGCAGTTAATTTATTATTAATAAAACCGTTACATAAAGTTTATCCCCGCGCAAGCTTTGTGAAATACGGTAATATCATAATAACAACATAAATATATATTGGAGGAATCATTATGAAAAAGGCGTTATCGGTATTACTGCTGTGCTTCGTGCTTCTCGGCGTCTGCTCCTGCCAGAAGATGATAATCACAAACGAGGAAGATTACAGCAAATACGTTGAAGAGAGCGAAGCCCAGTCGGCCAAAGAGGCTTCCGAGAGACAGGTCAAAGTCGATGAGGATATAGCCAAGCTCGAGAGCGAGCTCGGAAAAACCGTGAAGAATAAGCAGATTGTAGTCAGAAAAGAGTATTCGGGTCTGATTATCTATGAAATAGTTAAATTCAAGAATAAAAAGGTTGACTACAGACTTACTTATAAGTATTTTGAGGACGAAACCGATTACAAGGATCAGGTTGTACACGGCGACATACAAAACGACAAGCTTATTGATTCCGATGATACTCTGAGATGCGTGGTCTATAAGAATAATAAAGCGAATAAAGAAATGACCTTTGATGATGTTTATGCTTTGTATGACAGTATGGACCACAATATAATACAAATAGTCAAATAGTTTTTTAACCGCCCCTGAGGCGGTTTTTTTATATTTTCCGGGCGGTTGTTCATGCGGAATGTATGAAATTCAGATGCCGTTCAATCCTGTTCACCCAATCCGTCTGCGTTGAGGAGAAGGGGCGGAAAAGCGCGTTTTTTATGCAACGTTCACAAACAAAGAAACCTCAATCCGGCAATATGACGAACTTAATAATTTGTTCATAATTTAGTTACAAAAAGTTTATATTCGGGTATGATTTGTACAATAACGCGCTTATAATATTAATGGCGTAAGTATATGTGCTTTTACGCCGCTCAGGCGGCAAATTCAACGGAGGTGCATTTTATGAAAAAGGCAAAACAAGTTCTTTCACTTGTTCTGGCTGCAATCATGGTTATGGGCATCGGTATTCCGACCGCCTTTGCAAAGACCAGAGATAATAACTATGAAGTAGCCAACATGTATCCGGAATCATATTCCGACGGCGTCTCGAAGTACAGGTTCACAGCCGAGCAGGGTGCCGGCTATGGCCTTGACCTTCTTGACAACCTTCTCTACGAAGCGGCTCTCGACCTTTCCCAATCGCCGGTTGTAGATGAATGGTATGCAAAGGTTACTCTCAAAGCCAACCTTACCAGCATCGACACCGCTATGTATTTCCTTTATAATCTGCTTTATGCCATTCAGTATGACAGCGATTATATTTCGAACGTAGCAAACATCAAGGTCATAGGTATCGGCGTTACCGGTCTTGCGGGCAGAATCGTTACCAGTCTGAATCTCGGCGATATAAAGAGTCTTTACGGCGATGACCTTGCCGTCAACGGCAACATTGTCTATCGTAACGTCAACTATTCGGGCGATAAAGTCGCACAGACCGATATGCAGGTCCTTATGGCCCTTATCAAATTCCTCGACAGAAACAAGGAAACTCTCGCAAAGGTTACCAACGGTACAATCGGATTCGGTACTCTTGACGGAGCTATCAAGGGTATTAAAAACGTCGGCCCCATCCTTGAGGATCTCCCGAGTTTCCTGAAGAAGCTTCTCTATCAGAAGCTCGTCAACAGCGATTTTGATACCGAAGGCGCTCTTCCCTCCGGTGTAACTGTTGACTCGGATCTCCAGAATATCGTCAACTGGGCGCTTGTTACCGGTACCGGTACAGACGCTGCCAGCGGCGGCAAGTCGGTTCTCGGCGAGAATTTTGAGGCATTCCTTCCCGATATCGGCAATTATCCCGGCGGAGCAAGCCTCGGAGCCGAAGCCATTACGGTTGACAGAAACGGCGACGGACAGCCCGATGCCGGCGCAAAGATGAACTTCTATCAGCTCGTCAACAATGCCATCAACGCTCTTCTCAGCGGCATGGTTTCCGACCTGCTCAAGGATCTTCTTATTGACCTTCTTGATATCGATCCCTCCGTCAATGACGGCAAGGGCGACACCGCAATTATGCAGGATATGATCTTCACCGCCATCACCGGCGCTATCGAAGGTCTCTGCGTTGCGAACGGCGCTCCCGCCATCACATACAATTCCGATGAAGAAACATATCCCATCCCCAAGATTGAGAAACTTCTTCACTGGTTCTTCGTTGAAGGCGGTCTTTCAACATTCGTAAAGATTTCCTACAGCGGCATTCAGCTTACAGACAACTTCATGTCCCTTCTCAACGATATTGCGCGTGCGCTTCCCGGCCTCTTCCCGCTCTTCGGTTTCGAAGTTCCCGAAGGACTTACCTACACCAACGAAGAGATGAATGAGAAGTGGGTTGACAAGACCGGCGACGATATTTATCTTACCTACTACGGTCAGAAAGTTCAGGGCACGGCAGAAGAAGAAGCTGAGCAGCTCTATAAGCATGTCAATGAGACCACAGGTAATGTTTACTACACCTTCAAGAGCAACGGTACAGTAGCAAACACCACCGATGACGGTCAGAGCGACTATATCAACCCCGATTTCATCAGACCCAAGTATGTTCTCTCCAATCAGAATATCTACGCAGCTCTCGTCAAGATTCTCCTCAACCACTTTGTTGACGGCTGCTACTTCAATAAAGATGCGGATACCATCCCGATGGTCGGCGCTTATGCTCTTGCATCTCTCGCGGCTCAGTATATCCCCGAGAACAATTACTTCGATCGTCTCGATGCCGCTATGGCTCAGCTTCAGGGAGAGCCCTATATCCCGAAAGTCGGCCAGAACGTTACTCCTCTTCCCTTCACCGAGACCATCACAATTCCTTCGGTGAACGGTCAGAATTCAAAGGAAGTCACAATCCCCAGAGCGGTTATGGATATCGGCGCTTCACTCGGCGCGTACTTCCTCTCCGGCTGGCAGGATTTCGAGCAGGGTCTCGGATTCAAGCTTGAAACCGATACAAGCTTTGAAGTATTCGCAATGGAATTCCTTACTTGGGCTGTCGCAACCTATATGCCCATCTTCGCGGGCAAGTGGGATCCCGGCTCAATGCAGTTCGTCAACAATGATGACGGTTCAGCCGGTACATGGAAGAACACATTCAACAGTGCTCTCACAACCTTCAGAACCGCCCTCAACAATCATCCTTCAACAGGTACTGCAATCAACAGAATCAGCAATATTCCTACTTCAGAGATCAGAAACGCGCTCTATACTCTTTTAAATAATACATTATTTGTACTTATTCCTTATAACTGGCTTCCCAATTGGGTTGCGGATTACGGCGCATCGGGTCTTGTCAATGAGTGGCTCGGACAGAGTCTCTGCACACTTGACCTTCAGAGGATTGTTTCACTCTTCGGCGTCAACACCACAGGCGAGCTCAACAACTCCGTCACAAAGGTTATTATCAACCTTGTTGACCGTGTTCTCGGTACGGTATTCGGCGGCAACCCGCTGCTTCCTCCCGTATCCAACAGAACAGTCTACTCGGCTTCCACAACCCTCGCAAATCTTGAGAGCCTTATCGGAACCACTCAGAGCACTCCGCTGTTTGATCTCCTTATCAAGCTCCTTACATATCTCAAGACTTACGGCCAGACACTCTGCAGCGTAATCTTCCCGCTTCTTCTGAGCGGCGCTGTAAAGTCATATAAATACTATAATACCACATCTCCCGGCGCACAGCAGATCAATTATATCGGCAACAATCAGATCGAGCTTGAAGATCTTCAGACTTATCTTGATGTCAACAATGCAGATGCCGATATGAATGCGGCCGCGTTCTCAGGTCCCGTTTACTTCAATTCGGATGCGAAAGCGGCAGACGTTGCTTCCAAGATCGGCGTATCCTTCAATGCGGAGACCGACCACGAGACAATCGGCGGTTCCGTAAAATACAAGGTAGTATTCCCTGCCGAATACGGCAGAATGAGCCAGGCCGAAGCAGCAGCTGCTTATGTTGAAAACAGCTATGCGAAGCGCCTCACCGAGAACGGTAACAGAGTCTTTAAGCTCTATGTCAAGGATAACTACAGAACAGGTACTGCAACCGAAACCACCACCAATATCGAAGTAGTAGACGGTGTCGTAAAAGAGAGACAGTATAACTATACCGGCATTCATTCGATTACCGCAAACAAGAGCGGCAATGATTATCAGACCGGCAGCAAAGGCGAGGTAGTATTCCCCTCCGGTTACAGAACCTCCGCAAGAGAAGACTTCAGAGCATTCCAGGTATTCTATACCAACCGTTACTTCAACGCAGTTGAGGATGCCGAAGAATTCATCGGCGAATTCAACACCTACGCTCACAGCACCCTTTCCGATGCTTACGGCGCATGGCTTATGTATTTCGTAAAGATGCAGCTCAGAGCGGCCGGACAGCTCAGCGATAATGTTGCCACACCCGGCGAGAAGACACCTTATCCGTTCTATATCACCGGAAACGAAAGCTCGGCTGAAAGCTATATCGGTCCCCAGGTCGCGAATTATAATGCCGACACTATCTGGAACACCAGAACAACCAAGTCTTATCCCTTCGCAAATAATAACGCGTATAAAGTTGTTGCAGAAGCTCTTGCTTATGCGGACGCTACCGAAGAAGACGGCACCACTCACGATGTCACAATGGGCATCGGCGATACTGAGGCAATAGTACGCCTTGCTCTCGGCAACAATACATTCACCATCACCGGCAAGGATGAAGCAGGCATAGCAGCGGCATGGGCAGCGCTCAGCACCGCAAACCGCAGCGCTATCAACACCCTCTGCAACGGCCTCGGAATCACCTTCGACAGCGAAAACAATAAGATTACCAGAAAGTCCTTCAAACTCTTCGGCGCATCGCTCAACGGAAAGACCGCGTTCGGCAACTGGTATGATGACAGCAACAACGGAACTCCCATTTCGCTTAAGCCCATCTCTTCCTATACTCCCGGCGCAGAGAATGCCGACGAAGTCAAGAATGAGATTCAGAAGGCATACATTGAATTCGCGAAGACAGCCAGAGATTACAACGATCGTCTCAACGACTACTATGACAACCTCTCCTGGAGAATTGCAAACCGTGAGGCAGCTCTTGAGGGTAATGAGACTGATATCACTTCTCTTCAGTGGGTACTTGCTTATACTCAGGAAAGCTGGAAGAGCAGCGTAACCAATAAGCGCAACCAGAAGAAGAACTCCTTCGGTACCTGGACCACCGCTTACACCGCAAAGACATACGATGAGTTCCAGAGAGCTTATGAATACGGCCAGGCGCTCATTACAGCGCGTTCGAACGGCGCTCATATCCTTCAGTCGCTCATCACAGAAGCTTACAAGGCAATTCTCAAGGCATACTACAACCTTAAAGATTTCGATGCCAAGCCCGACTGGACAACACTCTATCAGCTTATAGAGATGGCCAGAGCCATCATCAACGGCCCGCTCGGCATAGGTCCTGAGGTTGACAGAGATGTCGGTTATACCACAGAAACACTCAATAACCTTGTTGCGGCTCTTCAGGTTGCTGAAACCTTCTATAACAACAACCAGGGTCAGGATGTTGAATTCCAGGATAATATCGATGAAGAAGCTACCATCCTTAACGCGGTTATCGGAGCCCTTGACTTCCCCGAGGGAATCACTCCCGGCGCAATCAAGGATCCCAGCCCGGATAACGATTCAAACCTTGACATTCTCGGAGCTATCGGTAATACCGATTGTATATGGACAAAGACCGGCGACAACAGATCTTACAGAGTAATCCTCGGTATGGAGGAAGGCGTCAACTTCACCGACGGTGAAGGCACAATGCCCATGTACGGCGACAACAATAAGGTATTCGTATCCAGCGGTTTTACCGAGAACGGCAGATCGAACGACTTCAATGCGGTTAAAGGTCAATACGGCGGCGGTACCGGCTCCTATCTTGTAGGCCGTGTCAACTACGCTGAAGCATTCAGATATTATGCAGTTCTTATCGGCGACGTTAACGGCGATGCCAGAATCGACTCCGCCGACAAGACCATAATCAATATGATTGTTACAAACCAGAGCGAAGCTGAGCTTGAGCCCTTTATCGGAGTTGCAGCTGACGTTAACCGCGACGGTCATGTAACCGCAGACGATGCCGCAATCATAGGCCAGAAGGTCAACCATATCGCCGGAGTTGAGATTACTCAGGCAGCAACGGCTGATACTGCAACTTGGTTCAATTAATCAACCGGCAGACAGAGACTTATAAAACCTAACGGCTGAATAAAAATCCCGCCCCTGTTCACAGGGGCGGGTAAATTTATGTTTTTTTACAAAAGATTTTCATACAGGGAGTCTACAATTGGAACAGATATCAATTGTAATTTAATATATCGGGTGATATAATTTATCTTGATAAAGTTATTATCGGAGGAATAAAAATGAAGCCCATCAAGACAACCTGGTTTGGAATTCAGAGAAAAATCATTGCGAATATGACCACCGAGGCCTGGCAGACTGTGCCCCATATCGGCTACAGCTATGAGCCCGAGGTAACAAAATTCATGGACGCGATCAAGCGCCTCAACGCTTCGGGTAAATTTGAGAGCAAAATTACGGTCAATACCATTATGCTCAAGGCGATAACCGAGGGGCTCAAATGCGCCCCCGAGCTCAACGCTCAGATTCACTTCGATCAGAAGAGAGTCAAGGGCTATGTTACCGAGTATGAGGATATTCACGCCTCCATGACCTGGGTGCTCCCGAATAACGAGATGATGACCATCAATCTTCACGATATCGGCAGCAAGTCCCTCTCGGAGCTCAATGATTACATAAATGATACCGCCCGCAGAATTGAGAATACCAATCTCGATGAGGTAATGTATTCCATCTCATTTGACGATACGATTCAGAAGCTCAAAAAGGGGCATGTTCTCAAGGCCGTAAACCGACTCATCGGCGCGAAATTCGGAAAGCACAAGGTCGAAACTCTCAAGGGCAAAGCCAAGAAGGAGTATTATCAGATTCCCGAGACCGACCGCCTCACTAAAGAGGATATCCGCCAGGGAACAGTTTGTATCTCAAATATCGGCTCAACGACCAGAGGAATCCACGGCCGCTGCACTATGCTCGCAATCATTCCGCCCGAGGTTTTCGTTCTCTGTATGAGCTCGGTCCAGAAGCAGCCTGTTGTTGTTCAGGATGAAAACGGAAATGATATAGTGGTTCCCGGAAACGTAATGCCGATGCAGCTTGTTTTCGACCACAGAGCGCTCGATTTCGGCAAGCTTATTCCGTTCATCAAGCGTCTTGAAGGTATATTCGAAAATCCGGACGAGATTTTCAATTGGTAAAAAGATTCAGCCATAAAAACAACCCGCCCTAAGGCGGGTTTTATTATTATACTGCCTGTGCGGATAAGCTTTCCTGTCGGTCTTCCTGCTTCTTTGCCATGATTTTTTTGATTATCACGTAGCAGATGACCTGCATAATGCAGGTGAAGAGCCAGGAGACAGGGTAATTGACGAAGAGAAAACGCATGGTTCTGTGAAGCGGAAAAACGAAGTAAATCCAGAGAATTCTGCTGCCGACCGTGCCGACTATTGAAAGAATCATCGGAACGCTTGAATAGCCGAGCCCGCGCATTGCGCCTGGCAGGCAGTCCATATAACCGCAGAGAAAATATGTCAGCGTGGTCAGGCTGAGCACTTCCATTCCGTAGTTTATAACGGTTTTGTCGGTTGAGTATATGCCGATTATCATCGGCCCGAAGAAGTACGCAATCGCACCGATTCCAAGGCAGAACAGCGTTTCCAGTATCAGCGAATCTTTCAGGACGCGCGGCAGGCGCTCATATTTCCTCGCGCCCAGGTTCTGGCTGGTGAAAGTCATACATCCCTGCGTAATCGCGTTTGCAGCCGCATAAATGAATCCGAAAATGTTGTGAGCGGCGGTGTAACCCGCCATGGCGTATTCGCCGAAGGAATTGACGCTGGACTGAAGCAGCACGTTTGAAAAATTGATAGCCGCCGCCTGAATTCCGGCAGGGAGTCCGATAGAGACAATGCTTTTGAGAATACTCCAATCAATCCCGAGGCGTGAGAAATGCAGACGGTATTCCTCGGGGCATTTGCGAAGGGTGATTATTACAAGAGCGCACGAGAGCGCCTGTGAGATGACGGTTGCAATCGCAACCCCGGCAACGCCCATTGAAAATACGATGACAAACAGCATATTCAGAGCAGCGTTCAGAATTCCGGAAACAACCAGAAAAACCATCGGCCGCTTGGTATCGCCTACAGCTCGCAGAATTGCCGCGCCAAAGTTATATACCATAAAGAGGGGAGTGCCGAGAAAATAGATACGCATATAGAGGACCGATAAATCTATTATGCCCGCGGGCGTATCCATAAGCGCAAGAATCTTTCGCGCAAAGCAGAATCCGGCAAAAAGAGCGGCGAATCCGGCAATTACTGCGGCGGTTATGGCCGTGTGAACTACGCGGTTCATCTTCTCATAATTGTTCTGAGCAAAGTATCTTGCCGCACATACATTTGCACCCAGCGAAACGCCGACAAAAACGTTCACGAAGAGATAAATCAGCGCAGTTGTCGCGCCGACAGCCGCAAGCGAATCGTGCCCCGCGAAGCGCCCGACTACGATTAAATCAACCGCGTTGAACAGCAGCTGAAGTATAGTCGAGAGCATGAGCGGTACGGCAAACGATACGATTTTCGGCATCAGCGGACCGTTGAGCATATCAATTTCATATCTGTTTCGCGCCAATTTTATGCCTCTTTCTGTATTATTCTGTTTGTGATTATATCACAAAAATATTAGCAATGATATATCAAAAGTGCACAAGAAAAGCCCGCCTTAAGACGGGCTTTTTTATTATTGAAAGCTGATCAGATTTCCTTCATTTTTTCGGCAATCGCAAGCTCGAGAGCTACGGGAAGACTGCTCTTCTGAAGGGCCGCGAGTATTTCATCTTTTGTCTTCGCCTTGCGAAGGTGTGTGATATACGGCTTCATTTTTGAGACGTTGCCTTTCTGCCAGCGGGACATAAGATTTATCAGCGTTTCCTTCGGCTCTTCCTTTTCGATTTCTCTGACGTCGTCGAGAGTGACCGTTATCTCTTCATCGGAATATTTCACAGTCACATCCTCGTTTGCCGTATCCCTGAAAATGATTCTGTATTCCCTTCCGCCGGGAATAACAGATTTATCGCCTTCAACGCGGATTTTCAGAGTGATTCTGTTTGCCTTTTCATCGTAAGAATTCTCAAATACCGTCTTTGCGGTGTGTTCACCGAAATCGGTCTTGCCGTTATCCTCCCACATAGTGAACGATCCGTTGCCCTTGAATACGAGAATATCAAGCTTTTCGGGGTTTCCGGCGGAGTTGCCTTCGTCGGCGGAGAGGGGAATTACAGAGCCTGCCTTCGCGAGTACGGGTATGTCATAGAGCTCTCTGTTGAGGCAGAGCATCTGACTGCCC
>JAEEGF011137413.1_pt1 | contig 12009 bp, 10 predicted proteins | sample 9134171 | NCBI WGS metagenome assembly JAEEGF01 (sample SAMN16246542, study PRJNA631951) | gut metagenome | biome: gut microbiome; feature: rumen; material: AP-attached | host: Bos | place: Iran: Karaj | collected 2018-10 | reverse complement strand
GATCGTATGTTCCGATCTCCTCGATGAACTTACCCTGTACAGGGAACTTTGAATCAGAAACGATGATTCTGTAGAAAGGAACCTTCTTCTTACCAATTCTCTTTAATCTGATCTTTACTGCCATTTTAAATATCCTCCGTAAAATGAATAAAAAATTAAATAATATTGTATTTATATGGATAAACCAGCTATTTGCTGAATCACATATCAAAAGAACTTATTACCACCGAAGCCTCCGAAAGGATTACCAAATTTACCAAATCCTCTCTTGCCGCCCATAAGACCGGGCATCTGCTTCATCATTTTCTGCATCTGTTCAAACTGCTTTATAAAGCGGTTTACAGCTGCAATATCGTTACCTGATCCCTTAGCAATCCTGAACTTTCTCTGTGGAGTCATAAGCTTAGGATTCCTGCGTTCTTCAGGAGTCATTGAAAGGACAATAGCTTCAATCCTTGCAAGCTGTTTCTCATCAGGGAGCTGATCATCGCTTATCTTGCCCATTCCAGGAAGCATTCCCATAATGGAAGCAAGTCCTCCCATATTGCGCATCTGCTTCATGCTCTCAAGATACATTTCGAAGTCGATCTTGCCCTTCTTCATCTTGGAGACCATCTCGCGGTCTTTTTCAGCATCACGCTCTGCGTTAGCCTCAACAGCCTTATCGATAAGGCTCAGCACGTCTCCCATTCCAAGGATACGGCTTGCCATACGGTCCGGATAGAACTGTTCAAGGTCAGATAACTTCTCGCCCATACCGACGAACAGAATAGGCTTTCCTGTAACTGCCTTGGTTGAAAGAGCAGCACCACCTCGTGAATCACCATCCATCTTAGAAAGGATGATTCCGTTAATGCCTACCTTTTCATTGAACTGTTCAGCAACGTTAACCGCTTCCTGACCAGTCATGGCATCTACTACAAGGAGTGTGTGATGCACTGTAACAGCGTCCTTAATATCACGCAGTTCTTTCATCATCGCTTCATCAATCTGAAGACGACCTGCTGTATCTAAAATCACAACGTTGTGACCATGCTCTTTTGCATAGTCCATTGCGGATTTAGCAATTTTAACAGGGCTAACATCTGTGCCCATTGAAAAGAAATCAACTTCCTGCTTTTTAGCATTGACCTCAAGCTGATCAATAGCAGCAGGTCTGTAAATATCGCAGGCTACAAGCAGCGGTTTTCTTTTGCCCTTAAGTTTTCCGGCAAGTTTTGCTGCGGTAGTTGTTTTACCAGCACCCTGAAGACCACACATCATGATAACAGTGATATACTTGCTATCCTGAAGCATAAGCTCTGTTGTCTCAGAGCCCATGAGCTTGGTCATCTCTTCATTGACAATCTTGATGACCATCTGAGCAGGATTCAGTCCGTTTAGAACTTCCTCGCCGATTGCTCTCTCCTGAACTGAAGAAACAAACTGTTTGACAACCTTAAAGTTAACGTCCGCTTCCAAAAGAGCCATTTTAACTTCTTTTAAAGCAGCTTTTACATCATCTTCAGTTAGAGTTCCCTTGCTCCTAAGCCCCTTAAAGGCATCCTGCAATTTATCGGTAAGACTTTCAAAAGCCATTAGTTATTAAGCTCCTCTAAAATTCTGTCGGAAATACTGCCCAGCCTCTTTCGAAGCTCCTCATCTGACATATCTCCATTATGATCAGAAACGCTTTTTAGCTCTTTAGCACTCTCCTTGATAGCTTCAAACCTTCGAATCATATGAAGCTTATCCTCGTATCCCTGCAAAGTCTTGGTACATCTCTTGATAAGATCATGTACTCCCTGTTTGCTGATACCGTGCTCATCTGCAATCTCAGTAAGTGACATATCATCGTATACAGCAGCTTCATAGACCTGTCTCTGATGATCAGTCAAAAGCTCGCCATAAAAATCATATAGAAGACCCTGTTCTACGATTTTCTCCATGATATACCTCTTCCTAAAAATCAACAATGTCTATAATATATAAAAAGAAAAGAGGTGTCAAGTATTTTTTCTTGACACCTATATTTTACACCTATATTTTAAGTTCCGAAGGAAGTACTCCAAGCTGAAGTTTAAACGCCCTGCTAAATGATGAATAGTCTTTAAACCCTGCTTCAAGGCAAGCACTGGTTGCCGGAGTTCCGGACATAATTAAAGTCCTTGCAAAAAGGATTCTCTTTTCGGAAACATACTGATGCACTGAATAGCCTGTCTCCTGCTTAAATACGCGCATCATGTGATATTTACTCATATAAAAATTATCAGCAAGTTTGTCAATAGTAAGATCCTTTGAAAGGTTTTTATTGATATACTCTATGATATCAATGACTTTTCTGTTGTACCTGGCTTCCTGAGTAAAGCCAAGTTCTTCTGATATGCAAGCCTTATTAAACTCGATCAAAGCTCGCAGCACATCTATTCCTGTAGAAAGCTTACCTGCATATTCTTTATCTTCCACTTTAAGGTCTCCTTCTATTTTCTTAAAGGCATCATATATCTTAGAGCTGATATTTGCAGGGAATCTGACAACATAACTCTCTATTTCTTTTGCCTTGATAAAAGCGTCTAAAAGCCCATATTTCTCAAGAAAATCATGGTTGAGATAAAGAATTATCCTGTCATATTTCTTCTTCCCATCCCCTTCCTCGCAAACAGGCTTATGTATATCAAACCTGTTTACAAGCACAAAATCGAAGGGCAAAAGTTCATACTCTCGCCCTTCGATAATATATTTCACATTTCCATTCAGTATCAGAATGAGCTTATCAAAATCGTGGTAATGAAAAGGTATATCTATGTTCTCACTATCACATATATGGAAGAATTTATAATCTTCGTTTAGATAGCCCTTCTGTTCGTAATCTTTTGTGTCCATACGATCAATAATCTGTTATACAAATATTAAGGTCAACGTTGCCTGTTATTCCATCAACACTTCCAGTGGATGTATACTGCCACATATCAAAGTGATATGGATAATAAAGTGGTGTTCCGTAGTAAGCGATCCAAATATCGTAGTCATCTACATCCGCAGCATCCATGAGAAGCGTAAATGACTTAACATTGCCATAGATCATCGGCTTATAGCCTGCTTTTTTTACAGCCTCGCAGAAAGTTTTAGCAACCTTTTCATATGAATCACTGGAAAGGTTTACAGTTCTTGCTGAATCAGAATCAGCAGATTCTATATCGATAACAACAGGATACTTGATTTCGTACGGTTCAATCATATCAAGCATCATCTGTACTTCTTCAAGGGCTTCTGTTTCATTCAGCGCCTGCGAGTAGAAATAAACACCAACATCTATGCCATTTTTTGTGGCACCCTTTATATTGTCTTCAAAATAATCATCCTTGAGAAGCTTACCTTCTGTGGTGCCTCTGAATCCTGTCCTTATGATAGCAAAGTCAATTCCTGCACCAGCAACCTTCTTCCAGTCTATATCGCCCTGAAATCTTGATACATCTACACCTGTCTTAGTGGTAATGTTATCATCATCCCCAACATACTGAAGGTATCCCTTGTCATCAAATTCAAAGTCATCTTCATCAAATGGATGATGCTCTATCTCATCTGTGATTGGGAAGAAATAATACCTTCCATCGCTGGCAACAACTAACTGGTCAGGGAAAAGAGACCTGATAGTCGAAGTGGTGCCTTCACCAGCTTCAAGTTTGCTCTGGATCATACCTTTTATTGATTTCTCAGTCTCATCAGCAGCAACCTTTTTCGCCTCGTCAACAAGAATCTGTGTCTCAACTTCTGTGTAATATCCCTCGTTGTTCAGGGCTTCAAGCTCGCTCCTTACAGCCTCTTCCTCTCTCTTAAGCATCGCATTTTTTATCAAAAGCGCAATACTAAAAGACAGCGCCAAAAGCGCTACAAGGCTTAAGAATATTATAGAAATAATATTATGAGTGTTCCTGACACCCCTTCTCTCACGAAATTCCCCAGATGAACTATTCATACTCAAATTCTCTCGTCAAAATAACTTTTATAGCCTTCGCCATAAATCTCACTTGCACTTGAGATGATCATAAATGCATTCGGATCCTCGTCTCTTACTATATCTTCAGCAAGAGGTGAAAGTCTCTTCTTTATGGCACACATGATAACCTTTTTGTCTTCTCCGCTGTATGCACCCTTGGCAAAAACATGAGTGGCACCAATATCCAGCTCTTCAAGAAGTCTTTTGGTTATCTCATCAGGCCTGTCAGAAATAATATAAATAAGCTTAGCTTCGTCTCTTCCATACAAAACAAGATCAAGAACATAAGATGTGACCATGACCGACATAAAGGAATACAAAGATGCGGCAAAATCACCAAATACTATACCCGCAATAAGAAGCACAACTATATCTGTCAAAAGATATAGCATTCCAGTTTTTATATGCGGATACTTGATCCTTAATAATTTAATTATAACATCGGTACCGCCGGTTGTGGCATGACATTTAAAAATCAAGCCAATAGCAATACCAAGGGCCGCACTACCAAAGGATGCCCCAAGGAATACATCATGAATGATGTAACCCGAAAAGAAGTTAGTACAGATATCCGTAACCCAGGAAATCACGGCAGTTGCATAGATGGTTGAAATAGTGAACCTAATACCGAATTTCCAGATAGAAAGGATCAGAATAGGTATATTCATGATCAAAAACCACAAACCGGTACCCATCGGCACCACTCTGTTAAGCACAATAGCAAGACCTGTAAGTCCTCCGGGTGCTATGTTGTTTGGATCAACCAAAAGGCTTGTTGCAGCTCCATAAATGATAGATCCGATTGTTATCAGAATATACTCTGCTATTCTTCTTAATTTCTTTGATCTTATTCTATTCATTACTTAAATATTTGTCCTTACAATTCTTGGTTTATAGCCGTTGTCATTGAGTGCATCAATGATCTGCTGTTTGTGCTCGCTTCCAAAAGCTTCAAGAGTGATTCTGAGCTCAACAGCTGCATTTCTGTTAATAGAAACAAACTGATTGTGCTCCAGTTTGATAACATTTCCTTTTACATCAGCAATTACGCCTGAAACTCTGGAGAGTTCTCCCGGCTTATCAGGAAGAAGTACAGAAACGGTAAAGATTCTGTCTCTCATAATAAGTCCCTGCTGTACAACAGAAGACATTGTAATAATATCCATGTTACCGCCGGATAAAACGCAGGCGATCTTCTTATCCTTTACATCGAGCTGCTTAAGGGCTGCAACAGATAAAAGTCCTGAGTTCTCTACTACCATCTTATGGTTCTCAACCATATCAAGGAAGGCTACTACAAGATCTTCATCCGGAACAGTTATGATCTCATCAATATTTTTGCTAAGATAAGGGAATATCTTTTCACCAGGTGTCTTAACAGCTGTACCATCAGCAATGGTATTTACTGTAGGAAGTGTAACAACATGACCTGCCTTCATAGATTCCTGCATACAGTTTGCGCCGGCAGGCTCTACACCTATTACCTTCACCTTTGGATTAAGGAGCTTTGCAAGTGTTGATACACCTGTAGCAAGTCCGCCGCCACCGATAGGAACAAGAATATAATCTACTGTTGGAAGCTCTTTAATGATCTCCATTGCAATAGTACCCTGTCCTGTTGCAACATCAAGGTCATCAAATGGATGAACCATAGTATATCCATTTTCTTCAGCAAGCTTCTTAGCATGCTCATAAGCTTCATCATATACATTTCCATGAAGTACAACTTCAGCACCAAGAGCCTTTGTTCTGTTAACTTTAATCAAAGGTGTGGAAGTAGGCATTACAATTGTAGCCTTTACTCCATAGCATTTTGCAGCATATGCGACACCCTGCGCGTGGTTACCGGCAGATGCAGTAATAAGGCCTTTCTTTCTCTCTTCATCAGAAAGAGTTGTTATCTTGTAATAAGCGCCTCTTACCTTGTAGGCACCTGTTCTCTGAAGATTCTCAGGTTTTAAATAAACCTTGTTACCTGTTGCATTACTCCAGTAATCACTGTAAATAAGCTTTGTCTCCAAAGTAACTTTTTTCACATCTTCATAGGCTTCTTCAAATTTTGCGAGTGTCATCTTTTCCCCGTTTTCCATGTCGTCTCCTTACCAGCTCTTACATTAGAGCATCAACAAATTCATCAGAGTTAAATCTCTCAAGATCGTCAATACCCTCTCCAACTCCCACATATTTAACCGGAATGTTAAGTTCCGATACAATGGCAACAGCAATTCCTCCCTTAGCAGTTCCATCAAGTTTAGTAAGCACAATGCCCGTAAGCTGTGCAGCCTCTCCAAACTCTCTTGCCTGCATGATCGCATTCTGCCCTGTAGTTCCATCCAAAACGATAAAGTTTTCGCGCCAGATTCCAGGCAGTTCTTTATCAATGATCCTGTTCATCTTGGCCAGTTCTTCCATAAGATTCTTTTTATTATGGAGTCTTCCGGCTGTATCAACGATCAGAATATCGCAACCTCTTGCCTTAAAGGCAGATGCTGCATCATATATAACGCTTGCAGGGTCAGCTCCTTCTTTTCCTGTAATAATAGGAGTATCTGCCCTTTTTGCCCATTCCTGAAGCTGTTCAGTTGCCGCTGCTCTGTAAGTATCAGCTGCAGCTATCAATACCTTCTTACCTTTATTTTTGAAAATAGATGCAAGTTTTCCAACTGATGTTGTTTTTCCTACTCCATTTACTCCTATAACAAAAATGATTGTCTTTTTATCTTCAAAATCATACGCATGCTCATCCGTACTCATCTGATCTCTTAATATCTGATTCAAAAGCTGCCTGCATGCATTGGGGTCAGAAATTCTTTTTTCTTTTACCTGATTGCGAAGTTCATCCATGACTCTGCTGGTGGCGTTAACACCGATATCAGCCATTATAAGAGTCTCTTCAAGTTCTTCATAGAAATCCTCATCTATGCTTGAAAAGCCGGAAAAAACATTATCAAAACCCTTGGCAATATTGTCTCTGGTCTTGGATAATCCCTGCTGCAGTTTTGCAAAAAAGTTATTTGCCATTAATTCGTAAGCTCCTTATCAATGAGGTTTACACTTACAAGAGTAGATACGCCCTTCTCCTGCATGGTAATACCGTATAATCTATCAGCACTTTCCATTGTACCACGACGATGAGTAATTACAATAAACTGTGTACTTGAAAGCTTGTGGAGATATTTAGCAAAACGAACAACGTTATTCTCATCAAGAGCCGCCTCAATCTCATCCAAAAGACAGAATGGTGAAGGCTTTAAGTTCTGAATAGCAAAAAGAAGTGCTATAGCTGTAAGAGCCTTCTCTCCACCGGACATCTGCATCATGTTTACCAGTTTCTTTCCTGGTGGCTGTGCATTGATCCTGATTCCTGCCTCCAAAACATCCTCATCCTCAGCAAGTTCAAGAGATCCTTTTCCGCCTCCGAACATTTCCTTAAATACCTGATCAAACTCTGTATTGATCTTGTGGAACTGTTCAATAAACTGCTTTCTCATAGATTCATCGAGGTCTTTGATGATCTCTTTGAGTTGCCTCTCTGCTTCTATAAGGTCATCGTGCTGAGTCTTCATGAACGTATATCTCTCCATGAGGTTTTTATAATCCTCGATGGCGTTGACGTTTACATCACCAAGCTTTCTGATGGAGTCTTTAAGAGAATTAGTTTCTTTTCTCATGGCAGGAACATCGGTCATATTCTCATCACGAAGCTGGGCCGCATCAGATAAGGTTATCTCGTACTCATTCCACATGTAGTTAATATGTGACTCGATAGCCTCCTGGCATTTCTCCCTCTTTGAGCCCAATCTGATAACTTCCTTATCAAGATCTGATATCTGTTTGTTGAGTTCTTCAGTCTTTCCAAAGAATTCCTTCTGTGAAACAGAAAGCTCGTTCTTTTCTTCTTTCTTTTGTTCAAGTTCTTTATTAGCATCAGACTGAACATCAACAGAAGCCTCGATAGTAAGTCTGATCTCTTCGATGTCTTTTTTGTTCTGCTCAAGATTTCTAACATTTTCCTCCATGGAATCTATAATTTCCTGAAGGCCTTTTTCAAGAGCTTCTATATCTGACTCAACACGCTTTATATTCTGCTGCTGGAACTCATGCTTCTGAGCAATCTTCTCATATTCAATATCGAGTTTTGAAACCTTTTCATTTTCAGTTTCCTCGATCTCATGAAGTCCTTCCAGTTCCTTCTGATATTTTTCTACTTTAACAGTTGACTCTTTTTCTGTGTTTTCTGAAGATTCAAGAAGTGCCTCTGCCTCAGCTTTTTCCTCTGCGATTTCCAAAAGCTTACTCTCTATCTCGTCATTTTCAGCCTTGAGGTCACTGTAGCCGGCTTTCTGCTCAGCCTGTCTTGCCTCTTCATTTTCGACATTAAGTCTTGCCGTATTCTGAGCGATGAACTTGCCCTGGAGTTCCGTTCTAAGTTCTTCAGCGAGAGTTCTTAGTTCATTTCGCTTTGCCCTGCACTGCTCAATCTCGTTTTTAAGATCATCAATATTTTGCTTGTACTTTTTGACGTTGGCTTCCATCTCATCCATCTCACGTCTTCTACCAAGGAGATTTGAGTTGTTTTTGAAAGCACCACCACTGATAGCACCACCGGGAACAAGAAGCTCACCCTCAAGAGTTACCATACGTACTGTATAATTGTACTTTCTGGCAATCTTAACCGCGTTGTCAATATTATCTACGGCAACAATTCTTCCAAGCATTGCCTTTGCAACCTGTCTATACTTGGGATCTGTATCAACAAGTTCATCAGCCATACCAAGAACACCCTTTTCATTCAGAGCCTCTTTAGCTTTAAGCTCAGGTGGATTATCAAGAGCTGTAAGTGGTAAAAATGTTGCTCTTCCTGCCTTTGTTTCTTTCAGGTAAGCAATCATTTTCTTGGCTGTTTCTTCATCGTCAGTAACGATATTCTGAATGTTACCACCAAGAGCAACTTCAATAGCTGTTTCGTACTTTGGCTGTGTTTTGATAATATCGGCTACAACACCTATGATACCGGGAGTTGTATCCTTTTTTTCCATTACCTTCTTAACACTTCCGCCGTATCCTTCATATCTCTCTGTAATGTTTGCCAAAGCTTCAAGTCTTGATTTTTCCTGCTGATATAGCTCCTGAACCTTTCTAAGCTCAGTATCTTTCAAAGACATGGTCTCACGCATCTCTTTTACGTCTTCTTCAGCCTGTTTCTGCTTTTTGTTCATTTCAGAAATCTCTGAAGTTATGCGATCAAACTCATCTCTAAGCTTTTTAATAGTCTCTTCCTGCTTGGACTCATCAGATCTGGCTCTGACAAGCTTTCCTGTAAGTTCAGCCTTTCTGATGTTGACCTGCTCTTTCATGGTGTTAAGAGAACTGAGCTTTGACTTGATTGTTGCTCTTGTATTCAAGGTTTCGATGATAGCGCTCTTGCAGCTCTCTACTTCCTCATTTATGTTGGATATCTGTGTAAGAACTCTTTCCAGCTCTTTTCTGGCAGCATCACGTTTTTGTGAAAGTTCCTCTACATCCTTATCAATGTTCTCTTTTTCAGAAAGATATGTCTCTTTTTCTTTATTTTTTTCTTCAATCTTTGCCTGCTCATCCTTGATACGGGATTTAAAATGAGCATCATTACTTGTGGCAGATTTGATCTTTTCGTTTAAGATACCAATCTGGCCTTCAAGCTTTTCTTTTTTTACAGAAGAATCTGTGATCCTTGCCCTTGCTTCATCAATCTCACGGTCCAAAACTTCAAGCTTTTTCTGAATACTTTCATATTCTTCCTTGGCTTTCTCATAAGACTCTTTTGCCTTATCAAGAGACTCTGTAGCTATACCAAGATTTTTCTCCGCATCCTCGAGTTGTTGTCTCTGGCTTTTATTCTCAACAAGGAACATGTTTACATCCAAAGTTTTGAGACGCTCACGAAGCTTTAAATACTCCTTTGCAACTTCAGACTGTTTCTCCAACGGTCCTATCTGTTTTTCAAGCTCAGATAAAATATCTGAAAGACGGGTGAGATTTATTTTCTCTTCCTCAAGTTTTTTGATAGCAGTCTCTTTTCGGGACTTAAACTTAACAATTCCGGCTGCCTCATCAAAAAGATTACGTCTGTCCTCAGGTTTACTTGAAAGGATCTGATCGATCTGGCCCTGTCCAATGATAGAATATCCTTCTTTACCGATACCTGTGTCCATAAACAGCTCATTAACATCCTTAAGTCGGCATGCAGAGCCATTTATCATATATTCACTTTCTCCCGAACGATAAAGTCGTCTTGAAACAGTGACTTCATCGTAATCAATAGCAAGGGAATGATCTGAATTATCAAGTGTGATGGCAACATAAGCATAGCCTAACGGCTTACGAAGCTCAGTTCCCGAAAAGATAACATCCTGCATGGATCCGCCACGCAGCTGTTTAATACGCTGTTCACCAAGAACCCACCTGACAGCGTCAGCTACATTACTTTTACCTGAGCCATTAGGTCCTACGATTCCGGTGATACCGTTATGAAAATCAAATTTAATCTTATTTGCAAACGACTTAAAGCCGTGAATCTCAATACTTTTTAAATACATTACTTGCTTTTCTTCAATTCAAGAATTGCCTTGTAAGCAGCCTTCTGCTCAGCTGCTTTTTTGGTTTTTCCTGACCCCTCTCCAAAATTCTTATCTCCCACAAAAACGCGGACATCAAATATTTTATCATGTTCAGGGCCACTTTCGCCACAAATTTCATATCGAATTTGTCCCAGATTCTGTCCCTGCACAATCTCCTGAAGAATAGATTTGCTATCGCTAAACATCTGCATGCTCTCTTCATTTGTAAGAACATATGAGTAAATGAATTTCTTGGACTCTTCTATTCCACCATCCAAAAACAGTGCACCGATCACCGCCTCAACCATATCAGCAATGATTGATTCCTTATTTCTGCCCCCAGTGGCTTCTTCACCTTTTCCAAGCTGCATGTAGTGTCTTATATCAAGTTTTTCTGCATCAAAAGCCAGAGCCGGTTCACACACAAGAGAAGCCCTTATCTTGGACATTTCGCCTTCTTTTTTATCAGGATATTTTTTGAAAAGATACTCACTTGATAACATTTCAAGAACTGCATCTCCCAAAAACTCAAGGCGCTCATAATCAGGCTTTTTATTTATCTTTTGTTCATTGACAAAAGAGCTGTGAGTAAAAGCCTGAACCAGAAGCGATTTATCCTTAAAAGTATATCCAATAGTGTTTTCAAATTTTGAAATATCTGACTCTGATAACATAAAAACCTCGATCTCTTAAACTCAAATTAAAATGAGGCAGTCATAAAGCTGCCTCACCATAGTCTGTTATTTATTTACAGCTTATTTTGTAGAAAGTGCGCTTTTAAGAAGTTCTACAGCCTCACCTACAGTAGTGATATTCTCTGTCTTTTCAGGATCTATCTGAACATCAAATTCATCCTCAAGACCCATAATAATCTGGAAAAGATCAAGTGAATCAGCACCAAGATCCTCTGTAAAAGTTGTATCCATCTTGATTTCCTCAGGATCAACATTTAAAACGCCTGCAATAACTTCTTTCATTTTTTCAAATTCCATAATATTCGACCTTCCTTAACCGTCAAAGTAATAATTTATATAGTCAACGCTTTTAACCTTCATCTGAAAGCTTAGCACTGATCTTTTCACTTATTTTCTGTTCTGTGAATGTTACACACTGCAAGATTGAATTCTTGACCTCAATATCATTGGCACTTCCGTGAGTTTTAACTACAAGGCCCTTAAGACCAAGCATTGGTGCTCCACCATATTTATCCATGCTGTAATCCGAAAGAGACTTCTTAAGGTCATCCTTTATAAGTAGTGCACCAATCTTTGTTTTCAGACTACTCATAAGACTTTTTTTGATAACATGCATCATGGACTTGGCAACGCCTTCATACATCTTAAGAATAACATTACCCGTGAAGGCCTCACAAACGATAATATCAGCAAATCCAGCAGGTATATCTCTTGCCTCGATACTTCCAATAAAGTTTAT
>JAEEGF010684728.1_pt1 | contig 12010 bp, 6 predicted proteins | sample 9134171 | NCBI WGS metagenome assembly JAEEGF01 (sample SAMN16246542, study PRJNA631951) | gut metagenome | biome: gut microbiome; feature: rumen; material: AP-attached | host: Bos | place: Iran: Karaj | collected 2018-10 | reverse complement strand
CGGCCATGTCCTTGAGGCCGAGGATGATGTGGCGCGAAGCCTTGGCGGGATCCACGCCGAGGAGTTTGCCCATCATGCGCAGGATGTGATCGGTGACGCCGAGGTAGTGCTGGACGTCGAAGCCCTTGGCCCAGGACATGGAGAGCGCGGGCTCGAAGACGCAGTCCTTGCGGTTCATGACCACTTCGGCGAAGGGCAGCATGTTCTCCACGTGGTTGAGGAAGTCGAAGCTGCGCACGATCTGGTAGTTGTCGCAGATCATCTCGCCCGTCACCTGCATGACGTTCCTGGGCTGGGGCTTGTAGCCGAGCACGTTGGTGGATCGCACGAGCAGCTGCTTCAGGGTCTTGGGCGCGAAGTGGTTCCACTCCTGCGCCTCCTTGAAGGGATAGGTCATGTTGGCCAGCATGGCCACGTGGAAGTGGGCGCCGCCGCCGTTCTCAATGGAGAAGAAGCCGGCGTTGTCGAGGTAGGGGCCGATGAGGCGGTCCTCGGCGAGGCGCACGCGGTTGCTCGTGTTGGACTGGGTGATGTCGCGCGGGGTGGTGTCGGTGAAGTGGATGCGGCCGCTGTCCCTGACGTAGTCGAGCAGAGCCTCCCTGTCGCCGTGGGGATAGGGGCTGGGACGCCGGCGGGCCTCGACGGAGATTTCGGGCATGGCCGGCTGGAAGGCGCCGAGCCTCGGCGTCTCGCGGGTGCGGTACTGGCCGAGCGAGACGTAGGGGTTGTAGCCCTTGGCGGAGATCTCGGCCACGAGGCGGGCCAGGCGCTCGCCCTCGGGCTGGAGGTCCTCGTAGAGCATGAGCTCGGGGTGCTGATGCACGAAGTCCGTGGAGATGTCGCCCGTGCGGAAGTCGGGATTGGCGATGACCTGGCGGAAGAAGGGAATGGTGGTGTGCACGCCGCCCACGGCATACTCGTCCAGGGCGCGGCTCATGATGCCGAGGGTCTTCTCCCAGTCGTGGGAGTAGGCGATGAGCAGGGCGCCGGCCGAGTCGTAGTTGGCTGGGAAGTCGTAGCCGGCCGAGATGTTGGAGTCGAGGCGCACGCCGGGGCCGCCGGGGGAGACGTAGCGGGTGATGAGGCCGCAGTTGGGGGCGAAGTTCTCCTGGGGATTCTCGAGGTTGATGCGCACCTGCATGGCCACGTTGGAGGGCCTGAGGCTGTCCTCGCTGTAGCGCAGCTCCGCGCCGAAGGCGACGGCGATCTGCTCCTCCACGAGGTCGATGCCGTAGCGGCTCTCGGTGATGCCGTGCTCGACCTGGAGGCGCGTGTTGACCTCGATGAGGTAGGGGGTGCCGTCGGGCAGGACGAGGAACTCGACCGTGGCGAGGGAGTGGTAGCCCACCGCGCGCACCAGCCTGCGGGAGTAGTCCTTGAGGCGCTCGCGCAGCTCCCTGGTGACGCCGGGCCACGGGGAGGGTGTCACCTCCATGAGCTTCTGGTTGTTGCGCTGCACCGTGCAGTCGCGCTCGTCGAAGGCGAAGACGTTGCCGTAGCGGTCGGCCAGCACCTGGATTTCGATGTGGTGCACGTCGGACAGGAACTTCTCCACGAAGAGGCGGGGATTGCCGAAGGAGGCCTGGGCCATGGTGGAGGCCTTGAAGAAGGCATCCTCGAGCTCGGCCTCGTTGCGGATGGCGAAGATGCCTCGGCCGCCTCCGCCGCCCTCGGCCTTGAGCATGATGGGCAGGCCCATGTCGCTGATGAGCCGGCGCGCCTCCTGGACGTCCACGGCGCCGTCGGAGCCGGGCACGACCGGAATGCCGAGCCTGCGGGCCACGGCGCGGGCCTGCACCTTGTTGCCGAGCAGGTTCATGGCCTCCTCGGTGGCGCCGATGAAGACGATGCCGTTCTCCTGGCACAGGGCCGGGAAGCGGCTGTCCTCGGACGCGAAGCCCCAGCCGGGATGGATGCCGACCATGCCGCGGCGCCTGGCCTTCTGCACGATGGTGTCGATGTCGAGGTAGGCTCGGGGGTCGGATCCCAGAAGGAGCAGTTCCTGCGCCGTGGAGGCCGCGGGCGCGGTCTTGTCGACGTCGGTGGCCGTCATGGCCGCAACGGCATCGAAGCGCTCGCGTATGGAGCGGCAGATGCGGCGGGCCGGAATGCCGCGGTTGGCAACCAGAATGGTCTTGCCCTTGAGATAGTCCTGTACGTCCTTGAAAGTCTTGTTTGCCATGAGCGCTTATCCTTCTCCTGAATCCCTGCCTTTCGCCAGGCCTGACCGCGCAGGCCCGAGGCTTCCGCTCAGCCGCCTGAACTGGCGGCCGTCCTTCTCGATCACGATTTCGCCGGCTGGGCCGATTGCCCTCAGCCTGCCGGCAAGGGACGAGGGGCCGTCCTCCAGCTCGACCTCAAGGCCGCGCCAGAGCAGGAGGCGGTTCGCCAGGGCGAGCCACCCGCCGCACTCGTCAGCTATATCAGTATAGACCGCATAAATGCCGTTTACAATAGCCTCCCAGACTTCGGCCGGCGCGGGCACGGGGTGCCCCGGCAGGGCCCCGGCCAGGGAGCAGGCCGCAAGCGCGGCCTCCCCGCGCAGGGCATCGGGCGCAGGATGGGAGGCGACGTTCACGCCAATGCCGGCCAGAAGCACCCCGCCCCGCTCCTCGAGCAGGGTTCCGCAGACCTTGCAGGGCTGGCCCTGCACCATGAGCGCCACGTCGTTGGGCCACTTGAGCCGCGGATCGAAGCCCAGGCGCGCCAGGCCAAGGCAGACGCCGACGCTGGCCGCGACGGCGGCCTCCGTGCCGAGAAAGGGGGCTTCCATGGGCAGGCGCAGGGCGCCGTAGACGTTGCCGGCAGGCGAGGCCCAATGGCGCCTGCGCTGGCCCCGGCCTGCCGTCTGGGACTCGGCAAGCAGGCTGGCAAAGGGCGAAAGCCTTTCCGCATACCGGGGCTCGCGGGCGCTGTCGAGCACCGAGGCGACCCGGCCTGCCAGGAAGACGGGAAAGGGATCCCTGCTAGGCATGCCGGAGCGCGTCTCCTTGCGTCGCGCCTGCCGATCCTGTCTCTTCTGCCCCTTCTGCCGCGGCTTCGGCAAGAAAGGCCAGGCCCTCGGCCTCGAGCTCGCCGGCAAAGGCGTCCATGGCCGGGCCGTGGTCGAAGCCGCAGACATGCGCCATGCCGTGGGCCAGAAGCCTCGCCAGATGCTCTAGGGGATGCTGGCCGTAGAGCAGGCTCTCGCGGGCAAGGGCAGCACTCGAGAGCGCCAGCGAGGCCCGTGCGCCAGCAGAGGCGTCTGCGGCCGGAAAGGAGAGGATGTTGGTGGGCCCGGCAACGCCCATGGCCCTGCGGTTCAGGGCCGACATGGCGCCGTCGCCAAGCACGGCAAGCTCGACAGCGGCAGGGCAGCCGGGGCATTGTCCTGCCCGGAAAAGCGATTCCGCCTTCCTGCGCATGGCGAGGAGCATGACTGCCAGCTCGCGGCGCGAGGCAGGAAGCCGGACTGCCGCCTGCGGCGAGGCCGCGCGGATTTCGACCTCAGCCGGCCTTGCGCCCGGCTCCAGAGCGGGCGCATGCGGGAAGGCCTCTCTGCCCTGCCGGGCAAGGCTAGCCATGCTTGGCACCCCCCTGTTCCGGGGCCTTGTCCGCACCGGGCTGGCTTGTCCTGAAGGCCTGCTCCACGAGATCGGCAAGACCTGCCGAGGCAGCCTGCCAGTCCTCGCCCGTTTCGGCGACGGGCTCGCCGAGCGTGAGCGGTCCGCCGTCGAGCAGGTCCTGCCCGGCGTCCGCCTGGGCAGGGTTCTGGCCAGGCTGGCAAGCCTGGCCCCCAGCGGCCTGGACAGCTGCAGCCTGGACTGGGGCAGCCTGGACAGCGGCTGAGGGGGCAAGACCGCGGGTGGCCGCGGCCATGGCGCGGGCCTGGGCCTGGTAGGCCGCCCTCGCCTGCCGCACGGCGTCTTCGGCCCGGCCGGCGTAGGGCTGGGGCATGGCCGAGGCGTCGAGGGGCGCAGGCTTGGCCTGCGCGCTCTCCGGCAGGCTGCCGACTGCGGCATGGCCAGCTTCCGGGCTGGCGGCCTGGCCTGGCTGCGGACGCTCAGCGACCTTCCTGACAGGCTCGGGATAGGCGATGCGCTGGTGGAAGATGCCGGTGAGCACGCGGCGGAAGCTTTCGCCCAGCAGGTGGAGATCCTTGAAGGTGAGCTCGGACTCGTCGAGCTGGCCTTCGGCGAAGATGCCCTTGATGATCTTGTCGATGTGGGCCGTGAGCCTGGCGGGCGTAGGGTCACTCAGGGTCCGGCTCGAGGCCTCCACCGAGTCGGCCAGCATGAGGATGGCCGCCTCCTTGGTCTGGGGCTTGGGGCCGGGATAGCTGTAGTCGCTCTCGGAGGGGTCTTCGCCCAGTTTCACGGCCTTCTGGTAGAAGAAGCGGACCACGCGCGTGCCGTGGTGCTGAGCGATGATGTCGGTGATCTCCTTGCCGAGGCGGTAGCGCCCGCACAGCTCCATGCCCTTCTTGACGTGGGAGGTGATGATGAGCGCGCTCATGGAGGGGGCGAGCTTGTCGTGGCGGTTCTCGCCGCCGAACTGGTTCTCGATGAAGTACTGGGGATAGAAGATCTTGCCGGCGTCGTGGTAGAGGGCCGCCACCTTGCACAGCAGGGAGTTGGCGCCAATGGCCTTGGCGCCGGCCTCGACCATGTTGGCCACCACGATGGAGTGGTGGTAGGTGCCGGGGACCGTGACCATCAGCTCCTGCATGAGGGGCTGCTCGAGGCTGATGAACTCCATGAGCTTGAAGCGCGTGGAGTAGCCGAAGACGGTCTCGAGCACGGGCGAGAGGGAGAAGAAGAGGATGAGGGTGAGCAGGGAGTTGATGCAGGTGGCCGTCAGGAGCATGGGCAGCTCCGAGAGGGAGAGGTTGTCCACGAAGGAGGCCCCGAGCACAAGCAGGCACTCGCCGAGGATGAGCGGGATGAGGTTCCAGACCGTGTCCTGGCGGCTCACGGAGGTGACCACGAGCCAGGTGGCCAGCATGGCCGAGAGGAAGTGGAAGAAGCAGAAGGCGGCGCCGAGCCGCATGGCCAGCGCCGTGAAGAGCGTGAGCAGCAGGCCCATGGTCACGTAGCGCTTGGCTGCGAAGACCATGGCCACGAAGCCGACGGCGCCCGCCATGGGAAAGGCGACGGTGAAGGCGTCGGCAAGGGCTGTGCTGCCCACGGCCCCGCCCAGGGCATGGACTCCCTTGGCGCAGAGGGTCGTGACGACCGTGATGATGCTGACGAGGTAGAGATCCTTGTTCGAGATGGGCGTGCCGGGCCTGCCGCTCGGCGAGAGGAAGAAGCCGAGGGAGAGGAAGGAGGCCAGCAGGAAGGAGCCGAGGGAGCGCTGCCAGTCAAGGGGCGCCTCGCTCGAGCGGTAGAGGGCCTGAATCTTGATCTGCTGCTCCCTGCCCACGCGCTCGCCGCGCCGGAGGATGAGCTCGCCCTTCTGGATCTGGTAGTAGACCGGCTCCACCTTGTCCACGACTTCGGCGGCCCGCTTCTGGGTGGCCTCGCGGTTGAGGGTGAGGGTGGCCGGCAGGCAGGTCGCGAGCACCACGTTGATGGCGCGCCTGGCGTTGTGGGTGAGCTCCTCCTCGCCCCTGGCAACGGTGGAGACTTCGGCAAGGAAGGACTGCATGTCCGGCAGGGTCGCGACGTCGGGCCTGAGCACCTCGGCGCCGGTGTCGAGGTTGCGCACGACGACGCCGCTGCGCCCCACGCGGGAGGTGCGGATGTCGCCCACGAGGCCCTCGGAGAGGCGGGCGCGCAGGAGCGGCAGGAGCTTTTTGAGCACAAAGGCCTGGGTGGAGGAGAGCCCGAGCTCGGGCAGGATCTCGCGAGCCAGCTCGGGGCCTATCTCGGCGCTGAAGAGTTCGCTCGGCGCCTCGCGGCCGCCCTTGACCGGGACGCCGTTGAGCTCGCGCATGAGGTCGATGAGGCGCTGCTCGAAGACGATGTAGGGCTCCATGCTGAGGTCGTAGACCGGCGGCTGGAGCAGCATGACCTGCTTGCGCCTGGCATCGGTGGCGGTCCTGTCCTCGACGAGCAGGAAGCGGTCGGCCACGACGTCGCTGCCTGCGACCTGGCCCTGCACGTAGAGCTTGTGGCCAGGCTCGAAGTTGAAGCCGGCAAAGAGGGAGAGGAAGAGCAGCGCCAGAGCGTAGACAAGCACCCCGCGCTTGCACTGCCTATGGCCCTCGAGCGCCCGCATGAGGGAGAGGGCGCAGGGCTTCTTGGGGCTATCGGCGAGCTTCAGCTTCGTCATAGGCGTGCACTATGGCTCCGACCAGAGGATGCCGCACCACGTCGGCCTTCTGGAAATGGTGGAAGGCGATGCCCTTCACGTTCGCGAGGATCTGCAGGGCCTGGACGAGGCCCGACTGGCCCCGCGACGGCCCCGGCAGCATGGGCAAATCGACCTGCGAGGGGTCGCCGGTGACGACCATGCGCGAGCCGAAGCCCATGCGGGTGAGGAACATCTTCATCTGCTCGGCCGTGGTGTTCTGCGCCTCGTCCAGAATGATGAAGGCGTCGTTGAGGGTGCGCCCGCGCATGAAGGCCAGCGGCGCCACCTCGATGGCGCCGGACTCGAGCATGGAGGCCACTCTGGCCTGGGGGAGCATGTCGTTCAGGGCGTCGTAGAGGGGACGCAGGTAGGGATTCACCTTCTCCTCGAGGTCGCCGGGAAGAAAGCCGAGGCGCTCGCCGGCCTCCACCGCGGGGCGGGTGAGGACGATGCGCTTGACCTGGTGCTGGGCGAACATGGAGAGGGCCATGGCCACGGCGAGGTAGGTCTTGCCGGTGCCCGCAGGCCCCACGGCGAAGACCATGGAGCAGCGCTTCAGGGCGTCGAGGTAGGCCTTCTGGGCCATGTTGCGCGCCGTCACCGTCTTGCGGGGCGTGTGGATGAAGACCGCGTCGCGGTAGACCTGGGAGAGGACGACGCCGGGATCGCTCAAGACCATCTCGTAGGCCCTGGCGATGTCCTCCTGGCTGACGGCCACGCCCTGCCGGAAGAGCTCGTAGAGCTGCACGAAGACGCTCACCAGCGCCTGCCTGATCCGGGCGTCCGGCGTGTCCACCAGCAGCTTGGCGCCGCGGCTCGACAGCTGGGCCCCGCTCGCGCTGGCGAGCAGGCTCAGGTGGGCGTTGTTGGGGCCGAAGAGCTGGCTGGCTGCCAGAGGATCGTCGAACTCCACAAGCTCTGCCGTTGAAAAATGGTCGGACATGCCTTCGTGCTTAATGAAATTCGCAGGGGCTGTCCACGAAAAATCTTCAAGCACTCCCTTGCACCCCGCCGGCTTCAAGCTCAGCTTCAAGCCCGCTTCGGGCCCGCGCCAGCCCCGTCTCGGGCCAGCTCAAGGCCTGGGCCAGGGCGCTTCGCCCTTGCGCCCTGCGCCGGCATCCCCTCCTCTGGGCAAGCGCTTCCCGGCTGCACGGCAGCGTGCTTTGAATAAGCGTATAAGCGCATGTCTCCCTTGCGGTCTGCCACCATACCGTATATAAGGTTCGTTCTCCCTCCGGCAGCTCCTGCCGGCTGGGACGGCACCCCTCCAACCTTCTCGCCACGAGGCCCGAATGCCCAAACTGTCGTTCACGCAAGAACCCCTCCGGGGGCCAGTCACCGTACCGGTCATGTCCCTCAGGGAAGTGGTCATCTTTCCCCACACCGTCGCCCCCCTGCTGGTGGGCCGCGAAGGCTCCATCAAGGCGGTGGAGTCCGCCTTCCGTTCGCCCGCACCCGACAAGCCCATCTTCCTCGTCCTGCAGAAGGACGCCACCCAGGAGTCGGTGTCTGGGCCCGAGCAGCTTTACAGCATGGGCGTGGTCTGCCGCGTGCTGCAGACCCTGCGCCTGCCCGACGGCACCGTGAAGGCGCTCTTCGAGGGCCTCTACCGGGCAACCTTTGCCAACTACGCGAACGACGATCCCTTCCCCACGGCAACGGTGACCGAGGTGCCCCAGGAGATGGGCGACGAGACGAGCTTCGACGCGGCCGCGTCCCTGCTCAGCGAGGAGCTGCAGTCCTTCCTCAAGTCAGGCCGCAAGATCAACCAGGAGACCGTCACCGCCCTCACGGCCATCAAGGACGCGGGCACCCTCGCCGACAGCATCATGTCGCGGGTGAACGTGCCCTACCAGCGCAAGCAGGAAGTGCTCGAGATCACCAACGTGGCCAGGCGCCTCGAGGAGGTCTTCGTCTGCCTGCACGGCGAAAACTCCATCGCCGACGTCGAGACCCGCATCAAGAACCGCGTGCGCGACGCCATGGAGAAGAGCCAGCGCGACTACTACCTCACCGAGCAGATCAAGGCCATCAACAAGGAGCTCGGCCGCGAAGAGGATCCCCTCCAGGAGCTCGACGACGTGCTCAAGGCTCTTGAAGCGCGCGACATGCCCGAGGAGGCCAAGGAGAAGGTGCGCTCCGAAATCCACAAGCTGCGCATCATGACGCCCTCGGCCGCCGAGTACACCATACTGCGCAGCTACGTCGACTGGGTCATGGACCTGCCCTGGAACAAGCTCAAGGAAATCGGCATCGACATCGCCGACGCCAGGCGCATACTCGACGCCAACCACTACGGCCTGGAGAAGCCCAAGGAGCGCATCCTCGAGTACCTGGCCGTGCAGAAGCTCTCCGGCGGCCTCAAGGGTCCCATCCTCTGCTTCGTGGGTCCGCCAGGCGTGGGCAAGACCTCGCTGGCCAAGTCCGTGGCCAAGGCCACGGGCCGCGAGTACGTGCGCCTCTCCCTGGGCGGCGTGCGCGACGAGGCCGAGATCCGCGGCCACAGGCGCACCTACATAGGCGCCCTGCCCGGCAAGATCATCCAGTCCCTCAAGCGCGTGGATCACAACAATCCCCTCTTCTGCCTCGACGAAATCGACAAGATGACGAGCGACTTCCGGGGGGATCCGGCGGCGGCCATGCTGGAGGTGCTCGACCCCGAGCAGAACTGCACCTTCATGGACCACTACCTCGACCTCGACTACGACTTGAGCAAGATCTTCTTCATCACCACGGCCAACTCCGTGGACGGCATTCCCGCCCCCCTGCTCGACAGGATGGAGATCATCGAGCTCAACAGCTACCTCGAGACCGAGAAGTTCCACATCGCCAAGAGCTTCCTCATCCCCCGCCAGATTGAGGAGAACGGCCTCCAGCCCGAGGACATCTCCTTCACGGACAGCGCCCTCACCGCCATCATCCGCGAGTATACCTCCGAGTCCGGCGTGCGAACTCTGGAGCGCCGCATCGCCAAGATCTGCCGCAAGGCGGCCATCAAGCTGCTGGAAAGCGGGGCCAAAACTGACGCCAAGGCCGCTGCGAAGGCCGCCCCCGAAGCAGCCGAAGCTGGCCAAACGGCCGAAGCCGCCGGAATCCCGGAGCAGGAAGCCCAGGCCGCGCCCGAAGCCAAGGCCGAAGCGGCCACAGCGCCCTTTATCGTCGACGTCAAGTCCCTGCCGGATCTGCTGGGCGTGCCGGTCTACCGCCACGACCGCCCCGAGCAGGCCTCCACGGTGGGCGTGTGCAACGGCCTTGCCTGGACCAGCGCCGGCGGGGAGCTCCTGCTCGTCGAGACCAGCATCATGCCCGGCACCGGCACCATTGCGGCCACGGGCAAGCTCGGCGAAGTCATGCAGGAGTCGGCCAAGGCCGCCCTCACCTACGTGCGCTCGCACTCGGCCGAGCTCGGCCTGGCGGCGGACTTCTACAAGCAGGTAGACATCCACGTGCACGTGCCCGACGGCGCCACCCCCAAGGACGGCCCCTCGGCCGGCATCACCATCGTCACGGCCATCACGAGCGCCCTGCTCGGCATACCCGTGCGCTCGGACGTCGCCATGACCGGCGAAATCTCCCTCAGGGGCCGGGTCCTTCCCATCGGCGGCCTGCAGGAGAAGCTGCTCGGCGCCAAGCGCGCGGGCGTTTCCACCATCCTCATTCCCAAGGACAACGTGCGCGACCTCAAGGAAGTGCCGGCCGAAGTCCTCAAGGATCTCGACATCGTCCCTGTCGAGCACGCCAGCGAGGTGCTGCTCAAAGCCCTCGACGCCACGGAGGCGGAGATCTTTTCGGGCGGCGACTCCCTGCCCCTCGCCAAGACCCTGCGCGCCGACTTCCCGCGTCCTGCGCAGCCCGCCGTCACCAGCTCCGCCCCGCAATAGCGCGGAGGAGCACTCCCACGCCTTTTCCAGGCCCTGCAGAGCGAAACGCCCTGCGGGGCCTTTTCCATTCCGGCGCCTGGCTAGAGCGCCGGGGGGCGTCAGATCTGTGCCGGATCAGCGCCAGGCTCGGAGCTGGCATCGACAGGCGCTTGCGCTTTCGGCTATAGCCGTGGAGAACGCGCATCCCAAGGAGGCATCCCGCATGAGCATGCAGCGCACGATCCCTTCCCTCGTCCGAACCATCCTCCCTGCCAGCCCTGCCCTCCCGGCGCTTCCTGCCCGGTCTGCCCTGGCGGCCGTGCTTGCGCTTGCCCTGGCCTGGGCCCTGCTCCTGGCTCCCGGCTGCGCCCAGGCCGCCCGCTGGCCCGTCAAGGGCGACATAGTCCAGCAGAAGCTCGTCAAGGACAGGCTGGGCGCAGGCCAGGTCATCTACACCGAGGAGCGGAACGATTCCGGCGGCCTCCAGACCCGCCTCCTCCATGCCTACCGCTTCACGGGCGATCCCGAAGAGGCCGAGCTCGTCTGGCTCGTCAACGACGGCGTCGAACGCTGTCCTGCGGACGTGGACGCGCACTTTGCAGCCAAGGCGCCCGTGACGACCGATCTCGACGACGACGGCCTGCTCGAGATCTGGACAGGCTACGTCACGCGCTGCGCCGGCGACGTCAGTCCCAAGACCCTCAAGATCATCATGTACGAGGGAAGGGACAAGCACGCCATGCGCGGCACCACCCTCGTCGAGGTGGAGCCGGGCCACTTCGAGGGCGGCACGGGCGAGATGGACACCGCCTTCCGCACCGGTCCCGCGGCCTTCAGAAAGTACGCCGAGAAGCTCTGGAGCCAGTGGCGCAGCGACGATGGCCGTGCCGGCACCAGGGTCTCCTGGCCCGTCAAGGGCGACGTGCTCGCCTCCGAGCCCATTGCCGACAGGCTCGGCGAGGGCGCCGTGATCTACAGCCGGGAAGTGGAGGAGAAGGACGACTGGAAGACCATGCTGCTCCACGCCTACCGCTTCAGCGGCGAGCCCGGATCCGCCTCCCGGATCTGGCAGATCAACGACGGCGTCGAGCGCTGCGAGCTCGACGGCGTGACGGCCACCTTCCTCGGCGACGGCCCCTTCGTCACCGACCTCGACCGCGACGGCATCAAGGAGATCTGGACGGTCTACACCTACGGCTGCGCCGGCGACCCCGGGCCCATAGACCTCAAGATCATCATGTACGAGGGAAAGACCAAGTACGCCATGCGCGGGGAAACCTGGGCGCGCGTCGGCGACGGCATCATGCAGGGCGGCGAGGGCAAGATGGACGACGCCTTCCGCTCTGGGCCTGCCGTCTTCAGACGCTATGCAGAAAAGCTCTGGCAGCGCTTCCGCATGGGCCGCGACGCTAGATAGCAGGCTTCCCCGGAAACGTTCCCCCTCCAGCAGATTGCAAGGAGTACGCCATGGCACGCCGAGCCGCATCCAAGCCCCCGTCCACACCGCTTCCGCCCCCGCCGGCAGGCTCCGCCATCAGGCTCTGTGCCGACGGCGCCTACCGCTGGCGCCTTGCCTTTCCCCTGTTCACCAACCCGGCCATCCTGCTATGGGGCTGGAAAATCATCTTCAAGATCATAGGCTTGACCCTGACTGGCCTCTGGCTCTTCTTCGCCGTCGTGACGCTCATGCAGAGCGGCCTCGATGCCGAGGCCCAGCTCTTCAACCTCCGCCTCTGGCTGGGGGCCTTCGCCCTCTTCCTCGCGCTCTGGCCGCTGGGCTACCTCCTGCTGGCCATACTCTGGGGCGGGAAGTACTGGATGGACTTCCGCATGGACGCTGCCGGCGTTGCGCACGCCCAGACGCCAAAGCAGTA
>JAEEGF011015218.1_pt1 | contig 12011 bp, 3 predicted proteins | sample 9134171 | NCBI WGS metagenome assembly JAEEGF01 (sample SAMN16246542, study PRJNA631951) | gut metagenome | biome: gut microbiome; feature: rumen; material: AP-attached | host: Bos | place: Iran: Karaj | collected 2018-10 | reverse complement strand
ACCAATAGTGGAAACTTCAAGTATGCTACTAAGAAAATCAAAATTGCAGCTGGTGAGACATACGTGTACACCCTTACAAACTTTAACGATGGAAATAATTCTAATTATTGGAAGAACTGGGTTGTGGAAGGTAATTTGGGTAGCAAATACTTTGACTGCGAAGCTCGTGGTAACCAATGGCAATCAGGCGATGGTCCAACTCCCAGCTATTCACCTGTGATGGCTTATACAGATGTTGAGAATTTCCAGACAGCTTATAATGGCGCAAATGTGACCATTACTATTTCTCGTAATGCCGCAGGTGATCAATTTACAGTCACTCATACATCTAATGTTCTTGGAACAACAGACGGTAATACCGAAAAATACTATGGTGGTACTTGGACGGTAGCTGTAGGTGCTGAAGAAGATTGGGATATTTATATCACTGAAGAGGAGGCTCATTTTGTTGTAACGAGCGTTACATATACCGATGCAGAAAGTAACGTAACAAATTACAATCCACTTTACCAACGTGGATACACTACCGCATGGTCATCTGATGATATCGCTGCAGGAAAATGGGTAAGATCAGGCGGAAATGCGGCTAACGTTTCGGCCACAGCTAGTGATGGCCTTAAGATGGACACCTACACAGCAACTCTTACCAATAGTTCCATCAGCTACACAGATGGAAACATTCTCACCTACGACATCATCTGGAATACTGGCGCAAGCTATGGCTCCAGCAATGAAGCCTATCTTAAAATCGGTGATGCTGTAACTTTTGCAACGTCGTCACAAGAGCAGTACGGAAAGGTTACTATCGGTAGCAACGATGCTATCAGCATTCCTAATGCTTGTAGTAAAAATAATAATAATAGAGAGGGCGATGTGTGGACTATTCACATGGTCGTAAATACCAGCACTCATAAAGTTACAGAACTTACAATTAACGGTAATATAGGAAATACGAAGGTAAACTATAGTCTAACAGCGGAGAAATCATTCAGTAGTACCGCTTCTTTTAGCAGTGCGCAAATTGGACTAACAAGAGTAAACACGGCTTCTAGTCTTTGGTGTGCTATCAAGAGCATCAATATTGATCAAGAGACATATTCAACTCCGACAGCTACTGTCACTTATAAATATGAGGACACATCCGGCAATAGCCTTTCGGCATACCAGGCTGATGTACAACATAGTGAAGAGGTTGAAACAACCATTTCTGACCTTATCGCAGGTGACTTGATTGCTACATTCTTCAATGGAACATCTAACAAGTATGTTTATAGCTCGTATTCAGTAACAGACGATTATACAAAAGTTCAAGAAGGTGGCAATACCGTAACATTGAAATTTACAGACTACCCTTCTACAGCATACACCGTTAAGGCTCAGGTAAGTGGAAGTGACCTTACAACGCTCGCCTCCGGTACGGCATACTTCGACGGCAGCACTACGGAATACTGGAGCAAGTATATCAAGGTTGATGACCAGTGGTACGTGGCTGATGAAAACACATACGGCTCGGCTATCACTGCAGCCACTACCAATGTGGCATTTACCCTAGCAGATATCAATTATTTCTTTGAGATGGAGAATCTCACAAGAAGCGGTGGCTCGTACCTGACAGAAGTATCGGCCTCATATTCTAACAATTCTCGTCTTCGTCTTTCAAAAGGTTCACTCTATTATACTCCTGCATTAACTGGTGGTACATATTTGATTTCTATACCTTGGGAGAATGGTAATAATAATGCTAACGAGGTATATGTTTATACAAGGTCAGCAGGTGGTGATCTCTCCGAAAAACTGGCAACATTTACAGCTCCCAAGGGTTCAGGTACATTCACTGCTACAATAACCGTTCCTGATGGATATTCTATCGCATTTAATGGAAATGAAGAAGAAAACGCCAATAACAATGCCCGTATGGACTATATGACGCTCGTATCATCTGTCAGTGCCACCATCAGCGATGCTGGTTGGGCAACCCTCTATACTCCATACGCTCTTGATTTCTCTTCTTTCAGTAGCAACTTCAAGGCATATACTGCAACATTGAGTGAGAATATGGTGACGCTGAATGAGGTAACGACAGTTCCTGCTAATACGGGCGTGGTGCTGAAGGGTGCTGCAAACACCTACAATATTCCCGTGATTGCAAGCTCTGAGACAGCTAAGGGTGCCCTGATGGGTAGCACTACTGCAGCAACAGAATGGAACGCTGTAGACGGAAAAGACCTGTATGTACTGATAAAAAACAATGATGATAAGGCACAGTTTACGAAGGTTGGATCAGGCGAGATTGCTGCTAAAAAGGCTTATCTCCCTATCGACCAAAGCTCTGGCGCTCGTTTACTGAGCGTAGTGTTTGACGACGGCGACGCCACAGGCATCAGTAACGCTACGGCAGAGATGAAGGCTGACGATGCTATCTTCAACCTGGCCGGACAACGCGTGGCTCAGCCCGCAAACGGCCTCTACATCGTGAACGGAAAGAAGGTAATAGTAAAATAAGGTAAGGGAGGAACAGAATATGAAAAAGATATATCAGAAACCAACAATCAATATCGTAAAGGTTCAGGTGAACAACATCTTGACTGTTTCGGATTTCAACCAGAATCCCGATAAAACTAACACAGTCAATGGCAGCCAAGCCCTCGGACGCGCCTGGTACGAATGGGATGATTGATAAACATCCGCAAAGACGCATATTATAAATAAGGTGGTGGCAACCGTAAGCAACGACGGAGAGCCACCTCCTTATTCGCTTAAAGAGGGGCAAAACAGGCTGCATGTCAATTTTTGCAGTAAAAAACCCATTAATTATTGGTGGTATCCTTAAAATTTTCGCTATCTTTGCACCCAACTACTAAAACAAATAACTGAATAATGAGGAAATTACTACTTACCATCTGCCTCCTGGCAGCATTCACCCTCACCGTCTCTGCACAACGATTCACCGACAAGCTGGATCGCGGACTGGTGGTTGTGCCGACGGGCTCTTCTGGCAACAGTAACTCAAATTTCGTATCGTGGCGCCGACTGGCTGATGAATACTATGGGGTAAAGTATAATGTTTACAAGGATGGAGCATTGGTGGCTTCCAATCTTGAAACAACCAATTACTCTGGCAGTGGCTCATCTACATCTTACTACCAAGTAGCAGCTGTTGTTAATGGTGTCGAACAGAAAAAATGCGCAGGAGTGACTCCTTGGTACCAAAATGTTCTGACTACAGTACGAGGTAGAACCGTAGGTGGCTACATAACTATCCTATTGGCTAACGTTTACGACCGTGACGGTGTAGACGTGACCGCAAACTATGAGCCCAACGACGCAGAAATGGCTGACCTCGACGGCGACGGACAGCTGGAAATCATTATTAAGCGACTGAACACCGTGGATGCTGCTGCCGTTTATCCACAAGATTCCAAGCAGTTTGTGGTGCTCGATGCCTACGACGTGAACTGGCAGACAGGTGAAGCTACACTGATGTGGCGCATAGACTGCGGCCCGAACATGGTGAGCTTGAACTCTACGGAGATCAACATCATTGCCTACGACTGGGACGAGGACGGCAAGGCAGAGGTTGTGCTGCGCGGTGCCGACAACATGATTGTCTATGGCAGCAACGGTAAGACTGCAATGTACACCATTGGTGTTGCAAATGTCAATACGCGAAATACGTTCGACCCTGCCAATGGTTCACAATATGCATGGACGCATACAGGAGCCGAATACCTTATTTATATGAATGGTGAGACGGGCGAACTCATTCAGCAGGTAGACTATCCATTGAAACGTCTGGAAAGTAACGATAGTAATCTGAAAACAGCTTGGGGCGATGATTACGGACACCGCTCATCGAAGTATTTCTTCGGAGCACCGTTTTTAGACGGACGTAAGGCCAGCCTCTTTCTGGCTCGCGGTATCTATACCCGTCATAAGATGATGGCCCTAAACTTGGGCTCCGATGGAAAATGGGACATTGAAAACCCCGTATGGACATGGAACTGCAATAACTCGAACAGTCCATGGTACGGTCAAGGATACCACAACTACGTGATTGCCGATGTGGACGAGGACGGACGCGACGAGATAGTCTACGGCTCGATGGTGATCGATGACAACGGTAAGGGCTTGCACACTACTGGATACGGACACGGTGATGCACAGCATGTGGGCGACTTCGATCCCTATCGCAAAGGACTGGAGTTCTTTGGATGTATTGAAGACGAACCATATTATGGTAGTGACTATCGCAATGCTACTACTGGCGAAGTATATTTTAAGAAGACGTCTAACGATGATGATGGTCGTGCGTTAATGGGCAACTTTATCAACACATACCCTGGTTCTATTGGTCGTTCCGCTAGCATGGGGCTTTGGCTAAGTGGCGTAACTGATCAGGAGATTGATGGAACGGGAACAATATCCGATGATAAGAATGACGGTAACAATCACCTTAATTTCCGTATCTACTGGGATGAAGACCTCTGTTCTGAGATACTTGACAGTCCTGGAAAAGCCGGATGGGGTATAGTTGTGAAGCCAGGCACAGGACGCATTTATGGCTTATATAACAGCAACCAAACAGATGGCGCAGGATTGAACAACGACTCGAAGAACAATCCTTGTTTCCAAGGCGACATCATCGGTGACTGGCGCGAGGAGATTGTAGCACGCTATGGTACCAACATCCGTGTTTATACTACTGCTATTAGCTCTGATTACTCGATGCCCTGCCTGTGGCTCGACCACCAGTATCGTCAGGCAATGGTGTGGCAGATGATGGCTTATAACCAGCCGCCCCACGTGAGCTATTTCCTTGGCGAGATGGAGGGCATCACTATAGCTCCCCCCCCCCTCACAATGGAAGGACGTACGGAGATTGAAAAGGACGGCACCATTGGCACCGACCTGAACGGTAAGCAGGTGCTGATGTGTAACAACACCTCGACATCGAGCAGCTTCACATTGGCAGAGGGTGCCCAGCCGTCGGTTATCTTCGACAACACACCTTCTTGGACGCAGGGTGCTGACAATAATAGCGGCATCATCTATAAAGAGAATTACCAACACGTGCTGAAAGGAGCGGCTATTACAGGCTCTACCCGGGTGACCAAACAGGGCAACGGCAAGCTGAAGCTATCAAAAAGCACCCATACCTACACAGGTAATACCGATGTATGGGGAGGAACGTTGGAATGTGACGGTACGCTGCAGAACAGTCCCGTATGGCTGAACCGCTTTGCACGGTTGGAGAGCGCGGGCGGTACGTTTGGTGCTGGCATTACTGCCGACTACGGCTCAGAGATACAGCCCGGCGGCAGCGGCACCATCAGCAGTCTTACCACCACCACGCTGACCATGAACTTCGGTGCGCGTATGGTGCTCGACATCAACAGCAACGACTTGACTGCCGACCAGGTGAATGTCGACAACCTGGTGATTGGCACGAAGACGGATGACGTGTGGAGGAACTACGGTCCTGAGTACCTGGAGCCCGTTATGGAGTTCCAACTGACAGGCAGCGCCATCGATGCCACCTACGACCTCGGTGAGGTGAGCACCATCACTGGTTCGCTGAGCGACATCACGATTGAAGGCGTGGAAAACGCTACGCTCAAGCACGAAAACGGTCACCTCCTTCTGGTGGTGGGTACTGGCATCAGCACAGCTTGTGCAGAAGCCACCTTCAGCCAAAGCGGTTGGCAGACTAACGGCGAGGGCATCCTCATGCCCGTAGTAACGGTCAACGCCACACCTTTCGAATACGGCAGCGAAACGGTTACCCCCACTCTATCGGCAACGTTTACCCCACAGGGAGGAACACCCAGTAACGTCAGCCTCATCAAAACGCTGTATAGCGAGGATTATGAAAGTGCGACGGATGCAAGTAGCTGGACAAATGGTGCTGGCGTATTAGAGTTAGTGACAGGCAATGCTACTTATGGGAAATATATACACCACTATATGTATGATACCGGTATTACCGCAAACCGTTCAGCATATACAATTTTAAATGGTTTTGACTTCAATGGAGTTACAGCCTACAATATAGAGTTTGATGCCTATCTTAAAGCTGGAAATGTTGCAGATCGTAGTGTAACAGATTTTGTAATTATGAGTAAAGGGGCTGTTATCCCTACAACCAAGAATATTGGTTTTGGTTATAATGCAGACAAGTGTAACGCTGCCGGAACAAATTACTTATTCCGTATGACGGCAGCCAATAGTCAAGATTTTACCATTAATGAGTCTACAGCCTTAACACTCAGCGCAGCATGGAGCCATTTCACAATCTCTATCGATACCGAGGCTCGAAAAGCAGCATATTCAATCACTCGCGGTACAACGCTACTGGCAAGTGGTACATTTAGTATACCAGAAGGAACAAGCTGTGAAGCATACGGACTCTTCATTCTTGACGGAAGGGGCATTGGTGAAAGTATGTTCGACAACATCCACATCTATGCTACCGATCCACTGAGCTATGCTTTCACCGAGCCAGGCACGCTGACGGTAACATCGAGTCATCAGGGATGTACCTCAACTGACGCCACGTTTACTTGCGACTATGTGGGAGCACAGATTGGTAGCCTTGGATGGAGTACATTTGGATGTAAGTATCCGCTTGACTTGAGCGCTAACGGACTGACCGCCTACGTCATCAGCAGTCATGTCAACGGCTATGTAAAACTGACAGAGGTGACAAGTGTTCCTGCATCAACAGGACTGTTGCTGCAAGGCGACCAAGGCATCTATACGCTGCCTATCGTCAACGACAATCCTGCCGCTCCTGCCAGCAACCTGTTGACAGCCGTAACCAATGCCACTGGTACGCCAGCTACAGCCGGTAGCTACGTGCTGGCCAACAAGGCGAGTGGCGTAGGGTTCTACAGCATTCAGCAAGACGTAGTTATCCCTGCCGGAAAGGCTTATCTCACACTTCCTGCCAACAGCCGCGAAGTGATTATGATAGGCGAGGCTACTGGCATCAGCGAAATGCTCATGAATGAAGAGAACAAGGCAGTATACAACCTGAACGGCCAGCGCATAGCTGTTCCGAGAAAGGGCATCTATATTATCAACGGTAAGAAGACCGTCGTCCGTTCGGCAGAAGGAGACGCATACCAAGGCAAATAACAAAAGGAAAGGAATGGATATGAAAAAACAATATCAGAAACCCGAAACCCATACGGTAGTCATTGGCACGTATCCCCTGCTTAATGTCGCTTCACTTCCCGTGATAGTTGAGTCGGAACAAGTCGTTACCTCTCCTGAAGAGGTAATGGCTCGTCCTGTCGACCTGCTCGACGGATTTTGAACAAAAGAGATACTACTTACAATACTAATTATCAATAACAACGAAAAAAAAAAACAAAAGGAACAAACGGAAACTAACGTCGGCAGTGGCCTCACCCCTAAGACGGGGAGGCTGTAACATCGGCTCGCACTGCGACTAACGAACTACCTATTACTAAAAACAATACAGGCCACTACGAGCCGGGATGGCCAACAAACAAATAACTAAAACAATGAAAAGATATTTACTAATCACGCTGGCTACCTGCTTCGCACTACTATATGGCGGAGGAGGAAACTTTGCATGGGCGGATATCACTCCTGTCAATCAAAATTATGAGGACCAAGTAGCCGATTGGGTATCAAGCATTACAGGCCGGTATACGGTCAGCATAAAGGCAGATGGATCCAATCACTATTTAGGAGTTGATGCTGTTGGCGATGGTAACAATGGCACCACTATTACAGGTTCCACTGTAAACGGAAAAGTTGCTCAAGGAACGAATTTTTCATCTTCTGATGATTTTACCTTGATTTTCGATTTATTACTTAATGGAGGAAACAACCAGGCTTCTTGGTTCCATATCAACGATGCATCCAATAACAATGGCGGTAATGAAACTGTGGGAACGCATATGCTGACATTGTTTCAAGGTTCAGCCAATAGCACTGTATGGCAAATCAATGGTTCTACAGAAAAGACCGTCACTTTAGCTAAAAACACATGGTATACATTCAAACTATCCAAGTCTGGCGCATTGCTTTATCTGACTGTTACTAAAACCAGCGACAACACTGTAGTTTTTGCCCGTCAGGCAATTTCGGTAAAGAGCACAGTTGGTGGACTTGGTAATATGATATTCCAAACTAAACGTTATTATTCTGGTATGGGTATCGACAATGTTGTTTTACGTGCTTTACAAAATGGAGATGTACCTGCAGTAGCAACATCAACGTACACTGTTAAATATCAGGATTTGAGCGGTAATACCTTAAAAGACGATCAATCTTATGGTGGAACGGTCAACGACCCAATTACTCTGACTTCCGATGACAAAAAAGACATTTGGGTTGGCGAAAAAAAATACATTTACAATTCAGATGATGCTACAGGAAAAAAAATTGTCAGCAATGGCGAAACTGTTGTAATTGTTAAATTCAAGGAAGCATCTACCTATAGCTATAGCATAGTAAACAACCTTGGTACAACTATTTTTTCTGGAAGCGGATTTGAAAATGATGTCATTAACTATAAGTATCCTGAGTACGACTTAAAGGATAATGAATTATACGTTAAAGCAAGGAATTCTGGTAATCCATATTTTGGTGGCTCATTTACCCTTGATACTAACAACAAACAAATAACCGTAGATGGATACGCTAATCCAATCTCGAATGTTGTTTATTATGCTGAAGGAGAAAAAATAACTGGAGCCACTGCCAGTAGTAGTTCCAAAGGAGGAGTAGACATTCGCTGTTCTGGAGGTCAAGGAGGTTATTTCGCTGAGGATGCAACAATAACCAATCTTCCCATCGGATCCTACAAAATTTGGGGACAAGTATGGGGTAATTCGGGGACGAAATTCGCTATTAAAGCCAGTAACGACACCATCTGGTCTCTCTCAACTACCGGCTCACTAACAACTGGCGAAAGTACTTTCGATTTAGCGTCAGCTACAGACCTTGTTATCTCTGCTAACACCAGTAGCTCAACTAAAGTATTAGACTGTCTTTATATTCAATTTATTGGTGTTAAGCACACCTATTCTGTGAAGGCAGTAAGTGCTGACGGTAAAGTTAACAAGACTATTGCCGAGGGCTTTGGTTATTCTCTTGACAACGCTCTTACTATTCCCTTCAGCAAGTATATCAATGTTGATGGCACGCTCTATGAGGCACAGCCTATAGAGAACAACTATAGCACTACCTTTACACTTGAAGCCGACGTAACAAAAGAAATAACGTATGCACCGACCACCATTACTAGTGTTGTAATGGTTGAAGAGTGTGAGGACTTCACACTGAATGGTAAGTGGGCTGTACGAGGAATGGGTAACGGCAACAACGTGACATACTCTCAGGATATGATAGGACGCCTTGCCAAAAACTCTTACGCATATAGTTCACCCGTATCGAAGGAGGCAAACTATCGTGTAATTATTAAGGGTCGTAATCAAGCTGGATCATCAGCAGGAACCTTGGAATTAAAACTCAGAGACGCTAACGGTAATATTTCTGAAGCTGCCATTGAAAACCTAACATGGAATGCTGGAGAAAACAAAGAACTGGTCTCTGGAGTAATCACTATTCCTGAAGGTTCTTCTATCGTATTCTTCAATAACAATGCAGACTACAACTCCAACGTTGAGATGGACTACATCTACATCCAGGACATGGGTGAGAAGTTCGCATATACAGTGAAAGGTGTAAGTGCTGACAAGAAGATAGATAAGTTATATGCTGAGGGTGGAGGCTATGCACTCGATCCGGCTATTACCGTGCCCTTCAACAAGTATATCCTTAAGGACGGTACGCTCTATGAGGCACAGCCGATTGACGACGGTAAGAAATACAGTACGACGTTCACCATGAACAAAAAGCAGGAGATCAATATCACTTATGCTCCTACTGACATCAAGAACATTGTACGCTATGAAGAGGCAGAGGATCTGATAGAGAATACCGATTATCACGTTACCAACGGTAGCTCTGAGTTTGCCTCCGGCACGAAGACCGCTGCAACAGGTGGTACTGGCTTAGAGGGTACCACTCCTACCCCAATCAATCTGTCATCAGGTAACTATAAGGTACATGTGTTCTTCATGGGTCGTGAGAATGGTGCTGGTGCCGTGAAGGTCAAGATGGGCGATAAATACATTATCGAAGAGAGCAACCCAGCAAAGACCAACCGTCTCTACAGTGGTTATGCAATCACCGACTCAGAGACTACGCTGACCTTTGAAGGCGGATCGGCTAAGTCATCGGATAAGAATTCGCAAGGTTTTGACTTTATCTACGTTGAGAATCTGGGCGCTAAGATTTCATACAAGGTGAACGCTGTAGACAAGGATGGAAACGTTCTTCAGAACCTCAGCGAAGGCTCTGGCTATGAAAATGAGCCTAAGAAGGTTGTGGCTGGCTACAGTAAGTATGTCAACGTCAACGGTACGCTCTATGAGGCTAAGCCTAATAAGGACAAGGCATACCTGACTGAAGAGTTTACAGTGGCTGGTAAAGATACGGTCGTAAACATTGTTTACGAAAAGACCAATATCAACCATGTGACCTATCTGTCTGAGGCTGAAGATATCGCCAACGCTGCACCGTATGACAAGGCCAATGCTAACATCCGCTGCTCAAACGGACAAGGAGCTTTCTTTGAGGGCAATGTGCCTGCTACCTCGTTGATGCCTGGCAACTATCGCATCATAGGACAGGTTTTTGGTGGTGACCCATCTGACGACACGAAGAACTCAACCTTCACCATCAGCATAAACAACGAAACCATCTGGAGCCAGAGGACTACTGGTTCGCTGACTGAGCACTGCGATACGTTCACTATTAGTGCGCCTTCTGCCGTTATTGTCAACGAAGGTGGCAAGGGTGTCAGCGGAAAGGACGTGGCGCTGATTGACTATCTTTATATCCAGACACTTGGCGATGAAGGTTCGTTCCAGCTGAAGGCTGCAAGTGAGGACGGTGCCATCGACGCACTGTTGGCTACCCGCACTGGTTATGCTAACGATGAGGCTAAATATGCTTACTATCCTAAGTATATAACGGCTGATGGCGTACTTTACGAAGCCCAGCCCAACGAGGATGGAGCATACCGCGTGCTGTATACGATAGATGGTAACACTACACAGACCATTAACTATACAAAGACCGACATTGAAAATGTGGTTTACCTGAGCGAGGCTGAGGATATTGAGGGTATGACGGAAAGCAGCAAGAACAATGCTGACGTACGCTGCTCGAACGGTAAGGGTGCATTCGCTGCCGAAGCACCTGTGAAGCTGACGAACCTGCCTGCTGGTAACTACAAGATTGGCGGTGCTGTTTGGGGTGCCAAGGACGAGACGTTCGCCATTACCGCTGGCAACGACTCCGTATGGACGGCTACCACTACTGGTTCCATTGTGAATAATGAAACTCAGTTCGAACTGAGCGAGGCAACCGACCTGATGATTGCCAAGGCTGGCGACGGTTCCAACAATGCCAAGTTGCTTGACTATGTATACATCCAGTATCTTGGTGCTACTATCAACTACAGCGTGAAGGCTGTGAGCGAGGATGGTGCTATCGACTCGCTGCTGGCTCAGGGAACAGCCATCGAGAGTGAGGACATCATTAACGTAGCTTATCCCAAGTACATCAAGGTTGACAGTGTGCTTTACGAGGCTCAGGCTTCAAGAGACGGTGGTAAGTACTGCACGGAAATTACGCTGAACGAAAGCGTGGAGGCTACCGTTGCCTACACGAAGACCGACATCGAAAAGGTGGTATTCCTGACGGAGGCCGAGGCTATTGAGGGCGTGACTGCCGTTGACGAGGAGACATGCTCCGACGGAAAGGGTGCTTACGCTGCCGAGGCTGTTGCACTGACAAGTCTTAAGGCAGGCTACTACAAGATGGCGGGTGCCATAAGAGGTGCTGAAGGTACGGAGTTTGCCGTTACCGTTGGCAACGACACCATCTGGGCTGCTGTAACAATT
>JAEEGF011761799.1_pt1 | contig 12012 bp, 11 predicted proteins | sample 9134171 | NCBI WGS metagenome assembly JAEEGF01 (sample SAMN16246542, study PRJNA631951) | gut metagenome | biome: gut microbiome; feature: rumen; material: AP-attached | host: Bos | place: Iran: Karaj | collected 2018-10 | reverse complement strand
TTCCCTCATTCAATGGAGGGCGTCCGTGCCTACTTCGATGCAGGTTTCTATGCAGACCAACTGGAGGTAGAGGTAAAAGACAATGTGCTCACCATCGGTGTGAAAAACACCCAGCCAATGAGCGAAGGGCACTGGGTCATCTTCAGCGACTTTGAGCTCTATATTATGGAGAACGAGGAGCAACTGTATCACAAGCTGACAGCTGACAACGTGAAGTGCGTACCTGGCTGCATGACCACCTTCAACGTGAACCTCCTGAACCGCGACGATGTGACCGCCTTCCAGTTTGATGTGGAACTGCCCGAGGGTGTCAGCATCTATGAGGAGAACGGCCAAAAGGAGGCAGAGCTGACCAATCGTGGCAACGGACACATGTTCCAATGCATCAAGATTGATGAAAACACCTACCAGTTCTCAGCCCTTTCGCTGGCTTCAAAGAGCTTCAAGAAGAACGAGGGTCCCATCGTTCGCATGACACTCACAACGGACGGCTCAAAGGAGCTGGGCGACTATCCCATCAAGGTGAAGAACACGGAGCTGTCGAAGCCCAATGGCATGCAGGTGCTGCCCTTCGACTTTACTTCGACGCTGACCATCAAGGCTGCAGACCCAGGTGACGTGAACGGAGACGGAAAGATCACAGTGACAGATGCCGTTTATGTGTTCAAATATGTGAATGGTGAGACGCCAGAGCACTTCCAAAAGCGCGCTGCCGATGTGAACAACAGCAACAGCATCACCATCAATGACGCCGTTCAGATTGTGAACATGATTCTGGGCAATGGCCAGACGATGAGCAGCCGTGCGGCAAAGAAGCTTTTGAGACAGCTTGCCAGAGAGTACTAACAGGAAACCAATGAAAACAATAAAGAATATGACTAATATGAAAAAGTTATTGATAGCATTCATCGCCATCCTAAGCTCAGCACTCTCGGCCAGTGCCGACAATATCGAAGTGAAGGACATCACCCTGAAGCAGGGTGAAACGGCGACCATCGACATAGCACTGTCTAATCCCAGCAAGGCATATACTGCATTTCAGCTCGACCTGATGCTGCCTGAAGGTATCACTGCCACAACTAATGATGAGGGTGACTATATCATCACTAATAGCAGTCGACTTAGCAACAATCATACTATCGGCGTGAGCCCCATCGAGGGTGGCATCCGTCTGGTATGCGTTTCACCGCTGAGTGAAGCCTTCAGCGGCACGAGCGGCAGTCTGTTCACCATAGAGGTAAAGGCTGATGCCAACATACAGGCTAAGGACTATATTGCGACGGTGACGGGCGTGGTATTCACTAGTACTGGCGACCGTGACATCGAGATGGACGATGCCGACTTCACCATCAGTGTGGAAAGTGCAGCCAAGCCTGGCGATGCCAACGGCGACGGCGAGGTGACTATTGCTGACGTGGTGGCTGTGGTTAACTACATTACTACCAACGGTAATCCTGCCGGGCAGTTCATCGCGAGTGCTGCAGATGTTGACGGCGTCGAAGGCATCACTATCGCTGATGCCATCGCGATTGTGAACATGATACTGAGCAGCGGCTCGTCAGAGTAACGAATCTAAGATTACTAGTTAAATGGTATAGGCATCGCCTCGCCAGCATGCCGAATACCAAAAGCGTGAGGGTGTCCCGTTGTCATGACGGGGCACCCTTCTTCCTGCTCCCCTACATCATCTCCCGCCTGAACCAAACCTCAAAGAGTGGATCGGAAATAAAAAGACCGCCCTCCGTCTGCTCTAAGATCTCCCGTTCTATCAGCGCATTTTTAAGCTTTGCAAGATTTGAACGACTGCCAAGATCGAAGCGACTGGTGACTTCTCTCTTTCCGAAATCATCGTGATAACCTTGACAGATGGCCCGCAACAGATTCAGCTGATAAGCCGTCAGACCTGACGTTTGCTCCACGAAAAGTGGACTCACCTGTGACATCGTCGCTTCGACGCCATCGGAGAACGACTGCGATGTCACCACATCGTCAGACACAGCAAATACATTCCAGGCCAACTGTTGCACATAAGCGGAATAGTTATCAACTGTCCTACATATTTCCTGGGCATACTCTTCAGAAATAGTCTTATGGGCCTGCTGGAAACGGCTTATAATGAAGGGGACCCATTTCTCCATAGGTATCTTCTTGAGGAAGAACATATCTCCAAACTGATAGAATGGCATTTTGCGGCTATAGAACAGCTTGCTCATGAGGTGCTGTTTGCTTCCAAACAGACAATAGGAGGTGTTCTGATGATGCTGCCACACACTGCGAATGGTTTTCTGAATCGTGAGAGAATCGGTCATCTCACCTATTTGCTGGAACTCATCAATGCAAACTACTATCTTTATACCACGCTTCTTTGCAATGCGTTCGGGCAACTGCAGAATTTCCTCTGGGGTATTGGTCTTGGGATTAATCCCTAAAGAGAGCGAAAAGTCGGTATTCGGCTCTGGACTATAGATGATTCTTGGTGTTACCGTTAGCAAGAACTCTTTGGCATTGGCTATCATCCTATCCGTTTTTGTCGCAGTGCCCTGTATAATTGACGCAGCAAACTTCTCGTAGAAATCGTATTCCGAACGGCATTTGTAGATGTCCATAAAGACCACTTTGATGTCTTTATCATCCATGAGACTCATCACCTTTTTCACCAAGGATGTCTTTCCCATTCTTCGAGGAGAAATAAGGATGGAGTTCACGCCATTTTCGAAATTCAGTTTCAGGCGTTTGGTTTCTAATTCACGATCAGTAAAGTTATCTCCTTCTACTGACATTCCATAAATAAATGGTTTCTTCATCTGTAAGATTCATTTTATCATATTTGCTTTCGCTGTAACGAAAAGATTGCTGCAAATATACAAAGAAAAAATGATGTATACAAATAAGTATTACACCAAGTGGTAAACATTATAATTATTTAACTAATCGTTTGATATACAGCTAAGTATTTAATAAAACAAAATGTTCACCAAGTGGTGTTACACCAACTGGTGAACAAATGTGAGAAAGAGGATTATTTGGACAGGCAGCTCACTCATTGCGGAGGAACGGCACGTTGGTTACGGACGCACAAAGCGAAGGTGCTCAGTGCGATTGAGAGCTCCAGTAGGTTTCAAGGCGCTTGGCCTCGTCCTTGGTGATGTGGATGACGCTGCCGTGTTTGGGCGAGGTGAAATTCTTGATCTTCATGATACCCTTGTCCTCGGACTGGACCTGCGTGTCATCATTCACAAAGCGCATGTGGCCCAGAGGAGTGAAGGTCTTGAAATCGGTGGTTTCGACAAAGCCGAAGGTGTTGGGACGGACACTATAGATGTCGTACATGATGACCCACTTGTCCTCGCCTATGCGTTTCCACACATTGGGAGCCTCACAGCCCGTGTTTTCACCGTCTATCTGCTCTGCATGATAATCGTCGAAATGATTGATGCGGTCGCTGATCATATACTTAATTCCACCAGGGTTCTCCTGCGCAACATAGGTCATGAAGTAACGACCGTCGGGCATCGGACAGATATCAGCATCGAGCACCTGAATCTTATCATCAGGATATTCGAAGAGCAGCTGCGGCTCTGTCTCAAGCGTGGTGAATGCTTCGTCGGCATAGCTGTAATAGAGCTTGGTGCGGCCACCTGGCTCCTGACGGATGGTGAAGTAAACCATCGGCTTGCCTACTGCCGGGTCCCAGATGGTCTGTGGGGCCCAGGCACAGCCCAGCTCACCGAAATGCTCAGGGAAGAGGAGGTCGATGCGGGCTTCATGATGCGTCCAGTGAATGAGGTCGTCGGAAGCCATGAGCACCAGTCCCCGGTTGTTGCCCCACCCATACTTCTCAGGGCGCTCCCACTGCGTCTCGCGCAGTCCCCGTTGGCGACCAAACACATGGAGGTCGGTCATAGCGATGTAGAACTTTCCGTTGGGTGCACGATAGATGTGCGGATCGCGGATGCCACGCTGCTCAGCGATGCTGTCGCCTGCGATGATGGGCTTGCCGTTGTTTACGGGCGTAAAGGTGTAGCCATCGTAGCTGATGGCCATGAACAGCGAGTGGGTAGGATCGCTGAAGAAGGTGAAGAGATAGGCGCCCATGTCCTTCTCTGTGAGCGGCTTGCTCTGCCGCACGTTCTTTCCCCGCTGTGCCGATACCTGCAGCGACAGGATGAGCACGAGGAGTGTGAAGCTAAGTCTTTTCATGTCGTTTGAGAGGTTAGTGTAAGTTATTGTCCAAGAGTCATTCTCACGATGGCCACCGCATCAGAGATGGTGATGTAGCCATCTTTGTTGACATCGGCATTCACATGATCATAGAGGTAGGGCTGTGTGCTGTCGTTGCCCAGGATGATGCTGACGACAGCTATCGCATCAGCAATGCTGATGATGCCGTCTTTGTTCACGTCGCCAAAGAACGGGCCGAAGTACTTCAGCTGGAAGTTGTCGAGCACGGTCCAGTCATTGTCAATCAGCGTTTCTTTCTTCACTCCGATTGTCAATGTCCCATCAGTGACTACCACTCGTAGCGGACCAACATTGTAAAGTCCAGCAGAGAGATAGGTCGAGGCATCTTCGATGCTATTAGGAACGTAGCCGAAACTGGTGGACAAGCCTGTCGTCCCGCATTTGCCTGCACCTTCGAAGATGCTGGGCAAGGCTTGGCTTTTGTCGTTTGCATAGAGATAGGCATAGACTTGTTCTGTTCCTGCCTGCTTAGCCGCTACAGCCACGCTCGGTCCGTTTCCTCCATATCGGTAATAGCCTTGCATCGACAACTCATAGACTCCATCAGGAATATTCGCCAACGTCTGATGGATGTCGAAGTTCGTATTCCAGTATTCAACGACAAAGTTTTCCACTTTACCCCCATTGGCTGTCCAATCGGTTTTAGTCCAATTCGCTGAACGTCTATCGTTGCGCCCAAAATTGGGGCCAGATATCAAGAAGGTTGCATCAATAGGATTCTGCTCGGTTGCGTTTACGAGATTGTCAAGCAGATCATTACGGGTAAGCATCAGCCATTTTGCCTGACTACTGCTGGCAGAGGAGCCTAAAGTGATGTCGCTGCCCACAGTGGTGGGACATGTGAGATAACTCGTTCCGTTGCTGATGGTATAGACTTGATGTCCGTCGATAGTTCCTACCTCGTTGAATGTCCATGCAAAGGCGGGAGCATCGCAGTACAAGTCACTTCCGAGGTAATTGGATGATCCACCATTGGAAATGTTTGTATCGAGCAAGTACTTTCCGTTGTTGGCAACAGGCATGAAGTCAAATCCTGTCTCCAAGGCAATGGATCGAGAACCCCAACTTGCTCCTGCATTAATGAAGAGGTTGCTCGCAGGGTTGTAGAGATAGTAGTGGCCCGAAGGAATAGTTACGTAGCCTAGATAGTCGTTCACCATTTTGCGTGGTATCAGGCGTATACCCAGTTTGTCGCCCGAGTCTGTACCAGTAGGATTGGTCCTGTTACCTGCCAATACTTCTCCCACGGCAAAATTCTTATCATTGTCCCAAAGACCGACATACGTCCCATGCGCCACGTTGGTGCACAGCCAGTAGTCGCCGTCGGGAGCGTAACTGAGACCATAGGTCGTCTTGTAGGCCGGAGAGGTGTAATCATTATTGCGGGTGGTGAAATTCCATGAGTTGGGGCTGCAGATATAATAATTGGGTTCTCCTAAGTTGCGCAGGTAGTAGTCCGTATTGTCGCCGTTGTTTTCCACCACCCATAGCTGATAGAGGTCGCTGCCATAGTTGCTGCTGGCTGCCTTATAATAGACACGGTCCTCGCCACTATTGTAGACCGCCCAAACGAGGTTGGAGCCGGCTTCTTTGGAATAGAATTGGAAGTAATAATCACTGAGATTAACGGGCAGGAAGTCTGCGTCGTCCAACAGAGTGACGGATGGCATAATCACGTGGGAGGGTGTTGACTGCCCGTCAAAGATGTTTGCGATGCGCCAACAATAGCTGTCTGCATTGACCAATGTCCCGCTGTAGGTGTAGCTTTGGTTGTCCCTACTGGTCTTTTCCTTCGGTTCGACGGTGGCAAGGGTGGTCCACTCGGCGTCCGACGGTGACTTGTACTGGATGCGTATCTCATCGATGATATCACCGTTCGCATCGCTCCATTTGAAGCGGACGCTGTTGTTCGACACGTCGCCAGAGAAATCAAAAGGCTTTTTGATGACCACCACAGGAACGAACTCATAGGCTGCATTGTAACCCACTCCGCCATCGGAGGCGGCATATGCCTGTCCGAGGGAGGTAAGTTTATTATCATCGTAGATTTTTCCTTTTGACTCACCATTCCAATAGAAGTAGCGTTCCACGTACTTAGCATTGTTCAGCGTGGTGAGGATGCTTTTGGTATTGTTGATGATTTGAGATTCTGTCACCCCCGATCCGAAACAACCGTTGTTGTTCCACGAGGCGCCCCATATCCACTCACTGATGAGGAGAGGGCGATGGTAAGTGTTGTGATAGGATTCGAGTCCACTGAAACTAGCCCAATAGCAATGAATGTCATAGATATCGCAGCGCCATCCGCGTGCATCGATTTTCTTGAAGAATTCTTTGAACCAATCGGCATTGACAGAACCGTCATAGGTGGAGGGGGAGCAGAGGCGCAGACCTGTTCGCATGGCATCTTCCCAGTAGCTCAACACTTGGTCTACGGCAAATGAACGTGGCGGATTACCGTCATTGGGATTGGCAGGTTCATTATCGGTCTTCATGGTACATGCATATTCAGTATTGCCACAATCAGCTATGCCTGGCCAGCCGGGTTCAATCTTATGCGGCAACCACTCCACATCGGGCAACCTATTACCTCCGACATTGTAGGTGTAGCAGCCCTGAACGTTCAGTAGGTCACAAACTTCTTCTCTGGTTTCATCGGCGACGCCTGTCTTTCCGAAGTTCAGCCATTTGAACAGACGGTAGGACGAAACCTTGCCTGCCAACACAGGCGGCAGGTTCATCTCCAGGTCCTCTTCAGCTGCTACGAAACAACGGCTATAGCCATAGCCTGAGGTTCCCGTGGCAAAGGTCACCATATATCCGCGTTTCAGCTTAAAACTCCTGAAATTGTTCAGCAGCTGACTACTGGTAAGAGTCCTCATATAGCCCCCGTTGCTGCCCGTGCTGTAGTTGGTACAGCTGGTACCCGTGTAGTCTGTGCCTGTATAAGTGGTCAAGGCTACGTCTGACGAGCCGTAGGGCAGGATGATAGCACCTTTATTATACATGCGCACCTGGCAGTTCGTACCGTCGACAGCGGTAGCACCATTGATCTTGATATACTTGAGCCACGTGCTGATGACCGCCGATGGCTTCACTGCCCGGAAGATAATCACTGAATGCTCCTTGCTGGCAGCTGGGATATTCAGACTGCCTGAAGAGCCGAAGATGCCTGATGACAAGGTTAGTACATAATCAGTGTTAGCATCTACGTCAATGGCGGAATTGATACTCTGCCTACAGGTGGTCTGCGAGTTCTTTCCTTCTGCAAAGAAAGCACAAAGAAAACATAGCGACAAGAGAATAGCTCTGCTGCATGTTAGGATGCTCAGTGATGTCGTCTCCTTACTGAGGTTGTAGTTAGTACGTAATTTACTCATAGACTATAATAAGGTATCTGCTGCATACGATTTGTTTCGCAATGCAGTTGCAAAGGTACAAAAAAATCTGGAAATCTCCAAATGATTGGGATTAATTCCAAGGAAGGAGGCCGTTGAGACCTTCTTTGATTGTCTCTGGGAGCGGAATCTTGTCGATCTGCTCCTGTATGACCTGAGCAAGCATGTCGTCACTCATGGTGAAGATATGTCCGAAGAGACCTACAGAGACGACACGATCGATGAGAGGGCATCGGCCTATGCTGACAAAGAAATAATCGTCGACATCGATAAGCGGAGTGAGGGCAAGGGTGAGAATCTTCTCGTTGGGATGAATGAAACCAGCAGTGACATTATCGAAATTGGCACTCACAGCTTTGGCGATGGCTTTCTCATGGGTTTTCTCCGATGGTCGGGTGATGGCCATGACTGCAAGCAAAACGATGATGATGGCCGTTGCAATGACATACTTCTTTTTCATAGTGCGTAAAAGGACAGGGATGTAAGAAAACGAAAGGGGCTCCCTCAACAGGGGCCCCTCTTTCGGTTTTCTGCTTTATGAAGCTAATGCCAGGTGATTAGCCAAGGCTGATAGCCTCTGACGGACAAACACTAGCGCAAGTGCCGCACTCTGTGCAGGCGTCAGCGTCAATCACGTACTTATCTGCACCCTCGGAGATTGCCTCAACGGGGCACTCACCCTGACATGTACCGCAAGAGATACAGTCGTCACCAATTACGTATGCCATAATCTTTCTGTTTTGTTTAAAATGGTTTGTTAATACTCAAATTTTGCGATGCAAAGTTAAGAACTTTTTTCGAATTATCGTCACATTTAGGTAGGAATTTTTCTCAATTTATACACTGTCGAAATAGGTCCGCTGCCTTCTTTTCTTTTTGCATTTTGACGGAAGACATGATAAAAAGGTTTAAAGAGAATATGAGAAATGGAATGCTTGGGACAATAAGCAAGCAGAAAATGCGTTATTATTAGAGAAATGAGAAGAATCATCAGTATCATTATACTTGCACTGCTGACCATCACAGCCTTGGGCCAGCAGCGTAAGGTGCAGAACAAGCCATACATAGACTTGCGCCCTTTGCATTTTGGCATTCAGATAGGGTTGAACATGCAGGATGTGGAGATGCGCAACAAAGGTCCACAGCTGCTGGAGATGCCCGACATGGAGCCAACGGAGCGGCTGGTGCTCTGCGATGCCGACACCTGGAACCCTGGCTTCAGCGTAGGTGTGGTGGCCGACATGCGGCTATCGCAGCATTTCAACCTGCGTATCTCACCGACGATGCACTTCGGCTCGAAGCACTTGGTATTCCGTGATTTCAATGACCTGAACGATGCCGGCAATCCTCGTGAAACAACGCAGGACATGAAGAACACCTACATTGCTTTTCCCGTAGACCTGAAATTCTCGGCAGAGCGTTTCAACAACTACCGTCCCTACATGTTGGCAGGCATCAGTCCGATGCTGAACCTCTCGGGCAAGGATCAGGATTTCATCCATCTGAAGCGCTTCGACACGATGGTGGAGGTGGGCCTGGGCTGCGACTACTACCTGCCATTCTTTAAGTTCATCCCGGAACTGAAGTTCTGTTTCAGTCTGCCTGATGTCTTCGACAAAAAGCATGCTGACGAACTAACTGACATCAACAAGCAGGCATTTGCCCGCAGCGTCGAAGCCTCCTATAGTAAAATGATTGTCCTAACTTTCTATTTCGAATAGCACTATGGATACCAACGACAGCCAATCTACCAACCAACCACTGGGTCGTCCTTTAGGAATGCCTCCCGGCACCGATGAGGAGCAGCCCATGCCAAAGTCAAGAACCATCACTGATCCTGATGAAAAGCAGGCGGCACCACAGCCAACGCCTACCACTCCTAAGGCCAGTAAACCCCAAGGAATCAGCAAGCGCACCTGGCTCATTGCCCTGATCGCACTGCTTCTGGCAGGCGGCATTGGAGGCGGCATCTACTATTTCCTCAGCCAGAAAGACAGTCGTACACTGGATGATGATGAAGAGGACATGGAGATAGTGGATGAAGACATCGACGAAGACGACATGGATGACGAAGACATCGACGAAGACGACACCTATGTCATCGAAGAAAAAGTCGAAGAGGAGGAAGAAGCAGAAGAAGAGGTGGCTCCACAGCCGACGAACCGCAAGTTGAACCTATCGGGTGATGCCGACGGCTACCCACTGACTTTGTCGCTGGAGATTACTCCCGACAACCGTGTGAGCGGCACCTTCAACAACGAGACAACAGGTTCCACGATTCAGGTCAGCGGATCATCCTCCAATGGTGCCATACGTCTGACTGGCAGGGGCGACCGCACCACTTATACTTTCCGCATCGTGCCTGAAGGACATATCTACACAGGCACACTAACCAAAGGCAACAGCAAAAGTCAGGAATTGCACTTAGTAGGCAGATAAGGATGACTGACGAATACACGATGCTTGGCATCAGCTCGATGCTGCACCTGCTGGTCGACGGACTATGCATGTGCAGCCTCTTTCTGATGTCATCGCTGACCGACTATTCAGTTATCTTCAATGCCCTTATTATATATAATGTGTTAGCATTCCTGACGCAGCCATTCACTGGCTTGATGGCCGACAAGATGCCACATCGCCATTGGCTGCTGCTCACCTCCAACCTCATTCTGACGCTCGCCTCGCTGGCTACTCTGGCAGTGGCGCTCTATGCCCGTCAATCGGAAGGAGCCATACTGACGGTAGCCATCCTACTGGGCATCGGCAATTCACTCTTCCATGTCTGGGGAGGCAAGCAGACAGCAGTCACTACAAGCAACGACATGCGTGCACTGGGCATATTCGTGTCGACGGGAGCTTTCGGCCTAGCTCTTGGCATGCTGTTCTGCTCATGGTCGCTGCTCTATGTCTTCCTGCTTTCCATTGTATTCCTGTCAGCCTTATACCTGATTCGCGACAGTCACTCGACTGTTAAGCAACAGCCGTCAGCGCGCCCCACCCTACGTCTGCCACTTATCATCACAGCCATACTGGCCTTGATGGCATTCGTCATGATGCGCTCACTCGCAGGTGAGACCTTCTCCTCTGTCATCGCCAGGACCAATGCCACCGTTCTGCTCATCGGTTTTGTAGCAATGGCAGGCAAGATGGCTGGAGGATGGATAGCCCGCTGGATGGGCATCGTACCTGCACTGGCACTGTTGCTGGTCGTAGCACCTGCCTGCTACCTGGCTCGGGGCTTGGGCATGAGTACTCTGCTGGTCGGACTATTCGCCATCAACTGCACGATGCCCATCACGCTATATCTGGCCAACGTAGTGCTCAAAGGCAAGGAAGGTCTGGCCTTCGGACTGCTGGCTGCAGCACTCATTCCCGGCTATCTGCTGGCTATGCTAAAGTAAAGGAGGGATTGGCACATGAAAGGACTACTCATAGCACTCATCTCAACCATTGTGATAGAATTCGTCGTGCTGCTCCTTCTTGGCGAGAGGCGCAAACGAGTGCTTTGGTCGTCAGTGGCAGTGAATATCATCACCAATGTCCCGCTGAATCTCTATATGCTCTACGTCCGGCATTCCGCTTCCGACATCATCGTGGGCGAGACACTTGTGGTGCTAGCCGAAATGCTTTGGTACTATTTCTTTGTCAGAGATCTTCGGCAGGCAGCAGTCTACAGCATCCTGTGTAATGCCACAAGCCTCATCATCGGAATGCTCGTTACCGCACTAAATTTACAATTCGCAATATTCTAACCTCAAAAATATAAGAGATATGTTTTTACTTGACGTCATTTACATCCCACCACAGCCAGAGAAAGTCGACACACTGGTAAACAATCCCATCGTGCAGGACACTATCGCCTTTGCAGAAGAAGCTTCGAAGACTGGCGGTGGCTCATCGATGCTCACCTGGGGTATCCCCGCATTGCTAGCAGCGCTGGCTGCCACGCTGTACTTCATCTTCAAGTATCAGCGGCATATCACTGCCAAGGCCCATCCGCAGCAATAGCTACTACACCTGCTGCATGTCGTGCAGCTTCTTGTAGTAGCCGTCCTTGGCCAACAGCTCATCATGAGTGCCGCGTTCCACGATGCGGCCCTCATGTAGTACGCATATCTCATCAGCGTTCTTGATGGTACTCAGCCTATGGGCAATGGCTACGGTGGTGCGAGTGCTCATCAGCCGTTCCAGTGCATCCTGCACCAGTCGTTCGCTCTCAGTATCGAGGGCCGACGTTGCCTCGTCGAGTATGAGAATGGGAGGATTCTTCAGAATAGCACGGGCGATGGAGACACGCTGACGCTGACCACCAGAAAGGCGTCCGCCACGATCACCGATGTTCGTCTCAAAGCCTTTCTCCGAAGCCATGATG
>JAEEGF010494239.1_pt1 | contig 12013 bp, 6 predicted proteins | sample 9134171 | NCBI WGS metagenome assembly JAEEGF01 (sample SAMN16246542, study PRJNA631951) | gut metagenome | biome: gut microbiome; feature: rumen; material: AP-attached | host: Bos | place: Iran: Karaj | collected 2018-10 | reverse complement strand
AAGGGAAGTACCAAGAGGCCTTGGAGTGTTACCGGCTTTTCAATGAAAACATGATGCAAGCCCATCGTGAGCAACGCAGCGAGGAAATGCAACGCATCCAAAGGGAATATGAACTACAAATGCAGAAAAACACCTTGCAGTCGGAGCAAAAGTTAAAGGCCGTGTATCTCTATGTGGTTTTGGCACTGCTGATGGTGGCTCTGGTGGTGACGCTCTTGCTGCTACGACAGAAGACGTTGAAAACCAAACTCAAAGACGAGGAAAACCAACGGCAGCTGGAGCTTGCCTTGAAGAAAAACAAGGTCTTTGTGACTGCCTTGGCACTGGCGGAACAAATTACGATGAGTACGGTCGATTTCAACCTTGAAGAATCGGAATGGAATGACTATTTAGAGTTGATCGACATGGTTTACAACGGTTTCACCAAGAAACTCATGGAGCGTTACCCCACTTTGACCAAGACCGACTTGCAGATTTGCAGTCTCACCCGTCAGGGGTTCAGCAACCAGGTTATTTCCATTATGATGAATCTGCAAACCAACTCCTACGCCCGACGCAAGTACCGCATCAAACAGGAAAAGATGAATGGGGATGAAAGGAGTTTTGAGGAGATTGTTGGGGAGATTTGATTTGGAATTTAGAATTAAGAATTTAGAATTTAGAGATATAATGTAGGGATTTTACTGAAATATAATTATAAACATTAATAATATGAAAAAGTATTTATCAATCATCATCGTTTGCTTCGGCATGTTTGGAATGCTGACGGCACAAAATGTTTGGAAGCCTATGAACTGCCACAGCTTTTTTTATGGGGCAGATTCAGAAGGCAATCTTTTTGCCATGGGTGGCTATAGCGGCCTTCTTCGCTCCCAAGATGAAGGCGAGACTTGGACGTCAGTTCTTGGCTATTATATGCGTTATGTGATGGCCTTTAGCCCCAACGGTCGCATCTTTGCGTTTCCTTCCGACCATGACTTTGTATGCTATTCCGACGATCATGGCGACACATGGCAGGAAACCGCAAACCATCCGAACTATTATATGTCAGATGCGTATGCCGTGAATAACGACACCTTGTTGTTTTGGAGCGAGGATCATCTGTGCTATACGTTGGATGCTGGTGAAACTTGGAACACGGTTGACGCGAGTTTGCTAATTCTCGGCGACGAGTACCATAGCATTGGCGATGTGATTGCCAATGAGGCGGGTGATGTTTACGTCAGCAAATGGTATTATTCAGGCGAGGCGAGCGGTATCTTCCATTCCACGCTTGACGACATGCAAAATTGGGAGTTGGCCGCTTTCGACGGTGCCGTGGTGCTGCACATGGAGTTCGATCCCGAGGGCAACGTTGTGGCAGGTTCCTATTGGGGCGGCATCGCGGGTCCCCAACATGAGCCGGGTTTCTATCTCCTGAATGGTAACCAGTTTGTGGTGGCTGACAATGGCATCATTTACGATCTGCGCGGTGTGAGTAACGACGTGGACCTTTATGTGCAGTTGCGCTATTCTGTCGACCATGGCGTGACTTTCTGTGAGTATGGCGAGGCTTTGCCCATTCAGCAAGTAGCTCCTGGCGGACAAGACGATGGCTATCTCTGGAAAGGCAACGACGGGCATTTGTATTTCTTGGGCAACAACGTGTATAAGAGAAGCGTTTTCAATATCAAAGACATCCATTATATTGAAGGTGAGGTCGTTGTGTCACCCGAGGCTTTTGCCTTTGGAAATTATCCATACGGCTCAGGGTTAGCTATTCGCACTTCCGACAACCATGAATATCCCGTCACGGTGGACGGCTTTCGCCCCGATCCCACCATGTTGGATAGACTTATCGTGCGCTATGACACCATACCTGTTGGAACAGTCATCGGAGCGTTTGGAACCATTAAGGAGATGCATGATTATGTGGGTGATTCTCAGTATGTACTTGATATTCAACAAACTACTGCTCATTATTATGACGCTATAGTCGCACCTTTTTTCCCTTATGATGATAAGGTGAAAATCCGTCTTCCCAAGCCACCTTATACAACCTATTACATCACCATCAATGGCGAAAAACAAGACTGGCCATTGGTTTTCAATGGTGTTTCGTATTATGATACCGACCTTCTCACTTTCATTGGGCATTGTGGGATCATGCTTGATCCCTACGCCAATCAGTTTTATGGAATGGAACTGCAAGATATCCAGCCGTTTAAGGATTATACCTTTGAACTCGATGGCGGTTGGCTCACCACCAATTATTGGGATCCGCCCTGTCTTTCCTGCCCTTGTGAGGAGGATGAGGATCAGCATTTCCTGACATACCTCTGGGGTGATTCTACGCTTCCAACTCCTTTTTACTTGATGCACAATGGCCAACTTTACAAAGATACTTTTATCAACAACGACATTTTCAAGGAAGGCATGCATGTCGATATTAAAGGCATACGTCACCTTCGCTATGATATGCCCGGCGATTCGTGGAATATTGTAGAATTGGTAGAGATGGATGCCCTCGACGAAACTACCTTAACAGGAACTATAGAATGGGCTCCCATGCCCCACACCACGTCTATCCCGCTTCCTGGAGTGGTGTCGGCCTTTTCGGCGAATGGAGTGACGTATTATATCGACAACGACGATGATCCCTACGATGAATGGTTGATTATAGGCAACGATACCCTTGCTGTCGGTCAGGAAATCACAGCAACCTTCACTTCAAGGATGTTGATTGACAATGACTTGAATTATTATTATCGGATTAATATCAATGAGGCGGGACCTGTTCATGAGTATTTCCCCATCAGCACCGAATGGTACTACGAAATCAAGCATCAGAGCGGCGACATCACCTATCAACATCTTGAATATACGGCAGATACCGCCGTCAACAGCAAACGGGTGAAGATCATCACCGAGACGAACACGATGTACGACAAGGAGCAATGGACCGATTATGAATACATCTATGAGGACGGTGACCGGATCTATTGGTGGAATAAGGACTTGGAGGATTTCACCTTGCTCTATGACTTCGGCGCCGAGGTGGGTGATGAATGGGAAATCAATGGAGGCTGGTACACCATCACGGTCCATGTGGATGGTGTGGAAGAAACGACCTTCCAAGGCAAGACCTATCGGGTGCTTCACGTGACCGACCCGAACTATCAATTGTTTACTGGCGACATCATCTGTGGCATCGGTCACCAAAAGAGCTTTTTCCCGGGAACTCCCATGGCCAAGGATTATGAGGTGGATGGCTTGCGTTGCTATTGGCAGGATGGCGAGTTGGTCCTTACCATGGGCGAAGAGGATTGTGATGCCGTCTATTACGAGATCCATGGCGTGGAAGAAGGCAATGAAAACGGATTTGTGATTTATCCCAACCCGACCGATGGTATCATCACCGTAGAGACGGTGCATGCACCGTCTCTACGGCAGGAATACCGCATCACCAATTTATTGGGCCAAACGGTCAAATCAGGCCACATCAACAGTGATCGTCATCAAATCGATATTCACGACCTGACTGAGGGCATGTATTTTATCATCGTGGGTGAAAAAACCAGACTATTTCTCAAATCATTGTAAAGTATCTTTACACCGCTGTAAAAAATCTTTACAGTTTTTGAAATGGATATTTTCCCATTGTATTGATCTTCAATAATTTGAAAATTTGGCACGGTAGGTGATTGACCTGCCGTGCTTTTTTATTGAAATCAAATTGCTATGGATATGGAACACTCAATGGATCGTAAAATCGAAAAGAAAAAAGGCCTCGCGCGGGCGTTCACCAAGAAGGCCTTGCCGTTCTGGGGCGGGGCGTTGCTCCTCATCTTCATCCTCTGGCTCATCTTCAGGGATGACTCAAAGAAACTCCGCATCGATGCAGACAACATCACCGTGAGCACCGTCACCTCGGGCGAGTTCAACGACTACATCCGCATCAGCGGACAGGTCGCGCCCATGACGACCATCCAAATCAGCCCTTTGGAAGGAGGCGTGGTACAACAGATCGTCACCGAGGAAGGCAGCCGCGTCAAGGCTGGTGATGTCATCCTTGTGTTGAGCAATGAAAACCTTGACATGCAAATCCTTTCTTCAGAGGCTGACCTTGCCGAGAAGGAGAACATCCTGCGCAACACCATGATTCAAATGGAACAGCAGAAACTTAGTGTGGAGCAGGAGAAGCTTCAGCTACAGATGGAGGTGCAGCGTAACCGCCGCACCTACGAGGCGCAGAAGACGCTCTACGACGACGGCCTCATCGCCCGCGAGGACTATTTGAAGGCCGAAGAGGACTTCACGCTCTCGAACAGCCGTCTGAAGTTGGTGGAAAACCGCGCCAAGCAGGATAGCCTTCACCGTTCGGTGGAAATCGACCGAATGCGCGAGAGCCTCGAAAACATGCGCGTCAACATGATGATGATCCGCCGCCGCAAGGAAAACCTGACCATCAAGGCACCCATTGATGGCGAATTGGGACTTTTGGATGTGGCGTTGGGCCAATCGGTGGCGGCAGGCATGAAAATAGGACAGATCAACAACCTCGACAGTTACAAGATTGAGGCTCAAATCGATGAGCATTACATCGACCGCATTACACCGGGCTTGGAGGCCACCTTTGAACGGCAGAGTGAGCGGTATCAGGCGCAGATACGCAAAGTGTATCCCGAGGTGCGCGACGGCAAGTTCAAAGCCGACTTCAAGTTTATGGAACAACAGCCCGAGAACATCCGCAGCGGCCAGACCTATTACCTCAACTTGCAACTCGGCCAGCCCGTGGAGGCGGTGCTCATCCCTCGCGGAGCCTTCTACCAAAAGACTGGAGGAAAGTGGGTTTATGTGCTTTCGCCCGACGGCACCAAGGCCATGCGACGCGACATTCGCATCGGTCGCCAAAACCCTCAATACTATGAGGTGATAGAAGGTCTGGAACCAGGGGAGAAGGTGATTACCTCATCATATGATAATTTTGGAGAGAGTGAGAGGTTGGTTTTTTAAGAAGACAGAAGTAAGAAGTAAGAAGTAAGAAGGGTGGGGGTTAGGGGGCGGTGATTGTGGCTTGATTATCGGTATTATGATGCGAGATATCTTTTAGTAGTCTCATAAAAGCTTCATAATCAGTATCAATCTTCTGGCGGACAGCTTCGGTGTTGAAAGGTTCAAAATAGACGGCATCGGCTTTCATGACCTCGCGTTTGTGTTCATCAAAATAGATCTGGTCGGCAACGTCCTTGGCCTTTTGTGGTTCGCCCTCGCTCAAATAAATGTAGGCCAAGTTGAGATAGGGATAAAGGTAGTTGGGACTGATACGGATGGCTTCGTTCAAATAAAATGCTGACTTTTCAAGGTCATGAGCCGTGTGATATTCCACTAAGCCGAGATCGTTGAGGTTTTCCTTGCAGAACGGTGCGTAATGGTGGGCCTTTCGAAAGCTGTTGATGGCTTGCGAATTGCCCATCATTTTTTGTGCTTTCCCTTGATACCAATGTAAAGGCAACCCTACAGGATCAATGGTATAATACAGCGAATGAGCTTGTTGGCAATAGCGTTCAACCCCTTTCCAATCGTAAGCTCGTAAGGATTTCTGCATCTCGAAAGTGTTGCGCTCTCCCTTGTAACGAAAGCCTCCTTCAACAATGAGCAAGGCAGCAATGATTGAGAATAGGATGTTCCAGCCTTTTCCGAGGACCTTCCCTTGACCACGGGTGATGATATGCAGTAATGTCGCCATCAATATGCCCATCCATACGATGTGCTCGATGCGGCTGTTTGGAAAGTCGAAAAGGGCGTTGACGCAACAACCCACAAAGATGCTCAAAACCAAGGCACCATAAAAGAACGCTTTACGGTTGTTGGTTTTGCAGAGAGCGAAAACAGCGTGCACGATCAGTGAAACAAGGAAGATGAGATAGAGTAGGAGCCCGATATAACCCGTTTCGGAAAGCACTCCAAGATATTCATTGTGCGGCTTGGAGAAGTTTACATTCCAGATGTCGGATCGGTACAGCCCTTCGAGCCCAGCGTCAGGAAAATGAATTTGCCAGTTGCCGATGCCACATCCAGTCCACGGATGCTTGTCGGCAATGCGATAAGTCTTGTCCCATAACAGGCAGCGTTCTACCAGCGAAGAGGTGCTTGTTATCTTGGACTCTATTTCACTTCTTTCGGAGGAATGCGGGACGGAATGACGGGCAAACCAACGGAGGCCGATGGTGAGAAAAACAAAGACGAGAATTACGCTTGTGGCGAGTGTAATGGGCTTGGAACGTTTTGAAAAAGCAGGTTTCCTTTTGTGAAAGAGGGTGATCATTCCAAAGAAGCATGCTGCCACGATCGCGCTGAGCAACACTGCCCTCGATTTCAGCACGATGATGATGGTGGTGGTCAGGACAAACAGAACGATGGAAAGTATTTTGGGTAGTTTGTTTTCAAACACTGAAAAGGAGGTGAGAAGAAATGCGGAGAGCAGAAATAGCATGGCAGCCAGCAGGTTTTTGTGCCCGTTGATGCCGCTAACGAGGTAGAGTTGCTCGTAACTGAAGCTCTCAATGTGAAACAGTTGGACGATGGCAAATAGCAAATACACGGCCAACACAACAGCAGCACCGATCCAAAGCGCTTTCTGGGTGAGCTGTTGATGGGTGGTTAACAGGCTGAAAAAAACCACAATAATTAGAGGTGTAAAGAGCTGGCAGGCAAAAGCGAAGACTGCTTCGGCTGTGTTGGTTGCCCAGATGATGGAACAGCCGCAAAGGAAGACGAAAAGCAGATAGACAAAAAATACTGGGGTGGTGGGAATACTCCACCGTTTTTTGCGGATGAGGGAAAAGAGAAAAATGATTGCCAGACTTATAGCGATGGCTATAAATCTGGCAATCAAGAATTTGTCATATAGGTTTGGAAAACCGATGAGCATGTTGATTAGTAAGTATCAAAGGACACAACATTTCCATATCTGATACTGTCAGTCATGTAGCGAGCGTAGGAGCGAAGATAATACGTGGTATTGGCTGACAAGTTGTAAATGTCGCTCGAAAAGTCATACCATTCTCCAGTAGGGGTGCCTGCAATGACGTGGAAGTCAGAGTCGAATTGGGGATACTCATTGGTGTGGCTATAACAGAAACCGACTTCGTTGATTACTTCTGGCTTGTTGCATTCCATATATCCTGAGACCACAATGTGATCGTCGCTCCAGTTGTAGTAAGGGTAATAGGTGTAAAGGCTTAAATCCAATGGTGTATCGAGAGTGGTAATGCTCAGAATGTTGCCGTAGAGGTAATTGGCTTGAGAGGAAAATTCATCACTTATATAGGCAACAAAACCACGATAATAATACTGGGTGTTTGGCATCAGTCCATAATAGCAATAACAACAGGCGTGATACGGGTTGTCAGCGGTGTAGTAGCCTTCGCAGTTGTAAATGCTAAAGTCGGGATATCGGCTATAGCAAACGCCTGCCATCAAAGGGGTTGCACCAAAGGGTTCGATTTGAACTTCACAGGTAAAGCCTTCGCTAGTGATGTCGTAGGCCGGCAAAGTGGTTACGGGCGATGAGGTGGGAATGGTGTCGATGAGGGTGGTGAAGGACTTCACGTCACCATAAACATATTCGGTGCCGTATTGAGCGTAGCCGCACACATAATATTCGGTGTTAGGTTCCAGGTGGGTTAAAAGGCCTGTGAACGGTTGTGAACAATGGTGGCTTTTCACAACTTTGTCGTCAATGGTGGGGTGTTCCGACAGACTCCAGCATACGCCGATTTCTATCAGCAATCCGTTGTCGTCAGCAGTCACTTCAGCACCACATGAGGCCGTGGTTGCAGTGATGTACATCGGGTCGGCGGTAATGACTTTCACACCATCGGTCAAGTGACTCAACGGGTCGTCGTCCGGTCCACAAGAAGGCAGCACCATGAGCATAACAGCTGCCATTAAGGTCAATAAAACATGCTTTTTCATATCGTTGCTACTTTAATATTCATAATATAAGACAGTCTTGTCGTCGGGCTCATCGACGTAATACATGGTCTGCAGGATGGGATACTTGTCACTGTCATATTGGTAGGCAAATCGGAGTGTGTCGGAGTAGTCTCCTTCCGTGACAATCATTGAGGTGATGTTGTGTTTGGTAAATCCTGTGTGTCCGGTGGTGAAGTTTAACAAATAGTCTTCGAGTCCACCCATGAAGTTGTACCAGGGACAGTTCTTGTCGTCGTATTGCAGTTGGAAATCAACATAATCGCCTTCACCCGTAAAGACGATATTACTGATATTATCGTCTGTCCAGGTCAGCAAAAGGACCAAGGTGAAGGTCTCTTGTTGATGACGTTCTTGTGCCATTTGTTGTTCGCATTTCACTACGTTATCGCAAACAGTGGGAGGAAGAAGATGTGACAAGGGGTCCAGGTGCAGGTTTTCCTTAAAGAAGGGTTCGTAAATAGTTCCTGTCAGTTTGTTGATGTGGTCGCCGTCATAGCTCGCTGTCCAAGTACAAACGATGCTGTTACGGAAGTAAACTGTGGCTGACTTCAGGTGGTTGCCATCATATTCATAGGTGATGTATTCGGAGTTGGTGTAGTTATCGACTCGTATGATTCGATTTCCGTCATAAGTGAAATACTCAATCCAGTTCGCGCCTTTGTAGCCGGATTCTGAATAATGTGTGATGGTATTGAGTTTATCATCATTCCATTCCCAGTGCTGAAAAGGAGTTTTGTCTAGGTAGTCCGAGGAAAGGTAGATTCGTTGGATTTTCTTTTTCGGGGTATAGACTCCCGTTTTGTCTTTTTGGCAAGAGGTCATGGGTGCCGTACCTGCAATTATCAGCAGCATTAGCAAGAATTTGACTGTTCTTTTCATGATAAAAACTGTTAGTTTGTTTTACAAAAATACGATTATTTTTGGCAAAAATACGAAAATAGAACGTGCTTTTGGGGCTTAGAATTGGCTTGTCCATGCTTTTTTTATATCAGTATATTGATTATCAATTGTTTTTATAATTGAAAAATGTATTTTGTCCTTATTGTTTTTGGATGAATTGAAAGCGTTACCGTCTTTTGCGAAGGATTTATATTGCTTGGTTTACCCGAAAATGGATTTGTAAAGTTTCTTTACACCCAGTGTAAAGTTTCTTTACAATTTGTAAAATTGTATATTATGTAATTAATTGAATACCAATAATCTATATTTGTGGCATAAATAATGCTTGTCATGTTTGCCAAATTGAATTAACTATGAAGAGATTCAAAGACACACTCATCAAAATCCTATCCTTAGGCATAGGTCTCGCCATTGGCATCGTGCTCATCGCCAAGGTGTGCTTCGAATTGTCGTACGACAGTTTCTATAAGGATGTGGACCGCATCTATCAAATCAAGGCGGAATGGGTCAGGGGTGACCGACAAGGCGACGGCTATCGTATCAGCGGCGGTGTGGCTCCGGGTTTTCAAGCCGAAGTTCCTGGTGTGGAAAGCGCCACTCGATACGTGGATTACACCCTTATGACCAAAAAATATCTTGACGAGAAAGGCAACGTCTTGTTCGAAGGACGTCATATCATTGCCGACACCTCTTTCTTTAAAGTGTTTCCGCTGACCATCCTTGCGGGAGACCCCGTCAAAGCGTTGAGTAGCAAGCAATACCTCGCCATCTCGCGCTCATTTGCGGAGGTTTTGGGGGGCGTCAGCGAATGTATTGGAAAGGTCGTGGGCGTTGAGAACGACAAGGATGTGTATGTGGTGGAAGCCGTGTTCGACGATTTTCCGGCCAACGGATCAATTGCGTTCGATGTGGCCTATTCCATGGAATGGCAGGACAAGGCAAGTTCCGAGAACTGGGTCTTCAACGAGATGTACACAGGATATGTCAGATTGCAGAAAGGCATTGACCCACACTCGCTTGACGAGGCCATCCACAAGATGCAGGCCACCCATCAGGATTTGGAGAAGCTGAAGACAGAGAAAGGCTACGAAGTGCGTTATCATTTAGTGCCTTTCGACAAACTGCATACTTCCGCCCCTGATGTGCACAACACCATCATCGTTCTCTCCATTGTGGCTTTCCTGCTGATTTTCATCAGTTTGATGAACTATATTCTTGTGGTGCTTTCGTCGATGGTGAAGCGTTCGAAGGAAATCGGCATCCGAAAGTGTTTCGGTGCGGGCGGTCGTGAGATTTATGGGATGCTTCTCAAAGAGGCGGCCATTCACATCGGCTTGTCATTGGTGCTTGCGGCTTTGCTGATTCTTGCGGGAAGTGATCTGATTACCAATTTATTGGGAATTTCATTTACCACCATGTTAGTTGGGAAAAGCATCCATACCATCATGGTGGTCATCGTGGTGATATTCGTGCTTTCGGTGATTGTGCCTGGGTTGCTTTACACACGCATTCCCGTTTGGCAAGCCATTCGCAACTTCACCCTGAACATGCGCCACTGGAAACTATTCCTGTTGAGCCTGCAAGTGGCAGTGAATGTGTTCATCGTGTCGATGCTGCTCGTCGTAACGGGGCAATATGAATTCCTTGCCAACGAGGATTTGGGTTACAACTACAAGAACTTGTATTACATCGATGCGCGGACGGTCAAAACGCGCGACTTGATGGTGAATAAACTGAACTCGTTGCCCGAGGTTGAAGGTGTGGAGGCATGTGCCATCTTGCCTTACCAGTTCGCCGAAGGCAATGTGGTGATGAAATACCCGGAGATGTCCACGATGATTTTGCTCGCCGATGGCTATTGCGTCACGGATGGCTTCTACGACCTCATGGAGATTCCCTTTATCGCTGGTAGCTACCCCGCTGATTCGTCGCAGGTGGCGGTTAGCGAGAGTCTGATTGAGAAGATGATGGAACATGAGGATTGGAGCGATGGTGCGGTTGGGAAACAGCTTTTTATCTCCGACCACAGCTTTTTCCGTGTTGGAAACAGTGTGCATGTTGAGCCGTTGACCGTTTCTGGCGTTTATCGCAGCATTCGCGTGGGTAGCGCCCTCGACCCGAACCTGAAGCCGAGCTGCTATTTCCATGGCGATTTATACAGCGGAACCAATTTCGATGGTGTCTATTTTGGCAAAACCAGTTTGCATCCCATGCGTTATCTGTTAGTAAAAGTGAACCGCGCCAACAAAGCCACGAGGGATAAAATCCTTGAAGCCATCAAAGAATTTGCTCCCGATGGAGAAGAAATGGAAGTGAAGTCGTATGCCGAAGAGGTGCGCGCCCAGTATGCCGACAACCGCAAGATGCGCAACACCATCTTGGTCGGGGCCTTGTTTGCCCTGCTTATTTCGCTCATCGGCTTGATCGGCTATGTCAGTGACGAGGCCAACCGTCGCAGCAAGGAGATTGCCATCCGCAAGGTGCATGGCGCGGTGTCGGGCGAAATTGTCAGGATGTTTGTCGGCGAGGTGCTGAGGCTGTCGTTGGTGGCTGCTGTTATCGGCGCTGTGGGTGCGTTCTTCGTGGCCCGCAAGTGGATTGAACAATTCGCTTTCCGCATCAACCTGTCGCCGTGGTATTTCATCGGCGCGGCGGTGATTGTGCTGGCCATCGTGGCCATTGTGATTGGCGTGAGCAGTTGGCGCATCGCACGGATGAATCCAGTGAAATCGCTTAAGGACGAATGATGGGGAAGAAGACAGAAGTAAGAAGACAGAAGTAAGAAGCGGCCTGAAAGGCCAAAAGCAAATAGCCCAGGGCAACGCCCTGGGAAAATAGAAAAGGATAAAACAAATCGATAAATAATGAGTTAATCAATTAAAACCTAAAACAATGATCAAAGTAGAAAACCTGAAGAAAGTCTTCCGCAGCGAGGACATTGAAATCGAAACCATCGCATTGGACGGTGTTTCGTTCGAAATCAACGACGGCGAGTTTGTCGCTATTATGGGGCCTTCGGGCTGCGGCAAGTCCACCTTGCTCAACATCCTCGGCCTTTTGGACAACCCCACCGAGGGCCGTTACGAACTCCTCGGCCATCAGGTCGGCGACCTCAAGGAGAAGGACCGCACCC
>JAEEGF010994376.1_pt1 | contig 12014 bp, 15 predicted proteins | sample 9134171 | NCBI WGS metagenome assembly JAEEGF01 (sample SAMN16246542, study PRJNA631951) | gut metagenome | biome: gut microbiome; feature: rumen; material: AP-attached | host: Bos | place: Iran: Karaj | collected 2018-10 | reverse complement strand
GCTTCTGCGGCGTTTGAACAATATCTGCCTGCAGGATCTGCGGTATTAATCAGAAAAGACTAATATAGAAAAAGGCTTGCGGTATCCGGCAAACCTTTTTTATATCATCCCTTACAGTTTCTTTCCCCTGATATAGGAGTCTTCGTTTTCATCGATGATCGGGAATCCGTTTTTCTCATAGAAACGGTTGCCTGATCTTTTATTCTTTCCGACGCTCAGCATCAGTCCCCTGACACCCCGGTCTTTCAGGTTTGCGATCTGAGCATCCAGCAGCATGGAACCGATGCCTTTTCGCTGATATCCGGGTTTGACATCAATGTGGAAATGGGCAGGGTATTCCGCCTTGTATTTTTCATAGGTGCGGATCTCTTCCAGGAACCTCTGTTCAAATCCCAGTTTGATCGCTTCTGCGTGATAGTCGTTTTCGATCTGCGAAAGATAATCGCCAAAGTCAGCTGCAGCCAGGATGTATCCGGCGATCTCATCATTATCGTCATCGACTGCAACAAAGCAGTTTTCCGTTTCAAATTTCATATAATAGCCGGTATAAAGATAAAGACAGAATTCTTTCTCATTCTGCGGCTTGTCGGGATGGGAAGAGTTGAGCTGATTGATCAGCTGTATCTCTCTGAGGTCTTCTTTCTTTGCGGATCTGATCCTGATCATTCTGTTTCTTCATCCTTATTGTAACCGATGGGCTAACGGAAGCGGATCCGTTTTTGTTGTTACATATTCGGGTATAATAAAACATAAAGATACGGTGAGCCTTATGAAAACAAAAATCTGCCTGGTTATCATGACACTGCTGCTGATCCTTTCCGGATGCGGAAAGAAGGAAGAAGAGAAGAAACAGGAAACGATATCCGATTACGAACAGTATCTTTCTGATACCTCCTATGTGGAAAAAGATCCGACTGCCTTCTTTACGACCAAACAGTTTGAGAAGGGCTATGAAGCCATGAAACAGTTCTGTTTCGTCAGGGCCGCAAGCATACAGAAACAGCTGAACGGAACGCTTTCGACCCGCAGTGATGATCAGGATCCTTCTCAATGGGCTGATGCCTCCGGTATCGATCTGCTGGACATGAACTGATCACAGTCTTCATCTGAACATATCGGAAACGATATGTTTTTTATATGATGGAGCTGTAAGAACCCGGAGGTAAAAAAACAATGATTCCAATCTTATCGCCTTTCGGCACTGTTTTTCATTATGACCGGAAACAGGAGAAAAGACTCTACGAAGAACTCTGTGACAGGATCGAAAAGACAGATCCCGACAGTTTCGAGAAGCAGTTTCTCTCTTCCTGTTTCATCACCAGGGAAGAGATCAGACGGCGCTTGCGTTTTGAGGAGGAAGCCTATTTCCGCTTCCGTCAGCTTGATGCAAGAGTCGACGGGATGCCCTTGGTCAAAGTATTCAGACGAAGCATCGACATCGACTTTTCCGTCGTCAGTTTCGCAAAACTGTTTTCAGCCGACAGGATGGACGCTTTCTCGGAGATCCTGATGGATCAGGACGAGGAACTGAGTCTCTTTCGAAAGAAGAATGAAGATCTCAAGATCGAAAGCAGAGTCGAATTCATCTACGGAGACGAAGAGGAAGGAGAGATCCGCTATCTGATCGGTGTCTACTGCGACATCGATACCGCTTCATTGAAATGTCTGTATGAGAAAAGATGCCGTCTGGTCGATATCGGCAATGAAGATCTTTCGGAAGCGATCGATTACTGCCGTATCGGTGAAGGCGTACTGTTAAGGAAAGCGGGAAGCAGGATCTTCTGCAGCATCGATCACGTTTCCATCAGCGGCTATATCAGCGGAAAGAACGCGAAGGAACTGCTGAAGTATTTCGATGAGGACCATCTGATCCTGGCGGAAGTGGCTGAGAAAAACGATGAATTTCCTTATGCCCTGTCAATCGATGTGAAGGTCTGTGAGAATCCGTTCTGAAAGATGCAGTCTTCGAAAGGAGGCTGCTTTTTTGTATTCAGGGGAAAGATGGTATGATGGAATTGTCTTTGGAGGTGTTGTATGAAAGTGATGCGGATAATGACTCTGCTTTCTCTGGCAGGACTGCTGGTAGGCTGTGCTGGGGAAAAGATCGTCGGAAAGAATATCGGGATCGATGAGATCAGTGAGTTTTATTATACCTATGACAATATCAACTACAACGCCTTCTATCAGCGTTATCACTTTTATGTCGAAGAAGGAAGGCACATGTTTTTCCATGAGACAAGACAGGTGGAAGACGGCTACGGTCCGGCAACGGAAAATGATACCGTGAAGAGTGGCACCATTGAACTGAGTGATGAACAGTGGGAAGAGTTCTTTGACTTCCTGAAAGAGGGAACAGTCAGAAAAAGAGAAGAATCATTGGAAGACGGCGATTCCGGCCCCTGGTTCTATCTCTACTGGAAAGGTGACAGATCAGAGTACCAGGAATTCTCATTTGCTTCCTACGAGAAAAGACTGGCGTTTGAAGCTTTCTGCGAACAGCTGGCAGAATCAGTTTAGTCATGAAGATGTAAAAAAACCGCTGATTACTCAGCGGTTTTTTATCTGTTCAGATGGAATTCCAGGGCGCCGATCAGATTAGCGTCACTGCCGTAGACGCAGCGTACGACCTCCGGTTTGCGGAAAGGAATGAACGGCATGTCGAACTTTTTCTCCAGACTGTCTCTGATCACATCGGTCACTTCCTTGCGGGCTGAGATGCCTCCGCCGATAGCGATCCTTTCAAGATCGAGTACGGCCTGAATGGCGAAGATACCGGAAGCAGTGTACTGTCCGAAGTGTTCCAACGTTGCAGCCGCATCGGGATCGCCCTCATCATAGGCTTCAAAGAATTTCACGCCGTCAAATTCCGAGGGATCTTTCTGTTTGCGCGCGGCATATTCCCTGATCAGTGCGGTGGCACTGGAACCGGCTGTCCAGGCACAGCGGAATGAAGAGAAATCGGTAAATGAAGAATGGATGAATCCTTCGTAATCGGAGATCAGATAAGAGAATTCACCGGCTGCATCCTGGCTGCCCATCCATACCTTGTGATCAAGGACGATGCCTCCGCCGATACCGGTACCGATGATCACGACTGCACCGCTGCCGACGTCTTTCAGGGCACCGCTTGTAGCTTCAGCTTCCGCAGCGCATTTGCCGTCGTTGGCGATCGTAGCCGGTACGCCGTATCTTTCTTCCAGGATCTTCTCAAAGGGAGAGTCCACGAAAAAGACGAAGGCTCCGCCGTTGTAGGCGATGCCGTTTGCGGTATCGATCCTGCCGGGCATGGAGACGGCAATACCTTCAAATCTGCCCAGGAAGGGTCTGATGTGTTCATCCAGAGAAGCGAGAAAGGAATCCATGTCCGAGAGGACAGAGGGGAATTTTCCCTGTTCCAGGATCTCTTTGTTTTCATTCATCAGGGCGTATTTGACAAAGGTCCCGCCCATATCCAGTACAAAGTATTGTTTCATTTTCTAGCCTCCGCATTTTCTGATGAATTCATCGAGGATCTTTTCATATTTCTTTCTGTCGGTGACGATCGACATGGCGTGCTCGGCGTTTTCAAACAGATGAAGCTCCGAAAGAGGATTCCTGCAGACATCATGCATCACTTTGGAATGGTCGCAGACGATCAGCGTGTCAGCGATGCCGTGCATGAAGCAGATCGGAACATCGGTCTGTTTCACCGCTTGTATCGGAGAGGTCTTTCTGATGTGATAGTTGTACTGAAGCAGTGCCAGCAGTTTCATGACCGGGATGACCAGGACGGGCGGGATGGACATGTTTCTGACGATGTATTCGTTGAATAGACGCTCGCTGTCGGAAAACGGACAGTCGGCAACGACCAGATCGGTTTTTGTCAGGTTCTGCACCAGCAGTACGGTGGCCGCACCCATGGACTCACCGTGCAAGGCGATGAAGCAGTCCTTGAAGATGCCTCTGACATATCCGATGATCGCTGCCAGGTCTTCGGCTTCTCTTTCGCCCAGCGTGCAGAAATCGCCGCCTGATTCGCCGAAATAGCGCTCGTCATAGATCACCGCATGATAGCCTCTGCGGTAGAAGAGATCCGCATATTTGACTGCGGAGATGCGGTTGGCCGTATGGCCGTGGGCGATGATCGCCACTTTGTTTCCGGCATCGGGATTTCTGATGATCTCGCCGCGGATGATGACGCCGTTTCTGTCGATCGAAAAGTCTTCCCTGTCCCACTTCTTGTCATAGGCATCAAGGCAGTCGCCGAAACCTTCATCAACGGATACCTTGCGTGTACGGGCGTAATCCTGACGAATGGGATGGACGATCATCTGCAGACATTTTTCAGCGATGAAGATCTCGGCGGCCAGGGCCAGGATCACTATGATGATGAGGAATATCATTTCAGCTCCTTGTCTTTCTCTGCTTCGCGGCAAAGAATAACGGAACAAAGGTCGCCAGGATCAGCAGTGTAGAGACTAAGAACAGGACGTGGGTCGGCAGATAGGCCGTCAGACCGTTACTGTCGAGGATCTCGCCGTTGTTCTTGATGATCGGATTGGCGATGAACGGAGAAACGATCCAGGGGATCAATACGAAGAAGATGATACGGAATCCTTCAAACTGTCCCTTGGCTTCTTCCGGGAAGAGCTGCTTCATCCAGACCGATGTGACCTGCATGAACATGATGTAGCCGCAGCCGAAGAAGAACAGGCCGATCAGCAAAGGCCAGTTGAGGATCGTCGAGGGATCGATGTACTGCGGACGGCCGAAGATACCCAGCATACCGACACCGATCATGGAAAGGATGATCGATACGGAAGCGGCCGTGACGAACTTGTTCTTGTTCAGAAGCTTTGTCGCCGGGATGACCGACAGCATGCCTAATATTAGAGCAATACCCTGGATGATGCCGATGTCATCGGCAGTGAAGCCCAGGTAGTAGATCATGTAGTTGCCGACATGGGGATAGTAGACGTTGAAGGCGACGAAGTAGACTGTCAGCGTCAGGAAGACCCATACCAGTTCCCTGTGTTTGAGCAGTTCCCTGAAATCAAAGGCGCTGAACAGCTGTGAGAAAAAGGATCCCTGTTTGTTGACCTTGAGATCATCGGCGTCTTTCACCAGAAGCAGGGAAAGCACACCGAAGACGATCGCCAGACCGCCGAAGGCGATGAACAGGCGCATGTAGTTGTCATCGGATCCGATCAGCAGGCCGCCTAATATCGTGCCGATGATCGTGCCGATGATGGGCTGTGTCGCCAGGGCGGCACCGATACTGCCCCTGTTCTCATCGTTCATCATGTCATTGAGCCAGGCGTTGAAGCTGGCGTCGTTGCCCATGGAACCGAAGAAAGACATCAGGGCATCTGCCAGGACGACGGCTGTCGCTGCAAACAAGAGCATCCCGCTTTTTCCTTTGGCGATGAATTCCGTCGTTCCGAACAGGATCGTGAAGATGCCCCAGAGGATGTAGCCGTAGGCCAGGAACGGTTTGCGCCTGCCTTTGCGGTCGGACATCGTGCCAAACAGGAAAGTAGAGATCGTCGTGGCGATGGCGGAGACCGCCACCATCCAGGAGATGATCGTCGGATCTTTGGCGATCTTGGCGTATACAAAGGTATTGAACCACTGGTTTTCAATGTTCCAGCATAACTGGCCGATGATGCCTAAGCCCCATACCAGTATCCAGAAACGCAGTTTTGATGAATTGTTTTTCATAAGTTAAAACCCCTTCGTTTTTCATTGTAACGGTTGGAAAACAGGCTTGTCAAAAAGCGACGTTTTGCATGCAAATAAGTTAAAATGTGAGATGAAGAAAACCGTTATGGAAAAATCAAATTCAATGACCGCTCATAGGAAAAGAAACAGGATATCTGCATTGTTTCTGATACTGTTTGTTGTGCTTTCGATGTTTTCGCTGTCTGCGTATACGCAGGCTGAAGAAGAGGAATCTGATGCCATCGATCCGACTGAGGTCGGCTACGGAATACCCATCCTTTATCTGAATATCGATGAATCACAGGGAACGATCAAGAAGATGCATGAAAGCATCGATCACAGCGATTATTGCCACGGGACCATGAGTATCTCCGTTCCCGAGAATTTTCATTATGCGGATTTTCCCGATCTTGATCTTCAGGATCTGACTGATCTCACGATCTCAATCCGCGGCCGGGGCAACTCCACCTGAAGGATGTCGTCAAGTATGATCTGACAACGAAAAAGCAGCTGGAAGACAATATCGGCGGAACTTATCTGCAGATCAGGGACGATGAGGATATCATCCTGGAGATGATCAAAGACAATTAAGAAGATCTGAAATATTGGAAAACGTCATCCTGAAAACGGATGGCGTTTTTATTTGAGCATCTTCATTGTTTCCGTCTGCTGGCTCATATAGAATAAAACCGAAGGAGAAACAAAATATGATTTACGACTACAAGATAGCAGCCGGAAACAGCGAAACAGTTGATCTTGCGGATTATAAGGGTAAGGTCATCATGGTGGTGAATACCGCCACAGGCTGCGGCTTCACACCGCAGTACGAACCCATCGAACAGATGTACAGAGATTATCATGAGCAGGGACTGGAGATCCTGGATATCCCCTGTAACCAGTTCGGCAATCAGGCACCCGGTACGGATGATGAGATCCATGAATTCTGCACGCTTCACTACAACACAACTTTCCCGCAGATGAAGAAAGCCGATGTCAACGGCGAGAATGAACTTCCTCTGTATACTTATCTGAAATCGGAAAAGGGCTTTGAAGGTTTCGGCAAAGGATTGAAAGCCAAGGCTCTGGAAAAAGCACTGAAACCATTCACCAAGAATCTGAAGAAAGACGACATCCACTGGAACTTCACCAAGTTCATCATCGACAGGGAAGGAAACGTCGTAAAGAGATTTGAACCGACTGCCGATATGGCAGATGTGGAAGCTTTTATCAGGTCACTGCTTTAGAATTACTGGTAGAATATTGTAAGGATGAAGAGAAAAGATGATGTGATCAGCAATGAAGATGCACAGATTGACAGGCAGGATGACTGGATGTCAAAGGAGCTGGGCAGAGAGAAGAAACTGACGCCCTGGGCTTTTGATCAGGATGACTATGAGAAACAGATCGAAGACAAATCGGACAGAAGGACTTCGATCTGGCTCATCATCGATTTTGTTCTGGCGATCGGCATCGCTTTTATCAACATGCAGCTGGGAAACGGGGCCTACTGGCCGAGCGTCATGCTGATACTGATGCTCAGTCCCGGGATGTTCGTCTGGATGTTTCTGTTCAAACGTTTCATGCCCGCCTGGTATCTGATGCTGGGGTCGCTGATCGCTGTCATCTTTGAGATTATGATTCTCTACAAGAAGGTATGAATATGAAAGATATTTCCCGTGAAAAAACGATCATCAGGACCAGTATCATCGGCATCATTGCCAATGTTTTTCTTGCAGCATTCAAAGCGGCGATCGGTCTTTTAAGCAATTCCATCGCCATCGTGCTGGATGCGGTCAACAACATCTCCGATGCCGGAAGTTCCCTGATCACGATCCTCGGTGTGAAACTGGCTTCAAGGGAGCCGGACAAGAAACATCCCTTCGGCTATCGGCGTATCGAATATCTGAGCGCGACGATCATTGCCGTGCTGATACTGTATGCCGGTATCACTTCTTTCATTGAATCGGTAAAACAGATCATCCATCCCGATACACCGGAATACAGCGTTGTATCTCTGATCATCGTGGCTGTTGCGGTAGCCGTCAAGATCCTGCTGGGAACTTATGTGAAAAACACCGGTATCAGGATCAACTCCGAATCCCTGGTCAATTCCGGTGAAGATGCCAGAATGGACGCCGTCATTTCGGCATCCACACTGCTGGCTGCTGCGGTTTTTCTGAAGTTTCATGTGTCTCTGGAAGCCTGGCTGGGCCTGATCATCTCCGCCGTCATCATCAAATCGGGGCTCGGGATGCTGCAATCGACGATCTCGCAGATACTCGGAGAAAGAAATGACAGTGAACTGGTCAGACAGATCAAGGAGACAGTCACTGCTTTTCCTGATGTAAAAGGCGCCTATGATCTGGTGCTGAACAACTACGGACCCGATACCTGGAACGGTTCCATCCATATCGAAGTACCGGATACCTATTCGGCTGACCGGCTGGACCAGCTGATCCGGGAGATCACGATGAAGGTCTATCACGAACACAATATCATCCTGACGGCGATCGGTGTCTATTCAGTCAATACAAAAGATAAAGAGATCATTGAGACCAGGAAGAAGATCGAAGACATCGTACTGTCAATCGATCATGTATTGCAGATGCACGGATTCTATCTGGTGAAGGAAAGTAAAACGATACGTTTTGATATCGTCGTCAGTTTTGATGCACCGGACAGGAAAAAGGTATACGATCAGGTGCTGCAGGCTGTGAAACAGGCTTTCCCGGATCACAGTTTCCAGATCACGATGGATACGGATTTCGCGGAAGAATAAGAAATAAAAAACGATCAGATGATTCATCTGATCGTTTTTATGTCTGGCATTCAAAGATGTTCCGTTTGTGATCACCACTTGCTGAGGATCTCTCTGAGTCTGCGGTCGATGTCGATCCTGGTCTCTTTACATTCTTTTGAATGTTTCTTTGCAGAAGCAAACATCAGACCTAAAATCAGTTTTGATGCGACCGGCAGCATCATCTTCAGCATGCTTTCGGGGAAGATGAAGTGAGTTCCGTACTGATATAACAGTGCATCATAGGTACAGGAGTGTTCTTTTTCTGAAAGTCTTTTTTCCATGCGGCGGATATAACGGCAGGTGTTCCAGAGGACATCGTCCTCAGCGCCGACGAACACGATGTGTCCTCTGATCTTTTCGACTTTGATCTTTTCTTCTTCCTGTATCGGATGGCGTTTTTCACTTTCCTCAAACATATGGATCGAGCTGATGAAGTTGCCGCTTCCCTTGCTTTCTTCCTGTATCTTTTCCCAGTATTCCGGATGACGGTAGGCAAAGGGCAGATAAGGCAGAGGTTTGCCTTCATATGAAACAGTCGATTCGTTGTCTCCCGGACGCTCCGTCGCACCGTCTTTGCCGTCGCGGTAGAAGCCTTCCATGACAAAATCGCCCGGAGAGAAGGCCAGTGTCATCGTGACATCCGGATAATAGGATGCGGCGATCAGTGCCAGCATGCCGGTGGTCGAAGCACCGATGATACCGATCTTGTCAATTCCTTTTTCTTTGAGGAAGCCGATCGCTTTTTCGAAACGCTCCAGGGGATAATTGTGATGGCCGTAATCTTTTTTAGAGGGAGCCATGGTCAGACAGCTGTATCCTTTTTCCTGCAGCCACTTGACTCCTGTTTTAGCCAGGAGATCGTCGATGTCGTCTCCCAGCATGACGATAAATGCGTGATCGGAACGATCATGCGGGAAATAGGCACCGTAGAATCCGTCCTGATCCACTGAGAAATATCGTTCTGCTTTCATATCTGCTCCTTCATCGCTGTAAGTTAGCGATTTCTAACCAATAATTATTCTATCACAGGAGAGTTTCGCTTTCTTTTTATCGGATCATATGCATATCAATAAGCTGATGTTTTCGTTTTTTATCTTGTATATAATTGAAGAGTAACATGATAGAAAATATCCAGGTACTGAATTCAGAACAGGATATCAAAGGCGGAAGGATCTATAGAGGGATCGTTTCTTCAGGTATCGATATATCATCAAATACTCTTTATCTCTGCAAGATCACCTACAGTTCCGGAAGAACGGACATCAAGAAATGTAAACTGTCTTATCTTAGAGAACACTCGGATGTCGTTGTATAAAACAGTTTAACTACGTCGCTGCAGTTCATATTCTTTTAATTTTGGGCCTTCGGTTTGTCCAAACCAGGCAGATCATCGACATCCAAGGTTTTACTCATCTACGTGACGTAGGACAGTCTGCCTATGTTGCCTGTATAGTCCCTGTCGATAACATAGTATTCAATACTTAGTCCATATGATACAAAATCGATTTTGCTGTCGAAGAGAACCCTGTACTGCCTGAGTGTGTATTGTTTGTTGATTATACAGATCATGGTATCTCCATCTTCGCAATTATTTGATTTGAAAAAAACAAGTAATTTTCCTTGTTAACGCTTGCTCTGATCATTGAAGAAGCATAGAGATCGAAAAATAAAAAACTATCAAGTGAAAGAGATGGGCTCAAAAGGGATATGCAAATACCTTCAACGTGAATACCGAATCATAGACAAATAAAATAATCTGTCGGCTATCTGTTCGAGCTGATGAATGTCAGAAGATCCGGCAACGACTAGCGGAAGAAAACGTCAGCTGAATCCGTTTATAAGACGAATCGACTGTCAGGTTCAGGGATACCCTAAACAAATACATGATGTATATTCCAACAAGTATATTTATTGTTTGATATCATTATCTCTCTTAAGTGTGATGGCGGTTGACCACGGTGAATATTGAATTGTATATTCTAACGGGATTACACCCATTTTCATATAACCTGTCGTAATCGTTTTAAGTAATGCAGAACCGCTTTGTACGTCAAGATATTGCGCGTTTGCGCCTTTAATATTGACAGCTGAGTATTCATAATCCTGAACATCGATGATGATGCCATAAAAATCACTGAGGATCTCATATAAAGAATTATCTTCCAAATTAAATTTATCAAGCCCCTCAGCGTATTTTTTTACAACATGGGCATATTCAACTACACGGGGCATTCCATTGCCGTAACGTATACGGGAGATCTTATATACAAGCTCATCGCTTTGCAGATTCAAGGCTTTGCGAATCGTTTCATCCGGCTTGATTGTTTCGATACCAAGCAGTTTGTTTGTAACAATTATGCCATTTCGTGCATATAGCTGAGAGAAAGAAACGATTTCGTTCCCTCTTGAATCTTTCTTAATCATCACGAAATAACCTTTATTTTTTACACTGTATATGGTATTTGTAGAAACCAGGTAGGATAGCGCCCTTGTGATGGTCATTCTGGCAACATTATATTTTTTCTGATAATATGCTTCGCTTTGCAGCTTATCACCAGGGTGATAGTTCTCTTCGATATCTTTGGCAATATCTTTGGCAATCGTTTTATATACTGTTTCTTTTCCCATATTCATATTATATAAAAAAACACCTTTAGATAAAATAAATCATGTCTAAATACTTGAATTCTTATGTATACATACATATAATAATTGTATACACAATGTAACAATAATATATAAAGTTGTGTCAAATCAAGGAGGAGAAAATGAACAAAAAAGTTCAAGCTGTTCTTCAAAGAATGGCAAAGGCATTTCTGGTGCCGATTTCGCTGATTTCTTTTGGTGGCCTGGCATTGGCGGTAGGCGCTGCTCTGACTTCGGCTGACCTGGTCAAGGTTTTGCCGTTCCTGAGCTGGTATCCTATCGTATTTTTAGCTGATGCTCTGGTTAACATTGGTCTGATCGTCCTGGCAAACCTGCATGTCATTTATGCAATAGCATTGGCATTCTCGTTTGCTGACGAACACAAAGAGATTGCTGCAATGGCGGGTTTCATCGGTTACTTCTCTTTTGTAAAGGGAATGAACTATCTGATTACATGCTTCCCTGCTGTAAAGGATATGTTCCCGGCAGGCGGTATTTCTACTGTTCTTGGTGTTGAAACCGTTAATGCCAATATCGTTGGCGGTATTGTTGCCGGAGTTATCTGCGGCTTGATTCACAACCGTTTCAAAGATATCGAATTGCCGGTAGCATTCACGTTCTTCAATGGTACAAGATTTACACCGATTGCATGTCTGACAATCATGTATTTTGTCGGTATTGTTTTCCCATTTGCCTGGGTATGGATTGCTAAGCTGATCAATCTGATGGGCAGCGGTTTGAACAGAATCGGTATCTTTGGTCCGTTCGTTTATGGTACAGTTGAGAGACTTCTGATTCCGACAGGCTTACATCAGATTTGGAACTCTCTTATCAGAACGACTTCCATTTCCGGCGAATATACATTCGC
>JAEEGF012464677.1_pt1 | contig 12017 bp, 11 predicted proteins | sample 9134171 | NCBI WGS metagenome assembly JAEEGF01 (sample SAMN16246542, study PRJNA631951) | gut metagenome | biome: gut microbiome; feature: rumen; material: AP-attached | host: Bos | place: Iran: Karaj | collected 2018-10 | reverse complement strand
GACGACGCACGAAGTCGGTCAACTGGTCAATCTGCTTGCGAGTATAGACCGCGCAGCCTTCGGCACAGATGCCGCCGATGTAGGTAGCGTCGTTGAACACACCAAACTCGCCCGTTCCCTTCAGCACGTCCATCAGTTCGACAAACTCCATGCCGAAACGCATGTCGGGCTTGTCGCTGCCGAAACGGCGCATGGCTTCGGCCCAGGGCAGACGGAGGAACGGCTCGTTCAGTTCGACGCCACGCAGCGTCTTGAACAGATGCTTGGCCATGCCCTCGAAGGTCTGGATGATGTCCTCCTGAGTGACAAACGACATCTCGCAGTCAATTTGGGTAAACTCCGGCTGACGGTCGGCACGCAGGTCCTCGTCGCGGAAACACTTGACAATCTGGAAGTAGCGGTCGAAGCCGGCCACCATGAGCAGTTGCTTCAGTGTCTGCGGGCTCTGCGGCAGGGCGTAGAACTGTCCGGGATTCATGCGGCTGGGTACGACAAAGTCGCGAGCACCCTCGGGTGTCGAACCGATGAGCATCGGCGTCTCCACTTCGAGGAATCCGAGGTTCGAGAGATAGTTGCGCACCTCGATACACATGCGGTGGCGCAGCTCCAAGTTCTTGCGGACACAGGAGCGGCGCAGGTCCAGGTAGCGGTATTTCATACGCAGGTCATCGCCGCCGTCGCTCTGGTCCTCGATGGTGAAGGGAGGTACCTCGCTCGCGTTGAGTTGGTTGAGTTCCGAGACGATGATTTCGATGTCGCCTGTCGGCAGGTTCTTGTTCTTGCTGTAGCGCTCGTTCACGGTGCCGACCACCTGAATGACGAATTCACGTCCCAGTTTGTTGGCCTGCTCAAAAAGCGAAGCATTACTCCTTTGGGAATCTAAAGATTCCGTCGTCGCAAGCGACGCTCCTTCCGCGTCTCCGTTGAAGACTAACTGAGTGATGCCGTAGCGATCGCGAAGGTCCACAAAGGTCATTCCACCCATCTTTCGCGTGCGCTGCACCCATCCGGCCAGCGTGACCGTCTGGCCGACATGTTCGATGCGGAGTTCTCCGCAGGTATGAGTTCTGTACATATTATTATTAATTAAAATTTCCGTGCAAAAATACACTAAGTAAGGCAAATAAACAAAGTTTTTTTCACTTTTGGCGCATATGTTCAAATTATTTGCTAAATTTGTGCAGAAACTTTAAATCTCATTACTATGTTTTTAACGATTATTCAACTACTCGTCGTACTTGGTGCCCTCTATGTAGGCTCTCGTTACGGCAGTCTTGCACTGGGTGCAATCTCTGGTATCGGTTTGGCCATCTTGGTCTTTGGATTTGGTTTAAAACCAGGTACACCTCCTACAGACGTTATCTATATCATTATTGCAGCGGTAACCTGTGCCGGCGTGATGCAGGCTTCAGGGGGTATGGATTGGCTGATACAGATAGCTGAGCGCATGCTGCGTAAGCATCCAGACCGCATAACGTTTTATGCGCCTCTGTGTACATTTTTTTTAACGGTGTTGGTGGGAACTGGCCATGTGGTTTATACCCTGATGCCAATCATCTGCGACATTGCCCTGAAGAAAGGCATACGTCCTGAACGTCCTTGTGGCGTGGCATCTGTTGCTTCTCAGGTGGGTATCACCTGTTCGCCTATCGCAGCTGCTGTGGTGGCGTTTACCACTATTTCCGCCAAGAATGGCTTTGATGTCACCATCCCTCAAGTGTTGATGGTAACCATCCCTGCATGCCTCATTGGCTTGATAATGGCTTCTGTTTTCTCTTATCGTCGTGGTAAGGACCTCGACAAAGACCCTGAATTCCAGAAGAGATGCCAGGATCCAGAAATGTATAAGTATATGTATGGTAGTTCGGCTACAACCCTCGACAAGGAGATTTCTAATGACTCCAAACGTGCCGTTTATATATTCCTGGCTGCCCTTTGTGTGATTGTGTTTTTCGCTGTATTCCCTAATATGTTGCCTCATTTTGCGAAGGCTGATGGCACTACTGAAACTCTGAAGATGAACATCGTCATTCAGATTGTGATGATATCAGCAGCTGCCCTGATGATTATCTTCTGCAAGGCTAAGCCTAAGAGCGCCGTGGGTGGCGCAGTATGGCAGAGTGGTATGGTGGCGGTGGTGGCCATCTATGGTATTGCCTGGCTGGCAGATACTTACTTTAGCAATTATATGACTGAGATGCAGGCAGCTCTGGGTGACATTGTGTCAAAGTACCACTGGTCTATTGCCTTTGTGTTCTTCCTGGTATCTGTGCTCATTAACTCACAAGGTGCCGTGGTGGTAGCTATGTTGCCGTTGGCATACTCGTTGGGCATTCCTGGTCCTGTATTGTTGGGTGTTTTGCCTAGTGTCTATGGATACTTCTTCATCCCTAACTACCCATCAGATATTGCTACTGTGAACTTCGACCGAAGTGGTACTACCATTATTGGAAAATACCTGCTCAACCATAGCTTTATGATGCCTGGTTTGGTGAGTGTGATTACCTCTACCATCGTGGCATACCTGATTACTACCGTGTTCTTCTAAGCTATGACGAGTCAGTTCTTTGTAGGCCAATTGGTGAGGCTACGTGCCTTGGAACCTGGGGATTTGGATTTCCTCTACAAGATGGAGAACGATCCGTCACTATGGTCCATTTCCAATTTCACGGTACCTTATTCCAAAGCCGTGTTACAGGCTTATATCGACAACTCAATGAGTGATATGTTTGCAGATCGCCAACTTCGGTTGGTAATCTGCAAACTTTCTTCTGACCGTCCCATTGGTGTCATTGATGTCACAGACTTTGAACCGATGCATGCCCGTGCGGAGATTGGCATCTCTTTGTTACGTGAGGAGCGAGGCAAGGGTTATGCCTCTGAAGCGCTGAGTCTGGTCTGCGACTATGTGTTTACCTTCCTTCACTTTAAACAGCTCAACGCACACATCTTGGCAAACAATACCGAAAGTTTAAATCTTCTTCATCGTGCGGGTTTCGTGGATTGTGGCCTTCTAAAAGAATGGTGGCGAGTTAGTGGAGATTACCAAGATATGGTGTTACTTCAAAAAATACGACCTACATAGTGCTTGTGATGTCATAAGTTTTGTATGGATAATCGCAATTATGTTTAATATAACCTGCAAATAATAAGAACCCCTCTTCTACATTGAAGCAAATATTGGAGCCAATGATATTAGAGGGGTTTAATACGTCTAAATCTAATAATTATGCTACTCAATAATTCTATGCCTTTGATGAGGCGATTTAATAATAGAGTTTGACATTATTATTTATACATTATTTCGCAGATTCTTCAAGAATCTGGAGAGCTCTGTCAAACACCGTGGTGTCGTCTATTTCTACGATGCCACCATCGGGTCCTGGCTCGATATGGATACCTACAGTTTGTCCTTCTTTATAGTTGTCTGCACCGAAAAAGTTTCTTACAGTCTCGACGTCCATACCCAATTCTTCAGCAATGCGATGCATGCTGCCGTCTGGTAGTGAGTCTTTGATTCTACGGAGTTCATTAAATGTCAATGTCTTCATTATTATATCTGTTTTTAAAATTTTGCGCGAAATTACTGAAATTATAGGTAACAGCCAAAACTTTCTATTAGTTTTTTGTTTTTAATCAAAGGGATTGTCGAAAAAATCCATGATTGGGTTACTTTTTAAATAATCTCTATTGCAGACGTGGGTATCCAGCCTACTTTACCATCTTCTAGGGTGATTTCTTTCCAGTCTTTCATGCTGTTGTCCTTGATGCTAACCTTACGGCCTTCGTGGATAAGGAATAAACTGGTGCCTTCGTCGCTGGGCGTGCTCCTAACGGTTACGCTGGGCGACAGCACAATGGCATCATTACGATGATCTATCTTATCTTTTTGTTCAAAGGCAAAGAGATTGGCAATGATGCATAAAATCAATGAGATAAAGGCAAAAAAGAAGCCAATTTTACGCCCTTGTACACGCTTGGTGAAAAAATAAACTGCCAAAGAAGCCAGCATGCACAGGAAAAAACCGATGCCCCAATACCCCCACGTATCAACGGTGATCATGTTGATTAAAGCACGTGTCCATGCCACGAAAAACACCTCAGGATTGGGGTTTACCTTATCTACGGTCTTGGCACGAGCAATGTCTAGATTCGCACTGATATCAGCATTGCCGGGCTGCAACAATAGGGCACGCTCATAGTTGAGTATCGCCCTACCCAATTCATCTTGCTTGAAATAGGCGTTACCCAAATTGTAGTACACCTCGCCAGCCTCTCCTTCTTGCAGCAATGACTCATAGATTTCTATAGCCTTGGCATACTCCTTATTTATATAGGCGCTGTCAGCCTCGGCTTTCATGGATTGCGCCCAAGCGGAAAAGCTGACAAAAAACAGTGCCAATGATATGATAATGTGTCGTTTCATAAGCAATTCAATGTTTAATAGTGTTCTCCATTTTACCTATCGTGTCTAAAGCCGAAGCATAGACCTTATCCATATTTTGACTCTTTTCCTCACCAGGAGCAAAACGTGCAAACTCGCAAGTGTTGAGAATTTCAATAAACTCGTTAATGACCTCCTGCGGTACCTGACGTCCTAGCAGCTTGTCCTCAATATTGTCTTTTGATAACATAGAAGACGGAATGTTAAGCTTATCGCTGGTATAGCCCCATAGTGCCTTGAGCACTTCCTCGTAGAACTGGTCACCATTGCCCTCGGCCAGTAATTTGCCAGCATCCTTCAAGCGTCGCTGTGCTACCTTGTTCGCCTTCTTGTTCTTCATCTTTGTGACGTTCGCATTCTCGGAAATCTGGTGTCTGTAGATGAAGAAGAATGCCATGAATACCAACAATGGGATGATATAGAATAGCCAGTAGCTCAAGGAATTGAAAAAGTAATTACCACGAGTACGCAACTTAACATTGTTCTGCTTGATAAAGCGGATATCCTCATTGAGGATGCGTAAATCCTCCTTATTATTATAATTGGCCACGGTTTGCGATGGTGTACCATCGCCCTTATCCACCTGCAACTCGTATGCATCTGTAGTGAGTGTCTTGTAACTCTGTGACTTGGTGTCGAAATAGCTGAACTTTACAGCAGGAATCTTATAATTACCTGCGTTGCGAGGGATAAGCAGATATTCAATGGTTTGATTACCAGACATACCCACGCTCGTGAGCTTGAACTGGTTATCTACCTTGGGGTCATATATTTCAAAATCATCGGGAAATTTTACCTCAGGAGTAGAGATGAGTTTCAGGTTACCCACGCCAGAAATATTTAGTTTCAGTGTCACGGCTTCGTTTGCCTTCACGTGGTTGCTGCTGAGGGTGGAGGAAATGTTGAAATCCCCCACTCCGCCTGTAAACCCTTCAGGCTTGCCGCCAGGTAAAGAATTGACAGTTACCAGAATTTTAGGCGTGGTAAGTGTTTTTTTGACTTCTACATATGTAGAGCCACGGTTGAAGAAAGCATCGAAAGGATCAATAGCCTCAGTAGCCCTTGCCACAGAAGCGTCGAAGCGTGCAGACTCAATCTCCAATTGCCCAGTTTGCTGAGGGAACAAAACGAACTGACGATAGACTGTCGTGCGATAATTACGACCTCGGTAATGCTCCAGTTCCCATCGACGTTCGTTAGGCAATTCCACCTCCTGAGACTGGAATCCCTTGAAATCAGGCAGCTTCACATTGTCGAAGCCACGTAGGTCAACGGCAGTATAAATCTTGTATGTCAGCAAGATAGCCTCCTGTTCATAAACGGTGGTCTTACTGGTAGTGCTAGTAATGAAGAGGTCGTTGGCATTGATATTGCCATTGTTGCCACGATTTCCAGTGGCATCATTGATGCCACCTGTGGAACCTCCTCCCACTCCATTGGCCTCGTCTTTAGGCAACACCTTCACTTTGATGGGTGTCGATGCCACCTCCTTGCCATCTGCCATCGCCGTAGCGGCAGGGATAGTAAACGTACCCTCGTTGTTCGCCATCAGGATATATGTGAAGGTGATGCTGCTAGTAGAAGTGGTCTTACCATTGATCATTTGCACGCTACTCTGCTGTGAACGACTGGGTCCCATCAGTACTTCGAACCCCTTGATATCCCCTACCCTGAAATCACGCACATTCTGAGTGTTAATGGTAAACGACAACCTAAACTGGTCGCCCACAGCCACTGCATCAGGGGCATTGGCGGAGATGGTGACATTGTCTGCTGCTACCTGAGCTATAAGCAACAGATTCAATATGAACCAAGTATATAATGTCTTTTTCATAATTCCTAACCTATCTTTACCAATCCTTTTCCAGCTTTCTACCTTTCAGTACTTGCTGCTTTTTCACCTTATCTTGCACATCCTTCTCATCCTGCATGGCAGCTCGCAAGAGTTGTTCAGCATTCTCCTTTGACATTTGGTTCTCGTTTTGCTGTTGCTCTTGTTGTTGTTCTTGTTGCTGTTGCTGTTGTTGCTCTTGCTGTTGTTTTTCTTGTTGCTGTTGCTGCTGGTTGTTGTCACCACCCTGCTGTTCCTGGTCTTTTAACAATTTCTGGCAGAGTGCCAAGTTATAACGTGTCTCGTGGTCACGAGGATTGTTCCGAAGAGACTCCTTATAAGCCTCGATGGCTTGCTGGTAATGCTTAGCAGCCTGGTGAATGACACCTGTGTTGTGATACACCGCTGCCAATTTGTTCTTATCATGTTCCATCTTCGAGGCAGCCTCATATTCCTTCAATGCTTCCTGCGGCTTGTTCTGGAAAAGCAGGGAGTTACCCAAGTTATACCTAGCCATGCCTGACGTAGGATTGACCTCTTGTGCCTTTCGGTAATTCACCTCTGCATCCACAAACACGCTGTCGTGGTACTGCCTGTTTCCCTTGCGGATATAGTCACGCTCAGCCTTTTGAGCCCAACCATTTGCCACGCCCAGCGTCAATGTTGCAAAGAGCAGATATTTTAGTCGTTGTGTTTTCATTTTTCAAATAAATGTATTTTGTTGAACAAAGGGTTCTGTCGTTCCATAATCAACAGTTCGACAATGAGCAATAGCAACAATATCCATGCTACTGCCTGGAACTGCTCGTTATAATCAGAATAAACCTGCGTCTCTATGTCAGCTTTCGCCAACTTATCGATGGCTTGCTGAATAGCACGTTGTGCAGTATTGGTATTATCCACCCTCACATACACGCCGTTACCTGCTTTTGCCAAGTCTTGGCACATCTGCTCATTGAGCTTGGTGACCACAATATTACCATCCTTATCCCTTCGGAAATCCCTGGAATCCTCCATCGGTATGGGTGAGCCTTCAGGAGAGCCAATACCCAGTACATTGATTTGGATATCCTTGTCCGTCAATGATTTGATAGCTTGGTCAACGCCTCCTTCGTGGTTCTCACCGTCCGTGATGAGAATGATGGTACGCCCCACCCCATCTTGTGGCGTGAAACTACGGTTTGCCAAAGTCAACGCTGCTCCTAAGTCGGTACCCTGCTTGGTTATCAAGGCAGGAGTGATGGACTCCAAGAACATTTTAGCGGAGATATAGTCGCTGGTGATAGGCAACTGTGTGAAGGCATCGCCGGCAAAGACGATGAGCCCCACCTTGTCTTGCTCCATCTTATCCACTAACTGAGAAATCAGTCGTTTGGCCTTCTCTAAACGACTGGGTTGTATGTCTTGTGCCAGCATAGAGTTGGATATATCAAGAGCAATGATTACTTCCACACCTTGACGCTTTACCGTTTCCAGCTTGGATCCGAATTGCGGTCGAGCCAACAAAACAGCAAATAAGGCAATACAACCCAAAATGAGGGCAAACTTGATATCCGGACGACGTTTCGAAACATCTGGCATAAGTGATGCCATCAATTCTGGATCGCCAAACTCACGGATGGCCTTGCGGCGTCGGAAGTTTGAATATAGGTAAAAAGCCACCAATACCGGAAGCAAAAGCAGCAGGTACAAGTAAGCCGGGTCTTCAAATCTGAACATATATTACTATCCTCCTAAATAATTATTAAGGAATCTTTTTCAATAACGTGTTGCGCAGCAGCACCTCCAGCAGGATGCACAGGAAAGCCGCCAGGGCAAACCACTCATATTTCTCATCACGCTTGCTGAACTGACGAACGTTGAGCTTGGTCTTCTCCAGTTTGTCAATCTCCTGATATACCTCCTCGAGTTTCGAGTTACTGGTGGCACGGAAGTAGTTGCCTTGCGTGGTGCTGGCAATTTCGCTAAGCGTCTTCTCATCAATCTCCACTGGTAGGTTCACATATTGTACGGTGCCTGCCACCTGATAAGGATAGGGAGCCATGCCGTTTGTACCCACGCCAATAGTATAAACCCTAATACCGAAGCTTTTAGCTATCTCAGCAGCTGTCAATGGGGAGATTTCGCCACGGTTGTTGGTTCCATCCGTCAGCATAATCACCACCTTCGACTTTGCCTTGCTGTCTTTCAGTCGGCTTACGGCATTAGCGATACCCATGCCTACAGCCGTACCATCTTCTATCAAACCGCAATTCACGTCCTTGATAAGATTCAAAAGCACGGAATGATCTACCGTCAGCGGGCATTGCGTAAAGCTTTCGCCAGCAAAAAGCGTGATGCCAATGTTATCGTTAGGACGACCGTTTATGAACTCAGCAGCCACTTGCTTGGCAGCCTCCAAGCGATTGGGTTTTAAATCTTCTGCCAACATACTGGTAGATACGTCTATAGCTAGCATAATGTCAATTCCTTCTATTTCACTGTTCTGCCAACTATTGGTAGTTTGTGGCCTTGCCAATACCATAATTAGCAGCGCCAGTGCCAGTATCCTAAGTATGAAAGGTGCATGGATGAGGTAGTTCTTGTAACTTTTGGGTGCATAGGTATAAACGGTGGTATCAGACACTTGCAATGAAGCATCTGACTTCTTTCTGCTGAGTACATAACCTACCATCAAGGGTATAAGCAGCAGCAATAAAAACAGATATCCACTATCAGCAAAAACCATATCCTATCCTCATGCTAAGTTGTTATACAATTCCATTCCTATATATACCAATGCGCCAATCAGGTATATCGAGATGGCAGCGATGCCTATGCCCAAGAGCACTTTAGTACGTAAAGGACGCTTCTCGATAATAGTGATTTCTGTAGGTGCAGGCTTGGCATTGGGGTCTTCCTCTTCCTTGGTTTCGTTGATGAACTTCACTGCATTCAACAAGTTAGCATCGTTTTCGTTCATCATTGGGATAAACTTTGCAAACTTCACCAAATCGGCTGTTTTAAGCAAGTCCTTCAATTCTCGTAAAGCATCTGCATCGTTCACCCGCTCCAACTTGTCGATAATCTCATCAGTTGTCATTTCCAACGCCTTGAAGCCAAAGCGCTTTTCTATGTAAGAACGCAGGGTATCGGTAAGTTGCGTGTAATACTCTTTCGAGAGTCCATGTTGCCAAACCTTCTCATTCTTAATTCGCTCAATCTCCTGCATTGCCAACTGATGAGGTGGCAACTGAGGTTCAACCTTTACTTTCCGGATGATTGGCTGGTTGTCACGTATGCGTTTGATCAGGTACAATAACAAGAAAAGTGCTGGTATCCAGAGGATGGCACAGGCGATGACACCATACCAGTCAGCCCATACAAAAGGTGGCTTCATCACGTCTTTCGGGCCAAAGAACTGATCTGGATGAAGAGTATCTACAGGCATAGAGAAAACCTTTAGTGCCAATGGATTGGATTTATATACTTCATCCTCTACTTTAACCTCCATAGGAGGCAAGTAATACAATGCCGAGTCGAAGGAAGTGATGGTATAAACCTCCTTGACAAGCATGCGCTTGTTGTCGTTGAGGTATTGAGTGTCTGGTTTGGCCACATCTAATACCTCAACGCCCCTAACCAAGGTGTCGGGATATGCTGGAAGTATCAATCGTTTGTCAGCATCGAGAGATACCTGTAAGCTAATGTGCGCCTGTTCGCCTATCATCAGCTCCAAGGAGTCGATAGATGCCTCTACTGATACCTGAGCTATGGCTGGCAACAGACAGCCCATCATGTATGTTAATAAAACTAACAGTCTTTTCATTATTCTTATACTTAATTCCTTTGAGCGAACAAACTCATCAGGGATTTCACATAGTCTTGGTCAGTGCGTATGGATACGCTATCCACGTTGCTCTTCTGGAACACATCTGCCAAAGCAGTTTTCTGGGCTATCCACCAGTCGTGATGTGCCTTACGCACAGCCTTTGAAGAGGTGTCGATCCATTGTTCCACACCTGTTTCCGCATCTTTCACACGCATCAATCCCACTGCTGGTAACTCTTCCAGTCGTCTATCATATACCTGCACAGCCACCACGTCATGCTTTTGGTTGGCAATGGTCATGGCACCTTTGAAGTCCTTGCGGTCGATGAAGTCAGATAGGATAAATGCAGTACATCTACGTTTCATCACATTGGTGAGGTATTGCAAACCCACACCAATGTCAGTCATACGGCTCTCAGGATGGAAGTCTATTAACTCCCTGATAATATACAGGATATGTTTTCTGCCTTTCTTAGGAGGGATGAACTTTTCTATCTTATCAGAGAAAAAGATGACGCCAATCTTATCGTTGTTCTGCATGGCAGAGAAAGCCAATGTGGCTGCAATCTCAGTTACCATGTCTTTCTTCATCTGCTTGACGGTACCAAAATCCAGACTTCCGGAAACATCAACCAGCAACATCACTGTAAGTTCGCGTTCTTCTTCATACACCTTTACGTAGGGCTTGTGGAATCGTGCAGTCACATTCCAGTCGATGTCACGGATATCATCACCGTACTGATACTCGCGAACCTCAGAGAATGCCATACCCCTACCCTTGAAAGCTGAGTGATACTCACCTGCAAAGATATTGTTAGACAAGCCCTTGGTCTTGATCTCAATACGTCTGACGCGCTTTAATAATTCTGTCGTTTCCATGAGCTGAACAACTAATTATCAAGGCACTTTCACTTCATCCAGTATCATACTTACAATCTCGTCAGCAGTAAGGTTACTTGCCTCTGCCTCGTAAGAAAGGCCGATGCGGTGACGCATCACGTCGTGTGCCACAGCACGTACGTCTTCTGGAATGAGATAGCCACGATGTTTGATGAAAGCATAGCTACGCGCAGCTAAAGCAAGGTTAATGGAAGCTCGAGGCGAGCCTCCAAAGCTCAACATACCTTTCAGCTTATCGAGACCATACTGCTCTGGATAGCGGGAAGCGAAAACAATGTCAAGGATGTATTGCTCAATTTTCTCATCGATATAAACCTCACGCACCAGCTTACGAGCTTCGATGATTTCATCAGCGGTCAGCACTGGCAGTACCTTTACCCTGTCTCCATTAATATTCTGACGGATAATCAGTTTCTCTTCATCCAGCTTCGGATAATCAATCACCACCTTCAGCATAAAACGATCAACCTGTGCCTCAGGCAACTGGTAAGTTCCCTCCTGCTCAATGGGGTTTTGTGTAGCCAGTACAAGGAATGGCTCTGGCAACTTGAACGTCTGACTACCGATGGTTACCTGACGCTCCTGCATAGCTTCGAGCAGGGCACTCTGCACTTTAGCAGGGGCACGGTTTATTTCATCTGCCAAAACGAAGTTGGCAAACACAGGACCTTGCTTTACTTGGAACACCTCGTCTTTTTGGCTATAAACCATCGTGCCAATTACATCGGCAGGCAATAAGTCGGGAGTAAATTGAATACGACTGTATTTTGCGTCAATCAACGATGCTAGTGTTTTGATGGCCAATGTCTTTGCCAAACCAGGTACACCTTCGAGAAGTACATGGCCGTCAGACAATAAACCAATCAACAACGATTCGATGAGGTGCTTCTGCCCCACAATCGTTTGGTTCATACCAGTAGTAAGATGAGTAATAAAAGCACTTTTGCTCTCAATCCGCTCATTCAGTTCGCGGATATTAATTGAATCTGCCATAGTTTTTCTATCAATTATTATGTGGTTTGTTTTTTATTT
>JAEEGF012100387.1_pt1 | contig 12018 bp, 12 predicted proteins | sample 9134171 | NCBI WGS metagenome assembly JAEEGF01 (sample SAMN16246542, study PRJNA631951) | gut metagenome | biome: gut microbiome; feature: rumen; material: AP-attached | host: Bos | place: Iran: Karaj | collected 2018-10 | reverse complement strand
GCGTGACTGTCGGCTCCGAGGCAGCAGGCGGCGTCAGGGATGTAAGGGTTTCACAGTGTGAATTTATAGGCACAGACAGGGGACTTCGTATCAAGACTAGGCGCGGACGCGGCGAGAGAAGCGTTCTGGATGACATTTTATTTGAGAATATCATGATGGAAGGCGTTCACATGCCTTTCACTGTAAATATGTTTTATTTCTGCGACCCGGACGGACACAGCGACTATGTGCAGAACCAGGCTCCGGCGCCTGTTGACGAGATGACACCTGTGATCGGCAGCATTACTGGTAAGCACATCAGCTGCAGCGGCGTATCTGCCTGCGTTCTCTGTGCAGTTGGTCTGCCGGAGAGCCCTATCGGCAAGCTGTGCTTTGAGGACATCAAAGTGTCTTTTGCCCCGGAAGCGGAGCGCGTGCCTGAGAGGCCGGTAATGATGGACAACTTCGACGAAATGTCCGGCCGCAGCATCTATGCCAAGAATGTTAGCGAGCTGGTGCTTTCGGATGTCGAGATTTCTGGCGCTGCCGATGGCGAGCCTGAGCTTGTCGGAGTTGAGAAGCAGAGCGTTTCAGGGCTTGAGTATGTGTGAAATGAGGAAATAGTATGCTGGAAATCAAAGTTGCAAAAAGTGGCGGCGATTACGCTGTAATACAGGAAGCAATAGATGCAGTTCCCTATGAAGAGAGCGCTGTGATCGAGGTGGGCGCAGGAGTATACAGGGAAAAGATATTTTGCGAGAAGAAAGATATTACGCTGGTTGGCGCAGGCATCGATGAGACAGTCATTGATTTTGATGACTATGCCAATGAAGTAATGCCGGATGGCAGTAAGCGCGGGACTTTCAGGACATATACAGCTTTCTTTGGCGGAAAAAAGGTGACTGTCAGGAATATGACTATCAAGAATTCAGCCGGAGATGGCAGAGTTGTGGGCCAGGCTGTGGCTGTTTATGCGGATGCCGATATATGCAGGTTTGAGAAGGTGAAGATGACCGGATGCCAGGATACTCTGTTTTGCGCGCCGCTTCCGGTGAGCGCAAGGCAGCAGAATGGCTTTATGGGACCTCGCATGATGACTGAGAGACGCCTGACCAGGCAGTATTACAAGAACTGTGAGATCACCGGAGATGTGGACTTTATCTTTGGCGGCGCAGATGCAGTATTTGATGATTGTGTGATTACCTGCAATGACAGGATGTTTGGAAGAAGCGCAGGAAGCCGGGCTGGTGCCGGAGCAGATGGCGAAGGCAAGGCAAATGGCTCGGGAAGCGCATCGGGCGTTGACAAAGACCAGATCGACATTTCGGAGCGCATCATAAATGGCTATATCACCGCTGCGTGCGGACTTAAAGATAATTTGGGATTTGTTTTCAGGAATTGCAGGATCTTCGGAGCGAGGGGCTGCGAGAAGGGCTCGGTCTTTCTGGGCAGACCCTGGAGAGAAGAGGCAAGGACTGTGTTCCTTGACTGCATAATGGATGAAAGCATAGCTCCTGAGCGTTTTTCAGGCTGGGGAGGCATCACCAAGGATGAGCCGGGCACATATTATGGCGAGTATGGCACAAGGGTTATATCAGATCCGCAGGCCGGTAGCGGCAGCAGCCGGGAAGCATCCCTTGACCGCAAGAACCCCTGGGTCCGCGACATAGATCAGGCAACCGTCGCAGATATCTCTCGCCGCGCCGACGAAGTCGTTCTCGCCTGCACTGAGTGAGTCACCGGGGACGTTTCAGATTGACCCATTTTGAGTCACCGGGGACGTTTCAGACTGACTCATTTTGAGTCACCGGGGACGTTTCAGCTCGACTCATATTAAGGAATGTTTCCTACACAATGCCTCTAAAACGGCAAATGCAGTGGTTGTCAAAACGCCCGATAAGATGTTTCCTCCACTGCATCACTGCAAAAATACGGAATGCGTAGGAAAAATATGGAACTCTTCTACACTGCATTTCCGATATAATGGTATTTTCGTAGGAGCATCAGCACAGATTCAAGCTAAATTGTCCACTGCTATTGTAGTATTCTATAAGATGCAGTGGAAGGCAAAACAAAAATTCCGGAAAATTTTCCACTGCATTGTCAATAAAGTAATATTTGCGTAGGAAAATCATCATAAATTCTAGTTTGACAAGAATAAATTATCATGAGGAATTTACAATGAGTTTAACAAGAAAAAAGAGAAGCAGGCGCAGAATCCTGCCTCTTATCCTGGTAATGACACTTTTGATGCTGTTTACAGGCTGTCAGAAGAAGCCTGCAGCTTCGCAGCAGCCTGAGCAGACAGCAACAGAGCAGACTACAGCAGAGCAGGTAACAACAGCGCAGACTACAGCGGAGCAGACAACAGGACAGGACACAACAGCACAAACAACCGCTACAGAACAACCCCCGACGGCAACAGAAGAAAACACAAATCTTGACGCAGTTGCAACGCAGGCAGCAGCCGGTGCCATAACAGAGACAACAGCAGCCACTGAGGCTACAGCCGGTGCCATAACCGAAGCTACTGCAGCAGCTGAGGCTACAACAGAGCCCGCCTCCGTCGCCGAAACCCCGGCCATCGCCGAGGACGGCACCTACACCACCAAAGACGACGTTGCCCTCTATATCCACACCTATGGCAAGCTTCCCGAGAACTTCATCACCAAGAAAGCCGCCAAGAAACTGGGCTGGCAGGGAGGCTCCCTGGAAGATTACGCGCCGGGCAAGTGCATTGGTGGCGACTACTTTGGCAATTACGAAGGCCTCCTTCCCGAGGACAAGGAGTACCATGAGTGCGATATCGACACTCTCGGCAAGTCCAAGCGAGGCGCCAAGCGTATAATCTACTCAGACGATGGCTATATCTATTACACCGGCGACCACTATGAGAGTTTCGAACTCCTCTACGAGCCATAGCATACAGCTCACGACAATAGCATCGAATCTTTCTACGAGCCATAACAAGCATAACAACCGGCACCAGACTCCATAACAAGACATTACAAACCACAATCCACACAGGAGACAACAAATGGAACAAGTTTTTTACATAGACCTGGCGGACGTTACCACCAGAGAACAACTTCATGAGACTCTGGCAAAAGAGCTACCGCTTCCGGAGCATTACGGGCACAACCTTGACGCGCTCTATGACGTGCTGACTGAGGAAGCCCACGACTGGAACATCATCTTTTACAACACAACACCCTTGGAAAAAGAGCTTCCGGACTACCTGAATAAGCTCAAAAAGCTCTCCCGCCGCGCTGTAGACGAGGAAGATACCCTGCAGATCAGGTTTTATCCGTGATCAAAAAATAACTTGCACACAATTGATTCTAGGAGTAGAATAACGAACAGAATAAAAGGAGTACATTAATTATGGGTTCATTAAAAGATTTATTCTTTGGAAGTGATACAGAAAGAGAGGAAAATTCAATGTCAGAAGAACTTAAGAACGAGAATGCCGGCGCAACAGCCGATAATGGTAACATCATAGATTCCAGCATGCTTGTAGGAGATATCATCAGACAGCATCCACTCGCAGCGCAGTTCCTTATGGAGTGCGGAATGGGATGTATCTCATGCCCTGCATCACAGATGGAGTCACTGGCTGAAGCATGTGCAGTTCACGGAATCGATGGCGATGAGATCACAGACGCCCTTAACGATTACCTTCTCGAGCACAATAACTAATTTCACCAATAACACATTTCACATCACATGATCCCTGAGGTATCCGACCTCGGGGATTTTTTATGCCACAGACAAAGACAAAACCCGGGTCCGGGCACAGAAATTGAAAAATTTAAAAATAATCTATAAAAAGCATATATTTTTACGAAAATAAGCACCACAAATAGCTCTTTTACCATTTAATCATTTATAATTAATATGCACGACTGTAGTTATAAAAAGGTGATTGCTTATGACAATGGATAGCATGAACAGACTTGATATAAGTGCCAAACATGAGCGGGATTTCAGACGCACAATCCTGATCGTTGACGATGAGCCGGTAAATCTGCGGCTTCTCGGCAATATTCTCGGGGACGAGTATGACATCGACTTTGCCCAGAGCGCGGATGAGGCGATAAGTATCATCCAGAGCGAGAAGGATGCGATTTCCCTGGTGCTTCTTGACCTTCATATGCCCGGAAAAAGCGGCTTTGCAGTCCTTGATGACATGAGGGCGGATAAAGACCTGCACAATATCCCGGTAGTTGTTGTCACCACTGACAAGGACGCCGAGGTTGAGAGCCTTCACAGGGGTGCTGTGGATTTCCTCGGCAAGCCCTACGACAAGCCCGAGGTCATAAAAGCCAGGATCGGCCGTGCAATTGAGCTTTTCATCGACAAGACCATCATCGGAGCCACCGGTATCGACAGGCTTACGGGCCTTATGACCAAGGACTTTTTCTTCCAGTATTGCCAGGAGTACGACAAGTTCCATCCTGAACAGCAGGTGGATGCTTTGGTTGTGGACCTTAGCAAGTTCCATCTTATAAATGATCTCTACGGCCGGAATTTCGGTGACAGCGTCCTGAAAGCCATGGCAGAGGGCATAAGGACCATTGCCCGGACCTACGGCGGAGTCGCCTGTCGCCATGACGCCGACTGCTTTTATCTGTACATCGAGCACCAGAAAGACTACGAATACCTCAAGAAAACGCTGATAGACAAGCTTTTCGAGGTTATGAACACCACCAAGGCAAGGCTCAGGATCGGCGTATATCCTGATCTTTACAGGTCCTGCTCTCTTCAGCAGCGCTTTGACCGTGCGCTTCAGGCCTGCAACACACTGTCCCGAAACGCCCACGACACTGAGGTTGCCGTTTACGATAACGAGATGCATGAAAAAGAGCTCTATGAAGAGCATCTTCTTGCTGACATCGGCGCAGCACTGGAGAACAACCAGATCAGCGTGGCTTTCCAGCCCAAGTACGACATTGGCGGAGAACAGCCCGTTTTGTGCGGCTCCGAGGCGCTTATCAGGTGGAAACACCCAAAGTTTGGATATGTTCAGCCGGATTTTTTTGTCCCGCTATTCGAGGAGAATGGTCAGATAAAAGAGCTTGACCGGTTTGTATGGAGTGAGACAGCCCGTCAGATCCGCAGATGGAAGGATATGTACGGCCTGACGGTTCCGGTTTCCGTAAATGTCTCAAGAGCGGATATCTTTGCGCCCGACCTTCTGGACTTCCTCAGTGGTATCGTTGCAGAGAACGGGCTTGAGAACTCGGATCTGTCGCTGGAGATCACCGAGACAGCCTATACCGACAGCATCACCGGCATCGTGGAAGTGGTCAATGAGATAAGAAGCCGGGGCTTTAAGGTGGCCATGGATGATTTCGGGAAGGGGTACTCATCCCTGAACATGCTGACAAACCTTCCGATTGATGCGCTTAAGCTCGATATGGGCTTTATAAAAGACATTGCGATAGACAACAAAGAGATGCATATCGTGGAGTTTATCCTGGAAGTTGCGGATTTCCTGGGCGTACCGGTAATCGCCGAAGGTGTCAATACATACGAGCAGTATCATTTGCTGAAGAAAGCAGGATGTGACATTATTCAGGGCTTCTATTTTTCCAAGCCGCTGACTTCTGCCGAATTTGGCTCGCTGATCGAACGAAACAGAGGGCTGATACGTTGTTGACCGTATTCGAAAGGAGAAGGTATGACAATTGAATCCTTGAGGAATTTTGGTGCAAATGTGGAGGAAGGTCTGGAGAGATGCATGGGCATGGAGGACTTTTACCTGGAGATGATCGAGCTGGGCATGTCCGATGACCGTTTTGAGGTGCTGGGCAAAAACCTTGATGACCATGACCTTGATGAAGCCTTTGAAACAGTGCATGCTCTTAAGGGAGTGATCGGAAATCTGGCTCTGACACCGCTCTATGAGACGATCTGCGAAGTGACTGAGCATCTGCGCAAAAGGGAAGATATTGATTATAAGCCACTTTATGATAAACTTATAGAGCAACGAAATCAGGTAAAAGAGCTAAAGTAAAGCCATGGACGAGAAGAAGAATCCTTTATATTTCATAATTGAACATCTGCCGGATGTAGACCTTTGGGGGCGCGTACGAGTGCTGTTTAGATGGCTGTTTTTGGGCAGCTTCACAGGACTTGTTGTGGGCTCAATAGGTGCAATATTCTCCAAATCGATACAGATTGCAACAGAATTTAGAACAACACATGATTACATTATATTTGGTCTGCCTGTGGCGGGCCTTCTCATTGTCTTTTTATACAGATTATGTAAGGACTTTGAGGACAAAGGTACAAACCTTGTAATTCAGTCTATCCAGGAGGGGAAGAATCTGCCTGTTACCAAGGCGCCTCTTATCTTTATTTCCACGACACTTACCCATCTCTTCGGCGGATCAACGGGCCGTGAGAGCGCAGCTCTGCAGATGGGCGGAAGTATCGGCTATAATCTCGGTAAACTCTTTAAGTTAAAAGAGGGCAATGTCAAGATCATCACCATGTGTGGCATGAGTGCAGCGTTCTCGGCGCTTTTCGGAACTCCCATGACAGCTTCCTTTATGGCCATGGAGATTGAAAATGTGGGTGTTATGTATTACTCGGCCCTTGTCCCATGCGTGGTTTCAGCTCTGGTGGCCCAGGGGATAAGTGAACTCCTCGGCGCAACGGGAGAGCAGTTTGCAGTCAACATTGTTCCGGAATTCACACCATATCATGCGATATTTACCGGAGTCCTGGCGATACTCTGTGCGATAGTGAGTGTTATCTTTTGCGATATACTCAAGGTCTCAGGTAAAACATACAAAAAGCTCCTGCCGAATCCCTACATCAGAATATTCGTAGGCGGATGTATCGTAGTGGCTCTGACATACCTGTCGGGGACAAGATACTATAACGGTGCGGGAATGAATGTCATTGAGATGGCCATCAAGGGCGAAGCGCCGTATTTTGCCTTCCTGTTGAAGATCATCTTCACAGCCCTGACCCTGGGAGCAGGCTATAAGGGTGGCGAGATCGTACCGGCTCTTTATATCGGAGCGACCTTCGGATGCCTGTACTCGAGGCTCTTTGGTTTTGATCCTGCGCTCTGTGCAGCCATCGGAATGGGGGCGCTTTTCTGCGGAGTTACGAACTGCCCTATATCTTCACTGTTTATCTGCTTTGAACTGTTTGGATTTAAGGGAATGCCCTTCTATCTGCTTGCTGTGGCGCTGAGCTACACGTTCTCAGGCTATCACAGCCTGTACTCCAGCCAGAAGATCATGTACTCCAAGTTCCACAATAAGTTCATCAACAGAGACACCATGTGAGCTTGTTTATAAGAATTTAATATTTACAACAATTACCTCCTTACCTATAATAAGTTTGTTGTTTATTTAGGTTAAGGAGGATTTTTTTAGATGTTTTGTGCTAATTGTGGAACACAGCTAAGTGATGGAGAAAAGTTTTGCCCTAATTGCGGAGCACCGGTTGGGGAGAATGCAGCAAATGCAGAGAACGTGGGAAATGTAAACGAAGAGATCAAGGGATTTTCAGCAGAAGACGCTGCTCAGAACGCAGGCGCTTATAACGGCGCAGCAAACAGCTATACATACCAGGCACCTTACAATTTCATGCCACTCAAGACAGACCGTAGCCTTTTGGTATTCATTCTGCTTTCAATCGTTACATGTGGTATTTATACATGGGTTTTCATTTATCAGCTTATCAAGGACGTAAACATTGCCTGTGAGGGAGATGGAGACGATACTCCGGGATTCTGGATGTTCTTCCTGCTCACAATGGTAACATGCGGTATCTATGGATATGTATGGTACTACAAGCTCGGTAACAGACTTCAGGTTAACTGTGCAAGATACGGACAGCCTACGACAGAAGGCGGATCAGCAGTTCTTCTTTGGATGATCCTTGGTATCTGGCTCTGCGGTATCGGTGCATTTATCGCATGGAATATCCTGATCAATAACACAAACACTGTTTGTGCAGGCTATAACAGAGCTCACGGTGTAATGGCTTAAGCCGAAAAAATAAATTATAAAATTTTTGGGTAAAATTATTAAATTTTGTTAAACTCTATGCTATAATTTTGGGTACGGGGTGTTATTTTTACGCTTCGGGTATCGTTAGTCAAGTTTTGCAACATGAGAAAGGAGCACCTGATTATGTCCAAGCAGCTGCAATATTCTCCGTTCAAACCAAACCTGAAGACAGCCGAAGTATTAGCGTGGGGTGATCCGGAGTACAATTTATTTGACCAGCTGAATGAGAAGTATGAGAAGAGCCATCCGGAGTTTTCGAAGCTCACCAACTACGAGAAGATGGTCATCAAGCAGCAGATTCATCACGAGGCCATAGGTCTTACACCGCTGAATTTGATCCTTGATTTCGTTGAGGATCCTCAATTTGATGAGTTCCGAGCAATTGAATACACATAAAACCAATGCTGCCAAGCATTTAAGGCGCTACAGTTCAGACATAGTTTGGATTGTAGCGCTTTTTCGTTAATTAATGTACGGTATAACTTTCGTTGCATTGGTGCAATAAGGTTGTTACAATTAATTCATAGGGGGATTACTCAATGCTCAAATTAGCGTATGTGGGGATTGCCTTCGCACTAGTCTTTTACTTAGTGTTTAGTCTGGCGGTTCGCTTCATGGAGCTGACCCAGAAAGCCAGGAATAAGGCAAGGCTGATAATTCTATTAGCTTCCTTGATTATCTTCTCAATATCAGGTGTTACCGCCGGAGTCCTCAGTATTCAATCAGGGCTTAAACTTTATGGCGTAATATTTTTGGTGCTTGGAATCTCAGGCGTTATCTTTACATTATCCATTCTTTTTGAAATTCATCAGATCAATACAAGAGTGCGAATGCGCAGATTTATGGTTCTGTTCGATATTGTTGACAGATTCCACAATGAAGGCAAGACTCACGATGAGATATTCGAGTATCTCACCAAGATCCAGAAACTTAAGAATAAGGAAGCTTCCGATTTCCTTGAATTCATATCAGACCCGATCAATCATGAGTTCCTTGTGGATGTGAACGCCAAGATTCAGGAAGCCAAGATGCTTCAGAAGGCGGAGAACGATTACTACCGCTAGGACACGATTTTTTGTTAAAAGAACTATCGGTGACTCCCATATTTTTGGGAGTCACTTTTTTGCTTTAAAGTATTGACTTTTCTTAACTATTGATTTAACTTAAGATATAACATTGTATACAAATATACATTTGAGGAGGGAAAACTATGAAGAAGTTTAACAAAGTAGTAAGTGCAGTTATGACTTCTGCTCTTGCTCTTACAATGCTTGCAGGATGTGGCAGCGGAGCAGCTTCAGGATCTGACACATTCAAGATTGGTGCTATCGGACCTCTTACAGGTGCAGCAGCTGCTTACGGTAACGCAGTAGTTAACGGCGCACAGATCGCTGTAGACGAGATCAACGAAGCCGGTGGAATTAACGGTGTTAAGATTGAGTACAAGGGCGAGGACGACGAGCTCAACGCTGAGAAGTCAGTTAACGCTTACAACACTCTTAAGGACTGGGGAATGCAGATCCTTGTTGGATCAACAACATCTGCTTGCTCAATCGCAGTTTCAGAGAACACTAAGGCAGACAACATGTTCCAGCTTACACCTTCAGGATCAGCTGAGGATTGCGTTAAGTATGACAACGTATTCCGTGTATGCTTCTCAGATCCTAACCAGGGTATCGCTTCTGCTCAGTATATAAGTGATCACAACCTTGCAACTAAGGTTGGTATCATCTACGACAGCTCAGACGTTTATTCTTCAGGTATCTACCAGAAGTTCGCTCAGGAGTCTGAGGGCAAGAACTACGAGATAGTTTCAGCTGAGGCTTACACACAGGACAACAACACAGACTTCTCTGTACAGCTTCAGAAGGCTAAGGATGCAGGTGCTGATCTTGTATTCCTTCCTATTTATTATTCAGATGCAGCTCTTATTCTTACACAGGCTAACACAATGGGATATGCTCCTACATTCTTCGGTGTAGACGGTATGGACGGTATCCTTACAGTTGAGAACTTCGACACATCACTTGCTGAGGGACTTATGCTTCTTACACCTTTCGCAGCTGATGCAACAGATGACCTCACAGTTAACTTCGTTAAGAAGTACAACGAGAAGTACGGCGAGACACCTAACCAGTTCGCAGCTGATGCTTACGATGCAGTTTACATCATCAAGGCAGCTATCGAGAAGAGCGGTGTTACACCTGACATGAGCGTTTCAGATATCGGAACAAAGCTCACAGAGGCTATGACTCAGATCGAGGCTTCAGGTCTTACATCTTCCAAGATGACATGGTCTGCAAACGGCGAGCCTAACAAAGAGCCTAAGGCTGTTGTTATCAAGGGTGGCGTTTACGTATCTGCAGAATAAGTTTTCTATGATATAATGTTTTAGACATCCAGCGAGGGATGCTGTCAAAGGTATCCCTCGTTCTCTTTATTATTAAAAGACACTTTGGAGGTGGCCGATGAGTTTTTTGACTTATCTCATTAACGGACTTAGCTTAGGAAGCATATATGCCATAATTGCCCTGGGATACACCATGGTTTACGGTATTGCCAAGATGCTGAATTTCGCACATGGCGATTTTATCATGGTGGGCTGCTATATTATCTTTTCAGTGAGCGCAGCACTTTCGGGCAATTCAGTAGTGGGCATTATTGTTGCAATCATTCTCTGTACACTTCTGGGCGTAACAACTGAGTTCGTGGCTTACAGACCTCTTCGTGGAGCAGCTTCACCCCTGGCGGTTCTCATCACAGCCATCGGTGTCAGCTACCTTCTTGAGAACATCGCGCTTCTTATCTACGGCGCAGATATCAAGTCATTTTCTTCAGTTATCAAGTGGGAGGGCGTCTCCTTTGCAGGCGGACAGCTCAAGATCCAGGGCGTAACCATCGTGACCATCCTTGTCAGCGTAGTTATCCTGATCGTCCTTCAGCTCTTTATCAATAAGACAAAACAGGGACAGGCAATGCTTGCAGCCTCAGAGGACAAGGGCGCTGCAGCACTTATGGGCATCAACGTAAACAGAACCATTGCTCTTACCTTTGCCATCGGTTCAGCACTTGCTGCTGTTGCCGGAGCGCTTCTTTGCTCGGCTTATCCGTCCCTTTCTCCATACACCGGCGCAATGCCCGGTATCAAAGCCTTCGTAGCAGCGGTTCTTGGCGGAATCGGTTCAATCCCCGGCGCCATGATCGGAGGCCTGGTTCTCGGGATCGTAGAGATCCTGTCCAAAACCTATATTTCATCACAGCTTTCCGATGCGATCGTGTTCGGAATCCTGGTAGTGGTGCTCCTGGTTAAGCCCACCGGAATACTGGGCAAGGTTGTACAGGAAAAAGTCTGATTGCGAGAGCGGAACTACCTTGTGAAATAGTAATGATTCAATATTGGAGTGCGAACTATGAATAAAATTACCAAGAACAATCTCATAACCTACGGCATCGTAATCTTCGCCTATATCGTATTTGAAATCCTGATGCTGACGGGCAATCTCTCAAGCCATCTGAAAGGTCTTTTGGTACCCATGACATATTACGCTGTCATCGCCGTGGCCCTGAATTTGTGCGTCGGAATCCTTGGTGAGCTCTCCATCGGACACTGCGGCTTTATGTGCCTCGGAGCTTTCTCCAGCGCATTCTTTTCCAAAGCAACAGAGAACGTACTTCCCACAGTTCCGAGATTCATCATTGCTTTCATCATCGGAATCGGCGTGGCTGCGCTGTTTGGCTTCCTTATCGGAATCCCGGTACTGCGCCTTAAAGGTGACTACCTTGCAATCGTAACCCTGGCTTTTGGTGAGATCATCAAGAACGTCATCAACTCTTTTTACATCGGAATCGACTCCAAGGGCCTTCATATGAACATGAAGAGCGCCATGGATCTTAACATGGAGGCCGACGGAAACGTCATCGTCAACGGCGCCATGGGAATCACCGGAACACCTCACAACGCTAACTTCACCAGTGGTATTGTGGTGATTCTGATATCTCTTTT
>JAEEGF010666530.1_pt1 | contig 12018 bp, 9 predicted proteins | sample 9134171 | NCBI WGS metagenome assembly JAEEGF01 (sample SAMN16246542, study PRJNA631951) | gut metagenome | biome: gut microbiome; feature: rumen; material: AP-attached | host: Bos | place: Iran: Karaj | collected 2018-10 | reverse complement strand
CTCAAGAAGACCAAGCCCGAAGCCTAAGACAAATCTTTCTTAGTCGCTGAAAAAGCCGCGTCCGGTCCGCAAAGGATCCGGGCGTGGTTTTTCTTTTCCCGCGTGGAGCCGCCTTAGTCCACGCGCGTGGAGTCGCACGCGCGGCGGACGACGATCGTCGAGTTCGCCTGCGAGCCCGCGATGCGGTTCCACTCCCTGAAGAGCGCCGCACGGTCGGGCAGACACCACCCCGCGCGGTGCGCATCGCGAATGACTTCGACCTCCACGACCGCCGCGCCGTCCTCTACGTACGATTGCGTCGTCGCCGCATACCATTCAAAGCAGAATGACTCAGGAATGTGCTCGATCTCTGCGTAGCCCTCAGGGAACCGAATCGTAAATGTGGTGAACTTCTCGGTGTCCTCCCCTTCCACGCCGACCGGATTCTCCCTCGCAGACCCCGTCAGAGCGAAAAGACGCTCGGCGAGCTGCGGCACATCCAAGGAGATCGTATCGTCCGTTACGACGGCCATGCCCGGCACGAAGGCGGAGAACGAAAGCGAAAACGGATAACCCTCCGTGTCAGTCTCAAGCTCGCGCGTCGCGCTCGCAGCCTGCGCGACCGAGCCCAGCAGCTGCTGGAAGTGCCGCGAGCGAAGTTCCGGCAGCATCTCCGCATAGCGCTTCCTCGAAGTCCCCGCGGCATACCCCCAGCGCTCAAGGCTGTAGTCGAGATCGACCGCCCCGTTCTCCCGCACCGTGAAGTTCAGCTCCTCTTCTTCCTTTGCTCCGAGTTTGGCGTCCGGCACCGTGACGGCACCGAAGTCTCCCGTCTGCGGATCAAGGGACAGCGAGCCGTTGAAGGCCGTCGCGCCGAGCGGCGTGTACTCGTTCTCCGCACCGAGGAAATACGTCGTCGTCTCTCCGCCCCACCAGAGGAATCCGCCCGTCCTCACTCGGACACGGCAGAGCGCGTACTTGAACCGCGCTACATTCGGACAGCGATACAGATCCAGCGAAATAAGCTGCATGTCCGTCTGCGCCGTGTCGCCCGCGAAGACTATGTCCGCGTCGTATCCCGCGCCCTTGAGAAGCGCACAGAGAGTCCGGATGTACCCGACGCGCGTCGCATACCGCTCCTTCAGGACCGTCTTAGGATCGACGATATGGTCCTCGAGCCGAATCTCGCCGAACGCGGGGCCGACGCGGCGGATGTGCCGCGCCATCCAGTCGCGGATGCGCAGGAGGTCCGAGGGCTTTTCCTTCGTCGACGGAGAAGTGAAGTCCTCGGCGAGTATCTCGGACGGATCAAGCGGCTCCGGGTCTATCGCGCGGTACCGCTCGGCGGCGGACTTGAAGTCGCCGCGCGATTCGGTGCGGTGGTCGCGCCAGAGCTGGCCCGGCGGAAGCATCGGCTCGTCCGCAAGCAACTTCGGTTTCACCACCTCGCGCTTCCAGTCGCCGATGCGCACCGAGAGGAAGTCCGTCGGAGTGAACGTGTCGAAGTATAACGTCGCGTAGAACGGCATCGGCGAGTCCTTCACGGTCGTGACGACTGTGTAGGAGACAAAGCTCCCGACTTCGACGGACGGGAGATTCACGACAAGTTCCTTTGACGCAGGGTAGCGCGGGGCGGAGGCGACCCAGTCCGCGTCGAGTACATTCGTCTCCTTCTCCCCCGCGAACACGACCTGTCCGTTCCTGTTCGAGACGGACGCCGAAACGAGCTCGACGTTCTTCCATGTCGGGTTGTACGAGAACTTGAGCTCCGCGGCGTTTTTCTTTCCGTCGTACGTAAGGATCTCCTTCACGACCGTGTTCGTCGAGACCCACGAGAAACTGTCCGTCAGGTCGTAGGTGAGCGTGCGCGAGACGATGCGCTCGTTCGCGTTCGCGAGTCGGTTCTTCGCGAAGGCGGGCTTCGCGCGCTCCGCCTTCTCGACGCGTTTGATCTTCTCGCGAAGTTCAAGATACTCCTCCGGCGAAAACTCGACCGCGCCGATCGAGAGCCGGCGCGAGAAGACAAGCGTGTCGCCGTCGCGGGAGAAGGAGCGCGAGAACGAATAGCCGCCGTCGATCGTCTCGTTAGACGGAAGCGACACCGTCTCGCCTACTGCTCCGCCGAGGTCGATCTCGAGTTCCTCCTCGGTGGAGGCCGTGGAGGAAAGCTTCAGCGGATACTTTCTCTGCTCAAGAGCGGTGCGTCCCTCGAGAAGCCAGTTCGCCGTGCCGAGCGCGGCGGAGAGCGTCGGGACGGACATCTCGTCGCGCGTCTCGCCCTTCAAGAGCGCCTCCGGGAACTTGACGAGGATCTCCGCCTTCAGCTCGGACGCGGTGTCCTGCAGGTCCTTAGGAGTTATCTCGCAGCGGAGAAGCTCCGCACCGGACGCGACGCCCGTCGCGACCTTCTCGAAGAAGTCGCGCCTCTCTTCCGGCTTCAGCGACAGAAGATGGCGGCGGTAGGCGTTGTCGTTGAGTCCGCGGAAGGCGAGCGAATACTCGACGAGGAGCGATCCGTCCTTCGCAAGGCGTCCCTTTCCGGACACCGCGACGGCGTTCTTCTCGGGCGGGACGACGGGAGAGGTGCGCAGCATATCGCCCTCCGGCGTCGCCACGAGGTACGAGCAGTCGCTCAGGTACGACGGCAGCAGGTCGCGGCTCGACTCGTCCGTCGGATCCATAAGCACGTATTCTCCGTCCATCTTCGCGGCGACGATCGCGTGGTTGAAGAACGGAGACGGCACCTCATCGTCCATCTTCGCGCGACCAGCGCTGATGAGGACGGGGTACGCCTCGAATCCGGCGATCCTGAGCATCGCGACGAGAAGCGCGGCCTTGTCGCGGCAGACTCCGTATCGGTTGTCGAAGGTGAGCGACACGTCGTGCGGCGCATAGCCAGGCGATGTATCTTCCATCGTGAGGCCCATGTAGCGAACCTCCTGCGAGACGAACTTGTAGATCGCCTTGAGGAGGTCGTCGTTCGCGGAGCGGCGAATCTCCTCGACCTTGTTCGACATCGCGGCGTTCGTCTTCTCGAGGTGCGGAAGGCAAAGCTCCCAGTACCACTTCGACAGCTGCGGCCAGCTCTCCGCGGTCGAGACGCGCAGGTGCTGTCCCTGCGTCCAGAACGGAGGCATCGACGGCTCGGGGAACATCTGCGCAGAGTCCTTCGCCGTCCAGGTGTAGACGACGCGATCCCCGTTGGTGACGACCGAGGACTCCATGTTGCCGAGCGGATGGCGCACGGCGATGTTCCTGAGCGGACGCGACAGAGGGCCGTCGATCTTCACGGACGCGCGGACTATCGGGTCCGTCGACTCGAAGAGCTCTATGTCAGCCCACTGGTCCTTCACCCGGCTCTTCGTCGCCTCGCGGCGCGTTATGACATGGCGCGTCTCGCCAACCTTTAGTCCGGGAACGACGCACGACAGCGTCTTGTCGAGTGGGTCGTAGATGTTCATCGACGAGGCGGAGTTGTCCGTCGCCTCCTTGAGCGTCTTCGCGAAGTCGACTGCGCGCGTCTTGCCGTCCGCGCCGATGATCTCCACGAGGACGATCTCGCCCTTCCCGTAGCGGAGCGAGTAGTCGAGCGATATGGTCGAGAGCTCGCGGCGTCCCTTCTCGGTGAGCGCCTTGACCCATTCCTCGTCCGTGGTGACGTATGTTCCGTCCGCCTGGTAGACGGTCTCAATCTGGTCGTTGACGATTACGGTATCCGCGTCAGGGTATTTCTCGGACGTTATATCGTCCGCGGAGAACGCAACTATGGCCGCGACTGCGGCAGCGAGGCATGAAATGTACTTTTCCATGCCGCGCATTTTACCATTTTCGCGCCTCCCTGCGCAACAGCGGCACCAACTTTATCGCGCCCTCTGTATACACGAAACCGAAGCGCTGAAGATGACGCTTCGGTCTGGTGCAACAAGTTAACTGTTAGAGTATATGCGCGTTTTGGTGGACAATGACAAAAAACTTCGCGGTAAAATAAAATTGCTATTTTTTCGCAATACGCGCGCGAATCTGATCGGTTAAGATGACAATAAAGAGCGCCGCCATCGAAAACTCCATGCCGTTCGTCCAGGCGCGGAGGCGGTCTGGGTCAACGACATGCCCAAGCACGGACACCACAATCGCGCCTACGGTAAGCCCCACGACCCAGTAGGAGTGGTTCATAACCGAAAGCGCCGTGCAGTAGTACAAGTTGCGCCGCGGGTCCTTAAGCGGACACGCCGCCTCGAGCGCGTAGTTCTCATCCGTGAGCATAAGGACGAGGTACGCCTTGCGAACGAGCGGCACGTCCTTCCAGCGCGTCAGCATCGTGAAGCCGTAGAACGCGTAGCGGAAGTTCACCGCGAGCGTCATCAGCGCGAATGCCGCCCACGAGGCGCGCTGCGCTATCTCGCCGACGCCGGCGATGGACATCGTTCCCGTCACCCAGAGGGCGGACGACAGAAACGCCCACAGCGGCGCGAGCACGACGTCGCCCTTCGCCGCCAGCAGCACGCCCGCGACGAAGCCCATCGTCGTGTAGCCCATCAGCACCGGCACCGAGTCGATGAACGCACGGCGCAGTATCGCGCGGCGCTCCCGCCGCGGAATCTCATTCCCCCCGAGCTCCATCATTCCCACTCGATCGTTGCCGGAGGCTTCGAGGAAATGTCGTAGACAACGCGGTTGATGCCCCTGACCTCGTTGATGATGCGGTTGGACATCACAGCGAGCGTCTCGTAGGGAAGGCGCGTCCAGTCCGCAGTCATCGCGTCGATGGAGTCCACCGAGCGGATTGCGCACGTGTACTCGTACGTCCTCTGGTCGCCCATCACGCCGACGGTCTTGACCGGGAGCAGCACCGCGAACGTCTGCCAGATCGACTTGTAGTTCGGGAGCTTCTTCACTTCCTCCTGCACGCGGAGGTCCGCCTGCTGGAGAAGCTTCACCTTCTCCTCGGTGACCTCGCCGAGGATCCTCACGCCCAAGCCAGGGCCCGGGAACGGCTGGCGGTCGAGGAGCTCGTCGGCCATGCCCATGACGCGTCCTACCGCACGCACCTCGTCCTTGAAGAGGTCGCGAAGCGGCTCCACGAGCTCGAACTTGAGGTCGGGGGGAAGTCCGCCGACGTTGTGGTGGGACTTGATCGTCTGCGACGGACCCTTCACCGCGTGCGAGCTTTCGATGACGTCGGGGTAGATCGTGCCCTGTCCGAGGAAGCGGCAGTGCTTGAACTTGCGCGCCTCGTCCGCGAAAACGTCAATGAACGTCTTGCCGATCGCCTTGCGCTTCGCCTCCGGATCGTCGAGACCTTTAAGCGCGTCGTAGAACTTCTGCGCGGCGCGCGCCACGGTGAGGTCGAGTCCGAGCTTCGCATGGAACATCTCCTCCACCTGCTCCGCCTCGCGGTAGCGGAGGAGTCCGTTGTCGACGAAGATGCAGTGAAGGCGCGTGCCGATCGCCTTGTGCAGGAGAACGGCGGCGACGGACGAGTCGACGCCTCCCGAAAGCCCGAGCACAACCTCGTCGTCGCCTACCTGCGCCTTGAGCTTCGCCACAGTGTCGTCGATCCACGTCGTCAGCTGCCAGTCGGCGTTGGCGCGGCAGATGTTGAAGACGAAGTTGGAGATGATCTGCTTTCCGTGCTCCGTATGGACGACCTCCGGGTGGAACTGGATGCCGAAGAAGCGGCGGCTATCGTCGCGCACCGCGGCATAGGGGCAGTTCGCGGACCTCGCGCTCACCTTGAAGCCCTCGGGTATCGCCGCCACGCGGTCGCCGTGGCTCATCCAGACGACGAACCTGTCAGGAAGCCCCTTGAAGAGCTCGTTCCCCGGCTCGACGGTCATCTCGGTCTTGCCGTACTCGCGCTTCTCGCCCGGCTGTACCTTCCCGCCGAGCTCCTGGCTCATGAGCTGCATTCCGTAGCACACGCCGAGGATCGGGATGCCAAGCTCGAAGATCGCGCGGTCGATTCCGGGCGCGCCCTCCTCGAAGACGCTGTTCGGCCCGCCGGAGAGGATCACGCCCTTCGGCGCGCGCGCGCGGATTTCGTCCGCCTTGATGGTGAACGGGACGATTTCGGAGTAGACGTGCTGCTCGCGTATCCTGCGCGCTATGAGCTGCGTGTACTGGGAACCGTAGTCGAGAATCAGAATAGTGTCCATGGATGCCACCTTGTCTTTTGTTGTCAAATTTCCGCCAGCGAGTTGAGCCTGTCGATCCAGAGCTTGCCGAGCGCGTCCTTGCGCTTCATGTGCTCCGTCGTCGCGGCGACGAACGGATTCGTCTCGAACACCCCGCGCACGCCCTCGAAGTCGGCGTCCGCGGTCGTTCCGTCGCCGTCGAATCCGAACCCCGTCTTCGCCGAGAGGGAGAACTCCTTCTTCGCGTCGTCGTAGAGCATCCGGTCGAGGCGCAGCACCGAGTCGCGCCAGCGGCGGAGGATCATGACGAGGTCGCGGTAGGTGATCTTCCCCTCCTCGAGTCCGTAGTAGCGGAGCATCAGGTCGTACGCCCACACCCATTCGTAGTCGTAGTACTTCGCGTGCAGCTCCTCGAAGCGGCGGTCGAGCTCGGCGCAGGACGATATCGCGCCGGACTCTATGTCGTCCTGTATCGCGGCGACGCAGGAGTGCGGCGCGATGAGCCCCGAGAGGTCCACCCACTTGCCGCGTCCGACGTCTTCCTCCGGCTTCAGGTGCGCGAGGTAGTCTCCGTCGAACTTCTCGAGGCGCGAGATGAGGGAGTTCCCGAGGAACTTGTCGAGCGCCATTCTGTAGAACCCGAGGCCCTTCTCGAGGGCGGACGCGGTGATGCGCGCGCTCTGGTAGGCGTAGGTGTCGCTCGTCGCTCCGGAGAGGCGGCGGAGATCCTCGAGGACCCCGATGCCGCGCACCATCTTGTCGATCGTGTACGGCGAGAGCAGGTTGAAGTTCACCTTGTCGAGCCGTCCCGCCTTCGCGCGGCGGTCGCGCTTCGGCCATTTCTGCACGTCGCGTATCGTGCCGACGGACCTGAGGTTCACGCCAGGCACGAGGTACGTCTCGCCCTTCGACTCGATGAGGTACGAGAACGGAAGCGCGGACGTGTCGGGATGCGTCGTGTGGCGTCCCATGACGAGCGAGAACGCGCCTACGCGCGCGGGCCAGAGGACATACGAGTCGCTCGACGTCTTCGAGCCGCGCTCGAGCGCGCCCTGGTGTATCGGCCCGAGCTTGTACATGTGGTTGGACTGGTTCGAGCCCGAGCCCGCGTTCATGAAGCTGAACATTCCCGCGATGAGGAGCGTCGACTTGTGGTGCGTCACGGTGAAGGGTCCGGCGAACACCGCGCACGCCTCGCCGTTCTCCTCCTGGCAGTTGCAGAAGAAGAGGGAGTCGCTCGCGGAGTAGCCGTGCCCCAGCTCGCAGGACTGCCCGACGAAGCAGCGCGTCAGGCGCGTCGCGTCCTCCACGCTCGAGCCGTCCTGCACGATGAAGTCGTCCGCAATCACTCCGCGTCCGATGACGACGGGCGAGTCCTTCCTGCTCGCGAGCGTTCCGTTAGTGAGCCGCGCCGCGCCGTCCACCACCGCCGCCTCGCCGATCTTGACGCCGCAGATGAGCCCCGTGTCCATCACGGTCGCGCCGGCGCCGATCGTTCCGCGCTCCGAGGACGCCGCCTCGGCGAACGCGCGCGCGAAGCCCTTGAGCTTCTCGATGAGGACCGGCCTGTGGCGGTACATCGCCTCGAGGTACGCCTCGTGCGCAGTGAGGTTCTCGTGTATCGCGACCTCGCGTCCGCCCGTCTCGTTCAGGACGGCGACTTCCACGCCGTTGCCGAAGGACGACCTTCCGTCGACGTAGATCTTGTCGACGTTCCCGACGTGCGCGCCGGGTCCGATGTCGTAGTTCGCGATGTAGCTCCTCACGTTGGCGATGCGCGCGTCGTCTCCGACGGTGACGTTGTGGAGAGTCGCGTTGTAGATTCCGGACGGCTTCTTCACCCCGCCCGGAAACGTGAATTCGCCGGAGAAGCGTCCGAGGCGGCAGCGCCCCGAGAACGCGGCGGATGCGACGCGGGACGCGTCGAAGTCGTCTGCGACCTCTACCGCGTTCCAGTCCTCGGCCGTGCATCCCGCGGACTCAAGCCGCCCGATCTCCTCCGCCGCAAGCTTGCGGTACTTCATTCCTTTGCTCCTTCATGAATCCCCCCGGACCATAAAAATCACCAGCTCATGCGCGTCGGGACCCCGCCTTCGTGCATGACCTTCTTGATGTCGGCTATCGTGTAGTCGCCGAAATGTATCATCCCCGCGACGATCGCCGCGTCCGCCTTCGCCTCGCGGAACACCGTGACGAGGTGCTCGGGCCTTCCCGCGCCGCCGGACGCCACGACGGGCACTCCGACCGCCTCCGCGATGAGGCGCGTGATCTCCAGCTCGAAGCCCTCGCGCGTTCCGTCCGCATCGACCGAGTTGACGACGATCTCACCAGCGCCGAGGTCCGCAGCCCTCTTCGCCCACTCGACGGCGTCCATTCCCGTGAACTCGCGGAATCCGCGCGTCGTTATCTCGTATCCGCTCGGAGTCTTCCCGCTCCGCACCGGATCCATGCCCAGCACGATGCACTGCGCGCCGAACGCCTTCGCGCCCTCGGCGATGATGCCGGGGTTCCTCACCGCGAGGGAGTTGACGGACACCTTCTCGGCGCCCGCGAGGATGACGCGCTCCATGTCGGCGACGCACGATATGCCCCCGCCGACGGCGAACGGGATGCGCACCGACTTCGCGACGGCCTCGACCATGCCGATATCGATCGGACGGTGCTCCGCCGACGCCGTGATGTCGTAGAACACGAGCTCGTCGGCTCCGCCGTCGGAATAGCCGACGGCCATCTCGACCGGATCGCCCAGGTCGACGTTGTTCTTGAACTTGACGCCCTTCGTGACGCGGCCGTTTCGCACGTCGAGGCACGGTATCACTCGCTTGGTCAGCATTGGGAATGTGAAAGTTTAAAGGTTGAAAAGTTGAAAGGTTTCGGCTACCGGCGCCGGACGTCGAGCCAGGCGCGGAGAAGATCGAGTCCGACGCGGCCGGATTTCTCCGGATGGAACTGGCACGCCCAGAGCGGGCCGCGCTCCACCATCGCCGTGAACTTCACGCCTGCGTACTCCGTGACGAGCGACGTCTCCGGCACGACCTCGGCGTAGTAGGAGTGGACGAAGTAGAACTCGCGCCCGGAGAAATCCGCGGCACATTCGCCGCGCTCCGTCCGAGACACGTCGTTCCAGCCGATCTGCGGAATCTTGTCTCCCGTCCCGTCCGGGAAACGGCGCACGCCGCCCTTCACGATGCCGAGGCAGTCAACACCGCCGTCCTCCTCGCTGTGGTCGAAGAGAATCTGCATTCCGAGGCATATCCCCAGGAACGGACGCCCGTCCGTCGCCGCGGCCTTGACCACTTCGACGAGGCCAAGATTCCGCAGGTTGTCCATCGCGCTCCTCGCGGCGCCCACGCCGGGGAAGACGACGCGGTCCGCCGACGCGATGGCGGCGGGGTCGCTCGTCACGACCGTCTCGACGCCAAGCGCGGCGAACGCATTCTTCACGCTCGTCAGGTTTCCGGCCCTGTAGTCGACTATTGCTGTCATAAGGGCGTATATTTTACCATTTTCAGCGCCCTCGCGTCTATCGGACCAGCAACGGTTTTCACTCCTCCACGACGACCGAACGGAACTCTATCGCGCCGCCCTCGGACTGGAGCGCTATCGCGCCCTTCGGAGTCTTCACGCCCTTCACGCGGTTCATCTCGACGCCGTTGAGGCGCGAGACGAGCTCGTCGCCCTTCGCCTCGATCTCGAGCTCGTTCCACTCGCCAAACGCCTTCTCGGCGGACGGGACCTTGCGAGGCGCGGCGGCGATGCCGGACAGCGCGTCCGCTGGATTGTACGGCGTGCGCGGCGCGACGCCCTCAAGCACCGAGCCGCCGAGCGCGAAGATCGAACACGCGCCGTTCGGATCGAGCTGGTTCTCGTAGCACGTCGGGACGAACGTGCCCGTCTCGCCCGAGAGGCGCAGGAATATGCCGGAGTTCGGATGCTCCGTCTTGCGCCACCAGCGGTACTGGAGCTTCAGCTTGAAGTCGCCGAAGTCGGCGCGCTTCGTGCGCAGATAGCCAAACGGCGTGCCGGTGGTGCGTATCGCGCCGTCGACCACCGACCAAGTCGGCTCCTCGGCGGAATATCCGCCCGTCGCGTCGTTGTCCGCGACCGACACCCATCCGGAGAGGTCCTTGCCATTGAATACTTCCGCAGCGGAGCACGCGGCTCCGACAAGCGCCGTCAAAACGATAGCAACAGTTTTCATGCCGTATATTTTACCAAAACCCACAGCCCTCCGGCGAAAAGATTGACGCGGCATCGCGATTTCGCCCACGCCATAATCTCACAGCTCGGCAAGAATCCTCGCCCGCTGGAAGGCGTGCTCATCTTGTGTGATCAGCCCTTGGGCGAAGTACTTGTCGAGCCGCCTGAGTCGCGCGGGAACGCTGAGGTCGACTCTGCCTGTACCCCTTCTCTTCACTGATAATCTACTCGATCCTCCCCTTCTCGCACTGCACTTTACTGCACCATCTCTGCCATCCTAAAATCGAAGGTCGCTTGTATTTCAGCCTTCTACCCAAATACTAACGCTGTCGGCTACGCGCAGAGCGGATTGCAGAATGGAGCAACGATGGTCACTCCGCAGTTCGTTAATGTAGGAGCTGGCTCGACTCTTGATTTGCAGACGCTAAAAGCAACGGGCGATAATGCCTCGGACAATGTCCAGATACAGGTTCTTGATGCGTACGGAAGAACTCAGGTTTCTTACGACTGGAACGACTGGGCGGCTTCTACAGCTTGCTGGGTCGATGGTGATTGGAACCCCGTTGAAGAAGTGAGCATTTCCGCAGGACAAGGACTTTGGGTGATGGGTTCTGCATCAACGCAGGGGATCCTGTCGGCAGGAAAAGTTGGGCGTGACGATGTTGTTGTTGTGCTTAGAAACGGGGGCACCGGAGCTGGCAACCCATTCCCTGTTTCGATTGATTTACAGGACATCGTTGCCGAAGGAGACGAGGCCTCTGACAATGTTCAGATTCAGGTTCTTGATGCGTATGGGCGCACAGTTGCATCGTATGATTGGAACGATTGGGCTAATGCGACTGCTTGTTGGGTCGACGGCGATTGGAATCCAGTAGAAAATGTAACCATAGAGCCCGGGCAGGGGCTTTGGGTTATGGGTTCTTCGACTTCGCAGTCCATTAGGTTCTCCTCTCCAACACTATAATTTATGTGCGTGGGATAGGCTCATGCGCTACAAAAGGAAAAAAACAATGAAAAAACTACTGATTATGGCAGCATTAGTCCTTGCTGGTGTTATGGCAAATGCTGCGTCATTCAACTGGCAAGCTGCCAACATATATGGGGCGGATGGAACCACTAAATTCACCGGAACCGCTACTCTATATGCAATAATAGGGGGAACTGCTACAGAGGTTCATTCTGCAAGCGTATCAGCAGGTGCAATTTCCAAAGCAAATACAGAGTTTTCCTCTACATCAATGACAGCTGGAAATAATTATGATTTCTATTTTGTCATTGAGGACGGCGGCAAGCAATTCACGTCTGCAGTTAAAGCCGATGTTGCCGCGCAGGCTACAGCCACGGTTACAATCAACTTTGGCAATATGCAGACCGCAACACAAAATGCCGGCAACTGGCAGTCTGTACCTGAGCCGACGAGTGGACTTCTGCTCATCCTCGGCATGGCTGGTCTTGCTCTGAAGCGTAAGCGCGCCTAAGACAAACGGGGCCTAGTGCCGCACGGAGAGCGACCTCTAACGGGGTCGCTCTTCTGCTATATTCTGCACTTGCCCTTGACAAGGAATGCCGTCGCGAGCTCTATTTATAGGCTCGCGGCGGCACTCATGCGTTGTCGGCTACGCTCAGAGCGGGTTGCGTTCCGGGTTCACTATGGCAACCCCACAGTTCCTTGGCGTGGGTTCCAATACCGCTCTTGACTTGCAGT
>JAEEGF010454758.1_pt1 | contig 12019 bp, 11 predicted proteins | sample 9134171 | NCBI WGS metagenome assembly JAEEGF01 (sample SAMN16246542, study PRJNA631951) | gut metagenome | biome: gut microbiome; feature: rumen; material: AP-attached | host: Bos | place: Iran: Karaj | collected 2018-10 | reverse complement strand
ATGGAGATGTAGAAAAAAGCGTTATCGTTTTTACTACACAAAAGGATGTTGCAGGAACCGGCTACCTTACTTTTGATTACGAAGAAGAAGACAAAGATTCTGACAACTGGCTCTATATGCCTGCAATGAAAAAGACTCGTCGTATTGCTTCAAGTGGAAGCGAGAGCGAAGGCTCTTTTATGGGAACAGATTTCACTTATCAGGATATGGGAGACCGCAGCCTTAACAAGTACGATTATAATTTGTTAGGTGAGGCTGACGTTGATGGAGTTGCCTGTTACAAGGTTGAATGTATCAGTAAGGAGCACACAGAAAAAGACCCGCGCTATATCAGCTATATCGGTAAGTCAGATTACATTCTTCGCAAGTGTGAGTTTTATGACCGTCAGGATCAGCTTCACAGGGTGTTAACTTGTACTAACTTTACGACAATTAAGGGCTTTACAACTGCACAGGTTATGAAAATGGAAAACGTTCAGTCTGGTACCTGGTCGCTCATCGAATCAAAAAATATCGCGTATGATGAAGATGATATCGACGACTCTCTCTTTACTGTGGCTGCACTGGAGAAGGGAAGAATCAGGTAATAGGTTCCAGGGAGGAGGGGAAAGCCTTCCCCTCGCTCGCACTGCGTTGCTCGCTACCCCTTCTACGGGGGTACACCCCCGTAACACCCCCAATAGGAGTTCATATGAAAAAAATAATTTTAATAACAATACTAGGAGTTCTTGCCAGCAGCCTGCTTTTGGCTGAAGGTGGAGCCGAATTCTCCGGGGATATTGAAAGTCTCTGGGGAGTTGGTGCTCCATGGACAGACAGCAATACAAGTGGCGGTCGCTTTAGCTTAGGAACAACTAACTTTACTGGTAAGCTCGATGCTTATTACGGGAACAGCTCTGCTTATGCTGAAGCAAGTTTTTCGTATGATGCAGTAAACAAAGCCGGCGGAAATCTTTCCAATGGCTTTGACCTTTCACTCGGAGAACTCTGGCTGGATTACACAGATTCTTTCTGGGGAATCCGCATTGGTCGTCAGAAAGCAGCCTGGGGTAAGGCTGATGGAATCGATATCGCAAATGTTTTGTGTCCGTCTGATAAGAGCAGTTTTGCGGCCATGACAGGGGACGATTCTAAACTCCCGATAGATGCAATTCGCCTGTCTTTAAGTGGTAATTCATTTACCGCCGATGCTTACTGGATTCCTTTCTTTACACCTGCAGCACTTCCTCTTGATGAAGGAAACTCTTTACGGAAATTTATAGTACCTTCAAAGGTTGAGTTTCCTATTACCCCGGGACAAAATCTGTCTTTACCAGTAACAATTGGCAAACTGGAAAAACCGGAGCTTGCAATCTGGAATGGTGAATACGGCCTAAGACTTTCAGGATATTTTTCTGCTTTTGATCTTTCTATTTACGGTTTTTATGGTTGGGATGATATTCCATGCTTAGATTATACAATCAGCTATGGAGATCCTGCCGTTGCCGAAAATCCTGCTACTGCAATGCCGAACGGTCTTAATATAAGTGGTAAATATGAAAGAATGATTATGATAGGTGCAGATGCGGCTCTTCCTATAGGAGAAACAGTTCTTCGTCTTGAAGGTGCATTTTTCCCGCAGCGACATTTTCAGAAAAAAGCTGATAAAATTATTGAAGAAAAAATTACAGAAGCCGCAAAAGCTGCCGCTTCCGGAACAAGCCCTACTGAAATCAAAATATCAGAACAACGTAATCAGCTTTCTGCTCTTGCAGGTATAGACTGGATGCCAAGTGGATGGACAATTACAGCTCAATATTATTGTGATTATGTTTTTGAAGAACTGGAAAATATAGAACGCAAAAACGCATATGAGTATGGTGCGACACTGAGTATTTCTAAATCCTTAGTCAACGAAACTCTGGAGCTTAGTTTTTCAGGGCTCTTAGGCTTTAATGATTTTGACAGCATGCTTTCACCATCAATTAAATACAGCCTTTCAGATCAAATCAATATCGGCTTTAATGCTTTCATATTTATTCCCGGTCCTGACCGCGACGGAAAGTATGGGGCTTATAAAGATTTGAGTAGTATCTGTCTGAATGCAAAGTTCTCTTTCTAAGTAGAATTCAATTTTCATTCGAAATGTATTGAGAATTATATACTTTAATGAGAATATGCTGGTAAAACTAACGATAGTTGGGGGAAAGTATAATGCTTACTGAAAATCAGAAAAATGAATTGAATAAAAAGGCTTGCAAAGTAATAAAAAGTAAACAGATTTTTAAGACAGAAATGTTAAAAAGATTTTCCCCTTCTGATGTGGAAAAAGCCTGGACTGATGCTGAGCGCCGCCTTTTTGAAATGTATGCATCACATACAGATTTACCAAAAGGAGTAAGTGCCCACACTGATTCATTTATTTTCCCGGCAGCGGCTATTTATATTGCAATGAAAGAAATTGATAAAGATGCTGCCTGGAAAATTATGAAAAAAGTTATGGCAGAAAAATCAACGAAAACCGGACAGATGATTGCAAAATGCTGCAAAATCCCGGGCTTCAAAAAATTCTTTCTTGGTATGTGGGATTCAATGAGTCACAAAATGTTCGGTGAAACAGCGGGCTTTAAGAATATATTTTACCCTGCAGAGAAAGGCTGTTTTCGCATGGATATTACGCAGTGTCCTTATCACACCTACCTTACAGAAGTCGGTTGTCCGGAATTGAATGTTTTATTCTGTGAAAACGACATCTATGCATACGGCAATTTGCCAGGTCTTAAGTTTACAAGGACTAAGACAATTGGCGCAGGTGACGAGCTGTGTGATTTTAAGATGGAGCTTTTATGACAGTCCAAAAGACGAGTATTTTTCCGGCTTCAAGGAAAACTATTTTTGAAAATTTGCTGAAACTTGAAACTTTGCAGTATATTGTGTTTCCGTATGCGACATTTACGCCTCTAGATGTAGATTCTTCGTTTAAGTGGGGAGTTGGTACAGCTTCGTCTTACAAATTCAAACTTTTCGGATTTATCCCGATGGGAACACACACAATCAGAATTGAACGCTTTGACGAAAAAACAGGTGTTTCAAGCAAAGAAGGCAACAAATTTGTACCAGTCTGGAATCATGAGATTTTTCTTGAAGAGATTGACGAAAACAAGACGGAATATACCGACAGAGTTACAATCAAGGCCGGTTGGAAAACTTTTTTCGTGTGGCTCTGGGCAAATGCGTTTTACGCCCACCGGCAGCGCAAATGGAAAAAGCTGTTAATAGTGTAAAACAACTGGCTGATTTTTGAAATGTTTAAGCTGTTTTTTGAAAAAACATATATTATTGTCGTTCCGTCGTTTAAAGATACCCTTGTGCATCATCATAATATGCTTCATGTGTTTTTTAGTAACAGTGAACTGGTGATGAAGGCCGGTGGAAAAACGGTCAGCGGTAACGTAATAATTCTTGAAAACGATGTTGAACATAAGGCTCCGGAAGGCGAAATTGCATTTTTTCTTTTTGTAGATCCTACTTCTCATTTTGCTGAGGTTTTACGCGATAAGTTTTTAAAAGGGCTGCCAGTTGTGGCGGTAAATTTTTTTCATTCAGATTTTGATAAGGCAGGTCTCACCGAAGAAATCATCAAAAAAACTGTTGTAGATTTTGCCGGGGATTTTGAGTTTTCAAAGCTCAATCTTGATGAAAGGGTTCTTCAGATATTAAAAAATATTGATGATTTTGAACACCTTGGAGAGCGAGTTAAAGACCTTGCAGAAAAATACTCTTATTCAGAAAGCTATCTTACACATTTATTTAAAAGCGAAACGGGGATTGCCCTTAAAAGCTATCTTCTTATGAGGCAGTTTGAATATGTTTGGCATCAAATAATGAAGGGGAAAAGCCTGACAGACGCCTCAATGGATGCAGGCTTTTCATCTCCATCGCATTTTTCTGATGTCTGCCGAAAGCTCACCGGAATAAGCGTAACAAAAGCAATCGTTTAAAAAGCAGATTTATAGAAGTGACATTCTTCTTTTTATCATATCATACAAGCTATGTGAGGTTTGATATGATAAGTCAAAATTATTTACAGTCCACAAGGCTGCTTGATTATAATTCAGCTTCGATAAAAAAACTTGTAGAGAGCAGGGGCTGGAAAAAACTTTCGCAGCTTGAACAAATCAAAGCAATTTATAATTTTGTCCGCGATGAAATTCTTTTTGGCTATAACATTGATGATGACATTCCTGCGTCAAAAGTTTTAAAAGACGGCTACGGGCAGTGTAATACCAAGGGAACGCTTTTTATGGCGCTGCTTCGTGCCTGCGGGGTGCCATGTCGTGTTCATGGTTTTACAATAGATAAAAAACTTCAGAAAGGGGCAATGACAGGTTTTGTTTATAAAAATGCTCCAAAGAATGTTTTTCACAGCTGGGTAGAAGTTTATTTTGAAGATGTCTGGTATGAGCTTGAGGCCTTTATTCTGGATAAAAAATATCTTGAAAAGCTCCAGACTATAAACAGTGAATGTTGCGGAAGCTTCTGCGGTTTTGGCTGTGCAGTCAAAGATTTTAAAAATCCTGTTATTGATTTTAACAGAAACAATACATACATCCAGAGCGAAGGAATAAATCAGGATTTTGGAGTATATGACAGCCCCGATGAACTTTTACAGGAACACGGTCTGGAGCTAAGCCCCTTGAAAAAGTTTGCCTACAGACATCTTGGCCGCCGCTTAATGAATAAAAATGTAAAGAAAATCAGAAATTATAAAGAGGTTTGATATGAAGTTCATGTATTTTTTTGATTGCAAACTGAAGCGTTTTACGATGTATGGAAAGAGGATGCTGCATCCGTCACAGACTGGAGTTTATCAGGATGGAATAAGCTGCATAAAAGAGGATGATGTTAATCTCTGGTTTTATACGAAGAACGGAGTGACTATAGCGATTGACGCGGGACATCTTGTTTTTAAGGGAATTGAAAAAGAGTTTGAAAAAATCGGAATTGACCCGCGGGCAATAAAAACTCTTTTGCTTACGCATTCTGATGTTGACCACGTTGGAGGAGTGGATCGTACTAATAAAAAATATCTTTATCCAAATGCGCAGGTTTATATAGGGAAGGGTGAGGAAAATTATTTTGATGGTCATGTCTGCCGTATGATAAAAATGGGAATTCCTTTGATGAACCCGGCAAGACTTCGTGATGGTTATAAAACTGTAAGCGACGGCCAGATTTTGAATATCGACAGAATTAAAATTGAAGTTTTTGAAGTGATGGGGCACACGGTAGGTCATGTCTGCTACATCATTGATGATAAGATTTTGTTCAGCGGAGATTGTCTTGCGGTAAACGAAAACGGCGGCTACAGTCTCTTTGAGTTTTTTACACAGAATCCGGCCTTGAATAAAAAGTCTCTTATAAGGCTGCGTGATAAAATTACCGGCTCGGGTGTAAAAGTTGTCTGTACCGGCCACAGCGGAATCAGAACCGATATGTCTAAGCTTTTTGCTCATATTGACCAATCGGCTGTGAGCAGGCCCGGAAATCCTTTTGATCCTACGGCACCGAAGAGTATTAGAAAATAAAATTTTAGGGTGCGCGCAGTTTAGCCGATGAAGATTAATAATCTTTAGGAAGAACACCAAACTTTTTCACAAAGGATTTTGAGTAGTGGCTCATGTTAGTGTAGCCTGACAATTGGGCTGCCTGGGAAATCGGGAGGTCATTTTCCTGTAAGAGGCGGGCGGCGTATTCGAGGCGTTTGTCCTGAACATAGGAGTGCAGGGAAGTGGCGTACATTGTGCGGAAGACTCTGTTTAATTTACTGATGCTCATTCCAAGCTGGTCGGCGACGGTCTGGGCATAGTATTCAAGGGCTGGATTTCGCTGGATTTTTTCGCGAAGACTTTCAACTCTTTCGACATCATTTTTGTTTGGTTGAGGAAGTCGTTTTATTTCATCTGTTTTGTGATAAGCAATCCCGTAAAGTACCAGGGCTGTAAGTTCTATCATTTTGCCTTCGGTGTAAACGCCTTCGTATTCCTTGAAGCGATCGGCTGTGTCTATTTCGGAAAGGACGCGGTACATCTCCGGTGTAATCGTAGTTTTTGTAACGTGTGTCATAAAATGTTCTTTCAGTTTTGTGATATTCTCATCTGTAAAGTATTTTGAAAGCAGTTCCTGAAAGTAGGGTGTCGGCATCTGAAGATTTTTGAAAATAAAGTTTGCACCAGCCTCGTAAGTCATTGCTGTGGCATAATTATTGTTTCTGAAAACACAAACTTCGCCCTTAGACATTTGGACCTGCTCGCTTCCACTGTTAAAAGAATATGACCAGTTAATATCCTGACTCAGATTAAACATAATCTGAATTTCATCCCGGCCGCAATTATCTTTTTCTTCAGCAAAGGTTGTTTCCTGGACCTGTAAATTCCAGCTGTGATAAATTATATTTTCGCGACTTTTTGATTTTTCCAAATTCAGTTTACCAAAGGAGTTTGAGAGGGAACCGCTTCCATCAAGCTCAAGTTTGATAGCCTTACCCTGGACAACTACATTTTTATTTATACTCATAGGATAAGACTATCATAACATTGTTAGTCTAGAATAACAAGTTACTTCTTTCCGAGCGGCTTTGTAAGGTAAATCAAAGCCGGAGTAAGAGTGTAGTCTGCAATAAGTGCAGAACCAAGACCTATCATAGAAAGAAGTCCAACTCTGAACATAGCTGTAATCGGGCTGAAGCAGTACATAAGGAACATAGCGCACAAAATGAAGGTCGTTGTTCCCATAGTCTTTCCGATTTCGCGGAAGCTTTCTGTAACAGCCTCTGAATAATTTCTGCCGATTTCCAGCTTAGCCTTGATATGGTTGGAGAAGTGAATCGTATCATCAACTGCGATACCAAGAATCATAGGCATAATCATCATTGTAAGTTCATCAAGAGCCATATGGAAATAGCCCATGACAGCTCCAATCAGAAGAACAGGAGCAAGGTTTGGAATCATTGCAATTAGGCCTGTTCGAATGCTTGCAAATACGATTATCATAAGAATCGCAATCATGACGAAGGAAGCACCAAAGGATTTTAGTTCACTCTTTACAACAGTTTCGTTCATAGCAGCATTTTCAGCAACAGTACCTACAACTGCAACGTGAGCTGTTGGGAAAAACTTCTTGGCTGCAGTCTCTGCGGCTGTAATATCCTCTACAATCTTGTTTGCATTGTAATCTGAGATTTCTACATGGGCATAAGCGGCATTGTAGTTTTCGGAAAGTTCATCAAAGAGAGCCTCGCTGTTTGAAATCTCATAGAAGAAAAGAAGCTGGGTAAGCATATCCTGTTCTTCAGGGATTGTGTAATAAGTCGGATCATCGCTATTGAGGACGCGGTACATTTCCTTTACCTGTCTTGTAATGCTTCTTACACGAGGTTTTCCGTTTGTGATTTTTGTCATCTGAAGCTTACCTAATTCTTTTTCAAGGTTGTCCAGAGCCAGCATGTTTTCAGGATCTTTAAAAGCATCCTCCTCATCAAACTCAATCATAACGTCGTAGCTGTAAATGTTTCCAAGTTTTGTTTCAAGGATTTTCTCAATACGCTGAACGAAAGGAACCTTGTTTCCCATGAACTTTAAGTAGTCCATGTTAACTTCCATCTTAAGAAGTCCTGGTACACAAAGAGCAATAACAAGGACAGAAATAATTGTAACAAGTTTACTGCGCTTTACAATTTTTTTACCGATTCCTTCAAAAACGAGGTCAGCCTTGGTAGCACCTTTAGTTTCTGCAAGAACAGGTTTCTTGTCTTTTCCATAACTCAGGAAAATCGGAATCAAAATTACAACATAAAGATAAACCATGATTACAACGCAGGAAGCAACAGCACCAAGCCATATCATCGGGCGGATATTTGCAAAGAGGAAGGAAAGAAGCGAAACTGCAGTTGTTATTACCGTGAACAAAATCGGCCAGCCGGATTCGCCTACAGCTTCAATTACAGATTCCTTTCGTTTTCCTGTCTGTCTGAAATGCATTTTGAATGCATTGATGTAGTGCAATGCATATCCGATTGAAAGGGCCATTCCTAAAAGAACAGGGAGTGACATCATATCAGAATCTGCAGGAACGTTTATAAGGCCTGTAAACCCAAGAACAGTACCAATTCCAAAGAGGGTAGCAACAAAAGGAACGATTACGCCGGAAACAGAACGAACAAAAATGATGAGACAAATCAGCATAACAGCAAAACCCATTGCAATTCTGGAAACAAAATCCTTTGTAAGAACATCTTCTTTTTCGGCTGTTGTGTAGGCACTTCCAATTGGCATTAGAGTCCATTTATCACTTTTGAACTCGTCGCTCATTATGACTTTTTCTGCGGCATGACCTACGGCTGTAACATCCTCGCTTTCATTTTTAAAAGGATTAAGCTTTAAGGAAATCCAGCATTCTTTAGCGTTGTCGGAAACAAGATTGTTTACAATAGATTCACGGCTCATAATAAAGGCTTTCTTTTCTGCCAGTTCGCGGGCATCGGTAGGAATACCATCATCAAAAGGACTCTTTACTTCAAAACCTTCTTCATCACCAATAGGGATAGAAACTGTTGTAAGGGAAGTAACCTTATCGGCAAAAGGAACTTCTGTTTCGAGCCGTTCTCCAAGGCGGTCAATCATATTAAGAACATCGGGTGCAAAAACATCATCAGCCTGAACCAGCACAAGAACATACTGGTCGTTTCCAAACACTTCTTTAAAATGGTCAGAATTGGCTTTAATTTCGCTGCCATTTACAATCCAGTCACTGTTGCTGCTTTCTGACCGGAAATTACGCATTCCGGAAATACAGATTAGCGTCCATACAATAAGGATAAAGAGACAAAGTTTGCGGTGCTTTATCTGACCTTCTCCCAGCTTACGAAAGAATAAATTAATTTTTGAAACTTTCATAAAATACTCCATTAAATTAAATGATGTTAGCAAAAACTAACTAATTTTGTATTCTAAGGAGTGTATTTTATCCATTCTATCAAAACCCAACTAATTTTTAACACTTTTCGCTCAAATTTATATTGAAAGTTAGTTGAAAATAACAAAAATGTGTGATATGTTAGTTAAAACAAACAGGAGGCCATAAAAATGACAGATGGTGGAAAGAAGTTTTTGTGGGGAGTAGTTGCAGGTCTTGCAGCTGCCGCTTTTATTAAGACAGATACCTTTAGAAAGGGCTGTGCCAAAGTTGTTGCAGGTGGACTTCAGCTTAAGGATGATGCTAAAGAATACTTTGAAACAATCAAAGAAGATGCCGAAGACGTAAAGGCCGAACAGGACGCAAAGGCTAACGCGTAGTCGGGGGTATATAATGGATTTTACAGTAAAGCATTCTCTGCCGGGGCGGATTCGTATCCGCTATGATAAAGCTAAGATTTCAAAGCGGCAGGCGGCCCTTGCGCTGAGTCTGCTTTCTGTTCAGGAAGGAATGACAGATGTAACAGTAAATTATACAACAGGTTCCTTCTTAATTTACTACGATACAAATCAATTATCTGAAAAACATATTCGTGCCTATTTTATGGCACTTTCAGACAAATATCTTAAAAATCAGGAAATGCTTGAAGCCGTAGATGAGCCTCCGGAACAGGAAAGTCTGCTTTTTGATCTTGCTTACATGACATTCTGGCATTATTTTAAACAGATATTGCCGCTTCCTGTCAGGCTGGTACTTCGCGTGTGGTCTCTTGGTCCGCGTATTTTGAAGGGAACTGAGCAGGTAGCAAAAGGAAATGTTTTCAAATCGGAAGTTCTTGATGCTGCTGCAATCTCTATGGCACTGATTACCGGTGATACAAAAACAGCTTCGAACATCAATTTCTTACTGAATATTGGCGACACGATAGAAGATTTCACAAAAAAGAAATCATATTCAGATCTTGCTAATCGTCTTATATCACAAAATGATCAAGTTCAGCTTGTCTCTAAAAACGAAAAAGGCGAGACTGTTGAAAAATCAGTTCCAGTGTCCTTTGTCAGAAAAGGAGATCTTGTTGCGGTCCGTACGGGCAATATTATTCCGGTTGATGGCGATGTTATTCGTGGTGAAGGTCTTGTAAATCAGGCATCTATTACAGGCGAACCTCTTGCGGTCGAAAAACGGGAAGGGTCTTCTGTTTTTGCAGGAACTATAGTTCAGGAAGGTGAGCTGTTTATTGAAGTTCGTGCAACTGGAAATCAGACAAAGGTTCAGAATATTCTGACAATGATAGATAATTCGCAGGCTCTCAAGGTTTCATCACAGGTGCGTTCGGAGCGTCTTGCTGATTCACTTGTAAAATATAATTTCCTGCTTTCACTTGCAGTTTTCCTTGCTACAGGAAATATGACAAAAGTGATGGCTACTCTAATGGTAGATTATTCCTGCGCTATGAAGCTTGCTTCTCCAATTGCGGTTTTAAGTGCCATGAAGGAAGCTGCTGAGAATGGAATAATAGTAAAGGGCGGAAAGTTCCTTGAAGAAGCTTCGCTGGCCGATACGGTTGTTTTTGATAAAACTGGAACTTTGACTGCGGCAGCACCTCAGCTTTCCCGCATAATAACTTTTGGCGGTCGTACCGAAAATGAAGTTCTTGCGCTTGCAGCCTGTCTTGAAGAACATTTTGCGCATCCAATTGCAACGGCAGTTGTTCATGCTGCTCAGGAGCGTGGAATCCTTCATCCTGAAGAGCATGCAAAGGTTGAGTATATTGTTGCGCATGGAATTGCAACCAAGCTTAATGGCAAAAAACTTGTAATAGGCAGCCGTCATTTTATTTTTGATGATGAGAAAGTAGCGAAGCCTGCAGAACTGGAAGGTATTCAGAAGAAAGCAATTGAAAACGGTGAATCGCTTTTGTATCTTGCAGAAGAAAAACAGCTCATAGGTATTTTTGCAATAAATGACCCGGTAAGAAAAAATGCTCCATCAATCATCAAAAAACTTCATCAAAGCGGTGTACGTAACTGCGTTATGATTACCGGTGATGATGAAGGGGCTGCCCGCAATGCTGCAAAAATCACAAAAATAGATAATTACATTTCGCGTGCTCTGCCGGAAGATAAGTTCAAGTACATTGAAGAACAAAAACATCAAGGTCACAAGGTCATTATGATTGGAGACGGAATAAATGATGCACCAGCACTTGCCGCCGCCGATACAGGAATTGCAATGGGCGACTGTGCTGATATTACCGGTGAAACAGCAGATATAATTTTATCCAGTGAAGATGGTCTGGAAGGCTTATACAAAACCCGCATACTTGGTACAAGACTCATCGAAAAAATTGAAACAAATAATCGTGGCATAGTTGCGGTAAATACTACATTCATGCTGTTGGGATTGTTTGGAATTATCTCACCTTCAATGGCGGCAATCTTGCATAATGCGTCTACTGTTGCATTCAGCGTGAATGCAATGAAACCTGTACTGAACGAAACGAGGAAGGGGAATGCAGTATAACTATTTTCCCGGCCGCCTGCGTTTTCGTGATCCTGTTCTTCGCGACACAGACATTAGAAATGCTGCCCTTGAAGTTGTTCGTCTTATCTGTCCTCAGGCAGAAATCACTTACAGGGAAAGCACCGCAAGCATTCTTGCTGTTTATCCTGCAGATGCTGTAAGCCCTGACAAACTGCAGCCCCTTGTTCCTCTGCTTCAAAAAATAGAACCTAAAATCCGCTTTTATACGTTAAAGAAAAAGCCAGATGTTTTGGCGGGAATTGCAGAAATCAAAATACAGGTTGAAAAAATGATGAAATAAGCTTGCACAGGTTACAGGCATTGATAGGAGAATGAAATGGATTCTAACAAAAAATATCATATCGAAAAAAACACTGTTCAGGAAACTTTAATAATTCCACTCTATGCACGAAAGATATGCTCGGAGCGTTTCCCTCATCTATTTAAAGATGAAGAAGCTGTTCGTATTTGCGGAATGCTAGACTATGATTTTACGGCAAAGGCAAAAAAAATGAACAGTTCTGTTGGATTGTTTGGAGCTCTT
>JAEEGF012002249.1_pt1 | contig 12020 bp, 11 predicted proteins | sample 9134171 | NCBI WGS metagenome assembly JAEEGF01 (sample SAMN16246542, study PRJNA631951) | gut metagenome | biome: gut microbiome; feature: rumen; material: AP-attached | host: Bos | place: Iran: Karaj | collected 2018-10 | reverse complement strand
ATTTGCCGAAAAGGTTCTTCAGCACATGCGCGAAAAGATGCAGGATTTCCAGGAGCAGACAGGAGACTTGTTCAACCTCGAAGCTACACCTGCAGAATCAACTTCTTACCGACTTGCAAAACACGACAAGCAGCAGTTCCCTAACATTATCACAAGTGGAACAACAGAACCATTCTATACAAACTCTTCTCAGCTTCCTGTTGATTACACAGCCGATGTATTTGAAGCACTCGATCACCAGGAATCACTGCAGACTAAATATACAGGCGGAACAATGTTCCACGTATTTATGGGAGAAGCACTCAAGGACTGGAAGAGCTGTGCTGATTTAGTTCGCACAATTGCAAACAAATATCGCATTCCATTCTTTACAATTTCGCCGACATATTCTGTATGTAAGATTCACGGATACATTAAGGGCGAACAGTTTGAGTGTCCTAAGTGTAAGGCAGAAAAAGAAAAGGCTTTGCGCGAAAAGCTCAAGGTTCTGGAAGCAGAAAAAGAGGCTCTTATTGCCGCTGCAAAATAAGTTTAGTGCCGGTAAAATGCCCTGCAGCTGCTGAGCAAAAAAAATAATACCGGCATTAAAGATTTTTTATAAAAATGACGAAAAATATAGTGTAGTTTGGTTGACAATATCCATTTTCTACACTATATTTAGCGTAGGTGGAATAAATATAATGTTGTAATTATTACAAATAAGTTTTAATTGCACATATAAAAAAGGGAGGAAAAAAAATTATGGAAGCAAAAAGAACAATCGCAGAAATCGACAGAGAAATTGAAGAAACAAAAGAAGCCTTGAAAAATGTTCATGGTACAGAAACAGAAGTTTATGCAAGAATTGTTGGTTACTATCGTGCTGTAAAACACTGGAACAAAGGCAAGCGCGATGAGTTCGACCAGAGAAAAATGTTCACGCTTGAAGCAAGCAAAGAATATGATATAACAGAAGCAGATGTTCCTTGTGAATGCTCTGCTCCATCAAAAATAACAAAAGAAGAAGCTGCAGAAACAACAGATCTTAAGAGTGTTACTTATGAAATCTATACACGTGCAACCTGCCCTAACTGTCCTCCAGTAAAGGAGTTTGTATCTCATCTTGAAATGCCTGGTCGTGCAATTGATGTTGATACAAAAGAAGGACTTAATGAAGCTGCAAGCAAGGGAGTTTTTGCTTCTCCTACTGTTATTTTCTACAATGCAGAAGGTGTTGAAACTGCCCGCTGCCATAATGTTGAAGAGCTTGAAGCTGTATTCAGCAACGTAATGGTAAACGCATAAACAATGTCTGAATTAGATTTTGACAGACCTGCCGGTGTTCTGGTAAAGACGACTTTAGTTGACTTTCCCGGACGAGTGGCAGGTTCTTTTTTTCTAAAAGGTTGTAATCTCCACTGCCCTTACTGCTACAATACGGGCCTTGTACTTGGTAATTCTTCTGATGATGATTTTAACACTGTAAACGAACTGTTTACCCTCATGGAAAAAAGACAGGGCATTCTTTCTGGAATTGTTATAAGCGGCGGTGAACCGCTTCTTAATCCATACACAAACGAAATAATTCTCAAGGCCAAAGAACTTGGGTATAAAGTTAAAATTGATACAAATGGCACACTGCCCGAAAAGCTTTCCAAATTATTAAACGATAAAGCACTTCGCCCGGATTTTGTTGCAATGGATATAAAAACATCCCCCGAAAGGTACGGATCCGAAATATGCGGCATGCATTCAAAGTTTTACGGAGATGCACAACACTTTGTAAACGCGCTCACAGAGTCTGCAAGGCTTGTAGCTTCCATGCCGACAGATTCACGGGAGTTCAGAACAGTGTTAGTTCCGCCGCTTGTAAAAAAATCTGACATTGAAAACATGGCGGCCATATTGCCAAAAGATGCCTCCTGGCAGTTTGCTCAATTTCAAAACGGTAACTGTCTGAATCCAATTTACAACAAAATCCCGCCTTACGTTGATGAAGAAATAAACGAGCTTATAGCTTATGCGCAAACTTTTATTGCCAATGCAGCATTAAGATAGTTGACATGAATAAAGCAAAATGATAGTATACCTTCATTGTATGGCGACCTAGCTCAGTTGGTAGAGCACACGGCTCATATCCGTGTTGTCATTGGTTCAATCCCAATGGTCGCTATAATAAAGCTGCCTGGAAGCTTCAAACGCTTCTAAAAGGCAGCTTTTTTTTATGCTCGGAAACCCTTCAGGTAACCTAAAATTTTTTGTTTATTTATATAAATATGTTTACAGCCCGTAAATAAATTTACAAATATTTACAACTTTTTTCAGGTAACCTCCCGACGCAAAAAAAAATAAAAAAAAAGTTTTCCGAAAAAAAAATGGTAAAATCCAATCTTTTTCAGAAAACTTTTTATACGAAAAAGCGTTTTCGGCTGAATCTTATATTCAAATAATGTGATTAATACTCATCTACTGCAGGAGTTTCATCAACAAGAGGAGTGTTTCCTCCAAAGAAATTGTAAAGATTATCTTCTGCCAGGAAATCTGCAAGAGTCCTTGCTTGAGCCTTTGTAAAATAAAAATTGACTATCATTGATTCTTCTGCAACAGAATCATCAACCTTACGTTTTTCATTTACAGTTGGATACATTGTAATTGTAAAATACGGAGATTTTTCCTTGAAGGTATAGCCAAAAAAAGCTTCAGGATATGCATAATTCGAAGTCTGACTTTTTACCATTCCCCAGTAAATTGTAGCTTTTGATTTTCCATATTTTTTATATGATTTTTTATCCTTCCTATCTAACTTTTTGTTTTCAAAATCTTTCAGATAAGAATTAACAGCATTTATATATACACTTCTGGTTTTCTGGTCCATCAGCATTACACAATAAGCTGCCAGAATTGGACTTCCAAATCCCGCATTATACGTCTTTTCATCAATTAAAAAAGTTGCTTCCTGTTTCTTTACCTTAGAATTCAAACCCATTGTTGATAAATCAAAAGAGCCAACTTCCTTGAATTTTACACTCCCTTGTGTTAAACGAGAAAAGAAGGATTCCTGTTTTGGCTCACTTTCACGAGAATCATCGGCGACAGTATCATAAGAATCTGCAGTAGACTTGTCGGTATCATTTACCGTAATTGCAGTTTCATCATCAGCTGAATCAGAATAATCTGAATCCCCACTTACAGTCGTTGAACCATTAGTTTTTGTTGATTGACACGAACATAACAGCATAGAAGCAATAAAAAGTATTCCAGCTGTTCCCATTATTGTTTTTACAAGTTTCATTTTTTTAACCTCGCTTTATATTATCATTTTTTTTATTTAATTCCTATTTATTTTCATAAAAAACAGCAGCCCCCATAAAAAAAATGGGTTGTTAAAAATAATCAAACAGTTTATAATTATCTATTATTGCAATAAGTTCAGGAGTAATCTATGAAAAAAATAATTGTAAGTCTGCTTGTATTTGTAACTTTGCTTACCTCTATATTTGCTGCCGATGACAACAACACAAGAAATGAAGACAAATGGTCTACGTTATCTTATGAAAACATACCTGTTTTAAAAGTTCTTGATTCAAAATATGGTTACACAGTTATTTACCAGAAACACCGTTTGGGAACCGGCTCAACTTTTATTCCGAAAGACTGGGCAAAATATACTTCTGACACACCGCGCAAGCTTAAAATCCGCAATATCAGGAATCCACAGGAATCATTCCTAACTGTAGTTAAAGATGATGGCGAGTTCAAGAGAGTAATTCTTTCTATTCCTAAGTCAAAATCAAACAGTTTATGGGGCGTTATGCCTTCCGGAACTGTTACCGAAGAAGATGCTAAAAAAGATACTTTGGAAGAGCTTGATTTATAAGGCTTTTTTCAAATGTCAATCATAACTAACGAAATCGCCGAAGGATTTAAATCTTTCATTACAAAACATAATTATTTTCTTATTATTGGTCACAAGGAACCGGATGGTGACTGCATTGCCTCCTGTCTTGGCGTAGCTGCAATTCTGGATTCCTTTGGTAAACCATATCAGCTGCTTTCTGCAGGTCCATTCAAAAGAAGCGAAATTAAAAAATATGAGCATAAGTTTTCGAATACAATGGATTTTCTTGATGAAAGTGAGCGAAAACAGACAGGCCTTATCATCACAGACTGTTCAGAAATCATCCGCCTTGGAGATATTGATGATGCAGACTTTAAGGGCTTAGACACTTACGTCATTGACCATCATAAAACATCCGGTCTTCCTGAGAATGCAGAAGGCTACATAAACGCTGATGCCCCAGCCTGCTCTTATTTAATCCAGCTTTTCCACGAAGCCCTGATTGGTCCTCTTTCCAAAAAAACTGCCGAAATCATAATGTTCGGAACCTGTACTGACACAGGCTTTTTCCGCTTCCTTACAAATACAAAAGAATCAGCAGATCTTCTTGCTGCCACTTCAAGACTTGTTTCTTACGGTGTGGAGCCTAAAAAAGTTTATAATGACATCAATTACGGTAAGCCATATTCTACAAGAAAGCTGCTTGGAATCCTCTTAAACCGGGCAGAAAAATATCTTAACGGAAAGCTTATTGTCACCTACGAAACCCTTGAAGATACAAAAAAATACGGCGCCGAAGGACGAGATTCAGATGCTCTGTACCAGCTGCTGCTTTCCGTTAAAGGAGTTGAAGCTGCTGTTTTCCTGCGCCAGGACACCCCTACTACCTGCACCGGAGGCCTCCGCTCTACAGATAAGGTTGACGTATCCATAGTAGCCTCAAAGTTCAATGGCGGCGGTCACAAAAACGCTTCCGGTCTGAGCACAGAAGGAAAAACAGACACTTTAATTCCTGCAATCGTAAAAGAGTTCGCACGGATAATGTAGCCATCCCAACAATAAAATAACTCTATCCAAATAGTTTTGTCACGTCAAATAACCTGACTTTCTCAAAATCCAGCTCATCACAATCCTCACTTGGCACAGAAATTGCATATAGTATTTATCAAACAAAAAAGGAGGATTACATGAAACAGTTTGACTTAAACGAGATTCCTGAAAAAATCAAATCAGGCGAAATCTCCAAAAAGTGTGCAGTACACCAACTGGCGTTGTACTTGTCGAAAAATCCGGCATTATTCGGTTTAAAAACTAAGGATGAAGATTTCAAAAGTGAAGTCATGCTACTGTTCCTTGAACGGGGTGAAAACACAATCGATTTGTATGATCCGGAATACGGTACTTTCTTCACTTATTTTTTCTGCTTTATCAAAAGTCTTACAAACACGGTCACACGATTACGAGCTTCAACGAATGTACGCGATTATCACACCATTACAGAAAGCATTTCTAATTATGAGCAGTATCAGGAAAAATATTCGTCAATCAATTACAATGATTTTGAAAAACCGAAAGTTCCTTATGCTTACAAACAGGTTTCGCCGGAAGCCTTCCAGATTGCCTGTAAATCAAGTGAATACAGCGTTCAAAAGTTTTTATCAACACAAAAAACGGATGACAGCTACAGGCACTTAAAGGAAAGGCTGAGTCTTATTTCTCCGTCAATGGCAGAAAAAATACTCCTCATTCTTGCCTTAAAGTCTGCCTATTACATTTCAGACAAGCAGATTAAAGCAGTAGCCGAAATCTGTAACATAGAAGTCGAACAATTATACGATACAATCCAGCAGATAAAGCAGGAGCTGATTGTACGTGAAACAAGCAAGAAAGAACTCGAACTCAGGAGAAACAAGGCCTACTATCATCATAAAAAATACAGGAGCAGAATAAACTGGACAGATGAAAACCGCGATGATTTCTCTGAATACGAAAGAAAGGCTCTTATAGACAAGTACAACAAGCAGACAGAAAGCTGGATTAAGCTTAATGAACAGCTCAAAAAAGGTGCAATCAACATACGCCCCACGAATAAAGCTATAGCTAAAGTTTTGGGGTTATGCGAACGCCAGATCAGCTATTACATTAAAAATGCAAACATAATAGGGCTGGAGATTTAGCGTTCTGGCGTGGTCCGGTATTACTTAAACAAGTTTTGCCGGACCGTTTGATTTTTATTGTGCATATTATTACTATAGTGATTATGAAAATCTATTTAGCAACATCAAACAAAAACAAGAAAAAAGAAATAACAGAAATACTTCCGGAACATACAATTGTAATTCCTTCTGATGAAGGAATTGATTTTGACCCGATTGAAGACGGTAATAGCTTTTACGAAAACAGCCTTATAAAAGCAAAAGCCCTTTACGATATAGTCCACTGCCCTGTTATTGCCGATGATTCCGGCATCTGTGTAGATGCACTCAATGGCGAACCGGGCATTTATTCTTCCCGCTATGCAGGCCCGGAGCATATTCACGGAGCCCCAGACGGCAAGAAAATCCCACAGGAACAGCAGAATATATTCCTTATTGAACAAACAAATAAAGCCATAAGCGAAGGCAAGATTCCAAAAGCAGCCTACCTCCACGGAGAACGCTCCTGCCATTATACCTGCTCAATGGTGCTTTATGCAGGCCCGGACAGATTTTTTGTTGCACAGGAAACCTTTGAAGGCGCACTCATAAACTCAATTTCAGAAGCAGCAGGAACAAACGGCTTTGGTTATGACCCTATTGTTTTCCTTCCGGAATACAAGAAAACTGTAGCTCAAATCTCCCCGGAAGAAAAAAACAGTATTTCTCACCGTGGAAAAGCCGTACGAGCCATAAAAGAAATAATCAGCTTACTGTAACAATTTTTTAATTTTTTTTCAAAAAAACTCTAAAGTATTTTTTTCACATCGCCGATATTTGAAATAGGATTGTTATGATTGTATCGACTTCGTAGAAGCAACAGTCAAACAATTAGCAAAAGTGTGTAGATGTAGCCTTGTAAACATTTGCACATTTTTGCACTTTTCTTACAGAAGAAAGGATTCTTCTGCTCACATTCCAAGGAGGAATACTATGGTTATTAACCACAACATGTCGGCATTATTTGCCAATCGTCAATTAGGAATTACAGGTCTCGGTCTCAACAAAGACATGGAAAAGCTTTCATCAGGTGAAAGAATCAACCGTGCTGGTGATGACGCATCAGGACTTGCAGTATCAGAAAAAATGAGAAGCCAGATCCGCGGTCTTAACAGAGCAGCTCAGAACGCTCAGAACGGAATCAGCTTTATTCAGACAACTGAAGGCTTCCTTCAGGAAACAACTGATATCATGCAGCGTATCCGTGAGCTCGCAGTTCAGTCATCAAACGGTATTTACTCATCAGAAGACAGAATGCAGATCCAGGTTGAAATCTCTGCCCTCGTTTCTGAAGTTGACCGCATTGCAAGTTCAGCCCAGTTCAATGGTATGAACATGCTTACTGGCCGTTTTGCCCGCCCTATGGGTGAAAATGTTGTTACTGCTTCTATGTGGTTCCACATTGGTGCAAACATGGATCAGAGAACTCAGGTTTTCATCGGTACAATGTCAGCAGTTGCTCTCGGCGTACGCGAAATTGGTACAGATGAAAAGATTTCTCTTTCTACACCAGAAGAAGCAAACCGAGCAATCGGAGTAATCGACGAAGCTCTCAAGAAAATCAACAAACAGCGCGCAGACCTTGGTGCATACCAGAACCGTCTTGAGCTTACAGTTAAGGGATTGAACATCTCTGCTGAAAACCTCCAGGCTTCTGAATCACGCATCCGCGACACAGACATGGCCAGCCAGATGGTTGAGTTCACAAAGAACTCTATCCTCCAGCAGGCAGGAACAGCTATGCTCGCCCAGGCCAACAGCCAGAGTCAGAACGTACTCAGCTTGTTGCGCTAGTAAAAAGTGGATAAGATTCCGCATTACATATTATGTAATGCGGAAATCTTGAGCAGCTTGTATAACATATATTGTCTTTACGATAATTGTGTTGTATAATTTGTTTTTAGAAATAATCACAATTCTTTATACATTTATAGAAAATTGTGTTATTATATAAGTGAAGTTAAATATGCTTTTTCAGAGGCATATAGTTCTTTGAAAACAGTGCATTCCATGAATGCAGGTGACAGTAGAAACAGTCAGATTTGATAAAGGGGCCTCCCCTATCTAAAGTCTGCCTGTTCCTGCTGAATAGGTCTGAAACTAAATCAGGGGCGCAGAACTGGTTTAGCCTTTCACCTGCAGGCAAAAAACAAGATGTTTTTTGGTAAGTAAACATGGAGGGCACAACTATGATTATTAATCACAATATGAGTTCGCTCTATGCTGACCGTGTATTGAACATTTCTAATGATTCAATCATGAAAAACATGGAGAAACTTTCTTCTGGTGAACGCATCAATCGCGCCGGAGATGATGCATCAGGACTTGCTGTATCAGAAAAGATGCGCAGCCAAATCCGCGGACTTAACCAGGCAAGCAAGAATATCAACAATGGTATTTCTTTCATCCAGACAACCGAAGGTTATCTGACAGAAACCACAGATGTTCTTCAGCGCATTCGCGAACTTGCTGTTCAGTCTGCTAATGGTATCTACAGCGATGAAGATCGTATGCAGATTCAGGTAGAAGTATCACAGCTCGTTGCTGAAGTTGACCGCGTAGCTAGTCAGGCTCAGTTCAACGGTATGAATATGTTAACTGGACGCTTCTCTTCTAGCGCAGAACAGGTAATGCAGTTCCAGATTGGTGCAAACGTTGACCAGAACACACGTGTTTTCATTGGTACTATGACAGCTCAGGCTCTTGGCCTTGTTGGTGCTCAGGGTACAGATGAAAAGATTACTATCGCATCTCCTGATGAGGCAAACCTTGTACTTGCAACTGTTGACGAGGCATTGAAGAATGTCAACAAACAGAGAGCAGATCTTGGTGCTTATCAGAACAGATTCGAAATGGCTGCTAAAGGTGTAAACATTGCTGCAGAAAATACTCAGGCTTCAGAATCACGTATCCGCGATACAGATATGGCTTCTGAAATGGTTGAGTTCACAAAGAACAGCATTCTCACACAGGCTGGAACCGCAATGCTCGCACAGGCTAACTCACAGTCACAGACTGTATTGGCTCTGCTTCAGTAGTTTTACAATATCAAAGAGATTTCTGGATGTCATCTTTTTGATATAGTTTTATTAACCGGAAGGGGTGCGCCCCTCTTCTGGTTATTTTTCAGGGAGGAAAATATATCAAATTGGAATGATATATTTATATAAACAAGGAGGGAACCTATGAATACGATTTCTACTCAAAGTTCTATGGTTCGAATGGCAACGGATGGCCAGGCTCTTTATAGTTCTGCGGCTCAGGCTGCAAATAACAATGCAATTGCCAAGCAAGCTTCAGTACCAATAACTCCGACAGGGGCTCAAGTTGCTCAGAACATTGAAAAGAATCTTGCTGAAATAAAAGCAGATTCTCAACAACTTCAAAAAATGTCTGAAATGGTTGACGGTCGAAAATTACAGTTCAACGTTAACAAAGAATTAGGTAGCGTTGTAGTAAAAATTATCGACACAAACACAAATCAGGTATTAAAGGAGATTCCTTCTGAAGATATGCAGAAATTAAAGTTAAGGATTCGTAAAGCCATCGGCAATTTATTTGATGAAGTTATTTAATTTTTGCAGCTTTAGATAAATATTATGGCCGGAATAAACATACCAGGTGTTACCGACAAGTATAACACTAATGATACTGTCGAAAAGCTTATGCAAATCGAGCGGATTCCGTTGACAAGGGAACAGAAGCAGCTCGATGAGTATAAGTCTCAAAAAGACGCCTGGCGCGATATAAACACACAGCTTACTTCTCTTCGCGACAGTACAAAAACGTTATATTCCTATGAAAATCCATTCAACAATAAAATAACGTCTTCTACAGACGAAATGGCAATAACTGCCGATGCTAACCGTGGTGCAGAAATACAGTCCTTCAAGGTGGACGTGATCCAACCGGCATCGGCAGATCGTTTTTTAACAGATGAACTGCCGGGCGACTATAAAGTTGCGGCAGGAATGTATACCTATAAGGTAAACGACAAGCAAATCAACATCAACTGGAAGGGTGGCTCCTTAAAGGAGTTTTCAGATGCAATAAACAAACGCAGCAATGGTGTTGTAAAATCAATGATAATCGGAGCAAGTGCAGGTAAAAAAACACTGCTCATAGAATCTCTTATAACCGGTAAAGAAAACAAGCTTATTTTTGAAGGTGCCGCAAAGGATTTTGCAGTTGAAGCAGGAATGATTGCACCCGTTCAGACAAAGGACGTTGAGTTTGGAAAGACTCTTGCAGATTTCACTCCAGTTAAGCCTGTCCAGAAGCTTGCTGGCAACACACGAATGCCTGAGCTTTCCCTTTCAAAAATTACAGTAGTAGATTCAAAAGTTGACGTAGAACCACGCGGTGCTTTTAATGCCGCAATTCCTGATTCAATAAAGAATAATTCTAAATATCACATAACGTTTACCGCCAGTGCAGAGCTCACCGATGATATTACAACAGAATTAAACCAGCAGCTCCTTCAACCCGTAATTCCAAATGCAGGCTTTGCAGAGTTCGAAGGAATTGTAATTCAAAACATAAAATCAGACACTCTGCTTGAAACTCCAACCGTCCAACCCGAACCGCTTGATCCAATAATCAATTCAAACGTGTTCTATGCGGTAATGAGCGACGGTTCAGAAAAGCTCATCCCTTCTCCAGACATTCTTTCAGGTGATGAAATAAGCTTTGACCTTGACCTTGCTGAATATAAAGGCATTCAGTCAATTTCTATCAGAAACGAAAACACCTCTTACCGGCTTCATGTTTCATCTTTTTCAACTTACGATGTTTCTGCAAAAACAGGTTTTTCTCCAAAGCACGCAATTGCCGAAGCCGGAGATGCAATCATAAAATACGAAGGAATAACAATCACCCGCCCTACCAATACTATTGATGATGTTGTTCCGGAAATTACTTTGAACGTTCACGAAAAAACAGATAAAACCGCTACAATTTCCGTAAAGGCCGACAAAGAAGCTTCAAAAAATGCACTTATAGATTTTGTCGGGAAATATAATCAGGCGGTTGCTAAAATAAACATTCTTTCTCAAACAAAAAACGAAATTATAGACGAACTTGATTATCTTACAGATGATGAAAAAGCAAAATACCGCGAACAGCTTGGAATGTTCCAGACAGATTTTTCGCTTACAAGCATAAAGAGCAGCATGCAGTCAATTTTGAATACAAGCTATCTTTTTTCTGACTCTGCTACAATTTCCATGCTTTCACAGATGGGAATTGCAACAAATGCTTCGGGTTATTCAGGCTCTTATTCTCAGAGCAGACTCCGCGGCTATCTTGAAATTGATGAAAAAAAGCTCGATTCAGCAATAGAAAACAATCTGGACGATATAAAAAATATTTTCGGTTATGATTCTGACGGAGATTTGATTATCGACACAGGCATTGCATATAACTTGGACAAGCAGATTTCTGCCTACACACAGACAGGTGGAATCCTTGCCTTAAAAACTTCCACACTCGATTCAAAAATCAAAAGCTCCGAAACAAAGATTTCAAGGCTTGAAGAACAGATGAACGACAAGGAAGCAGAACTCCGCCAGAAATACAGCTCAATGCAGGGAACCTTAAACAGCCTTGAAACCCAGCAGAGTACAATCGAAAACTTTACAAAACAGCAGAATAAACAAAATTAAAAATATAAAAAACGTCTGCCATACCAGCAGGCAATTTTACAGGTGGTAATGATTATGAGTAACTTTTTTATAAATGGAGAACCGGTAGATGTTCAGTTTGATAATGAAAAAACAGTAGGCGAAGTTCTCCGTTCTTTTGAAATGACATGCGAAGATAACAAAGCCGCTGTAATCGGAATCACTGTAAATGGAAAAACCATAACAGCAGAAATATTTGATGAAGAAGCAGAAAAACCGCTCACACCGGAAACAAAGTTTGAGTTTTCTGTTGTAACAGAGCAGTCAATTAAGGATTCTTTTTCAAACCTTTCTAAATTATTCGATGAGCTTTCTGCAAAAATGGAA